>MWWE01000165.1_pt1 | contig 11413 bp, 18 predicted proteins | sample 1047301 | NCBI WGS metagenome assembly MWWE01 (sample SAMN06349973, study PRJNA376086) | soil metagenome | isolation source: MS1-1 sample Antarctic (ecotone) soil | place: Antarctica
TACAGCCAATTCGTCGAAGATGAAAGCTTTTGAAACCTAATGCAACCTTCTGAGGAAAAGCTGACGGCGAAGCAGGAGCGGGCACTCGTCGCGCTCTTAGACTGTGGCGAAGTGGCGACGGCTTCAGCGCGCGCGGGAGTGAGCCGCATCACCCTCTGGCGATTCCTGCAACAGCCTATCTTTCAATCACGCTACCGCGCCGCGCGCCGGCAATTAGTCGAGACGGCCATCGCACAGCTTCAAAGTGATTGCACCACGGCAGCGCGCGTGCTCAGAGAAGTGGCCGAAGACCGGCAAGCGCCCGCTTCGTCGCGTGTAGCGGCGGCCAGAGCGATTATTGAGCAGTCAGTCAGTGCCGTACAGCTCGCGGACCTGCAAGAGCGCCTAGAGGAAGTGGAGCGCCTTCTGCACGAGCAGGAAGCGAAGAGGCGCCGGGCGTGAACCTCGCCGCGCGGGTGAGCCGCGTCCACGAGCGGGCGCTGATTATCGCCGGCGGGGATGAAGTCCCGACACTCTCACCCGTCACGCTCGCCGCGCACGCCGGCTTTGAACTGGATGCATGGCAGCGCGACGTACTTCTCTCCGGCGCGCACCAGATCATCCTGCTAGTCACCAGACAGGGCGGCAAAAGCACCGTCTCGTCAATCCGCGCGTTGCACCGAGCACTCTACACGCCCGCATCACTCGTCCTACTTCTCGCGCCGTCTTACCGGCAATCGAAAGAGTTATTCCGCAAGGTGAAAGACGCTCTCGCCGCGCTTCCCTTCCATGTGCCGCTGGCTTCCGAGTCAGCACTGGAATTGGAGTTCACGAACCTCTCAAGAATTATCGCCCTACCCGGTAAGGAAGCGACCATCAGGGGCTTTTCGGGCGTGTCACTTTTGATCGTTGATGAAGCATCAAGAGTGCCGGATGAGTTGTATCAGGCCGTCAGGCCGATGCTGGCGGTGAGTGGCGGCGACATCCTTCTCTTGAGCACACCTTTCGGCAAACGCGGATTCTATTTCGAGGAATGGGAGCAGGGCGGCGCGGCGTGGCAGCGCGTCAGAGTCACCGCTAGGGATTGCCCACGCATCACGCCGGAGTTTCTGGAGCAGGAGCGGCGGCAGATACCGGACTTCATTTTCCGACAAGAGTACATGTGCGAGTTCGTGGAGACGATAGATCAGGTGTTCAGTTATGATGACATTCAGCGCGCACTGGATGATTCGGTGACGCCGCTGTTCGGAGTAGCCTAAATGAGAATTGTTGACGGGAGAGATTTACCAATGCTGAAGCCGACGCTGCCGCCGCCGCCGCGCTATCTCATCGGCTTGGACTTGGGCAGCGCGCAAGATTTTTCAGCGCTGGCAATTCTGGAGCAGCACGGGCACGGACAAGATGCCGAGTTTCTTTGCCGGCACCTTCAGCGCTGGCCGCTCCGCACGCCTTACACGGCGATTGCTTCGGACGTGGCAGGCATCGTCAACCGCAAAGAATTGCGGGGCGGCATTGCGCGCAACGTCCTCGCCGTTGACATGAACGGTCCGGGCACGCCGGTGTTAGACCTACTCAAAACACACCCGCTCGACGCCCGCGTCGAAGCCATCTTCTCTCACGGCGGCGACAAGGTGACGAGCGAGGGGAATGTGACGCGGGTGCCGAAAAGGGAGTTGGTCTCGACGACGCAGATCGCGCTGCAATCCGGGCGCTTGAAGATCGCGCCGACCTTGCCGGAAGCGCCGACGCTCGTTTCGGAGCTTCAGAACTATCAGGTGGAGATCAACCAAGAGACGGCGCACGACTCATACGGCGCGTGGCGGACGGGCACGCACGACGATTTATTGTTCAGTGTGATGCTTCCGCTATGGTGCGCGATGGGCGTGCGGAGTCACCGCTTGCACATCTTCCGCCGGGCGTGATGCGCCTCGGCAGTGTCCCTTCCCAAAGCTGGCACTCCACCGCGGCCAGCCATCACTTCCAAAGCCAGCGTTCCAGCTTTCGACTTTCGCCAACCATTCATTCTCGGACGCATGATTTTGCCCCGTGTTGAAACGGGAAGGCTTCCGGGTGGATGCGGAGCGGAAACGAGCAGGGCGGGGCGGTGTGCAAGCGTGGCGGGCAACTCTCGGTGTGGTAGAATCTAGCTCCGTTAGTACAAACTTTTCCTCGAAAGGGTTAGCCGGCGGTGGCCTGGTTCATTCAACAGGATCAACACCGCCGGCTCTTTTTATGAAAACAGGCGGGGCGGAATCCCCCTCCCCTTAACCCTCTCCCCAAAGTTAAGGAAGCCTTCCGCCCGCCCACTCTGCTCCGTACAGTAGACGCAAAAAAACGGCGCGCTCCACGGAGACAGAAGAGGCCGGCCACGCGCGCGAACCTCTACTCGTTATTAGCCGTTGAATGTGAATCCTACCGCGCGGTGAGTGGCACCAGCCACTCGCTCGTGTGCAGGGCAAGAGAAACGGACGGTGCCGGTGGCAATCCGACGGTCTCTACGAAGGATTACCGCCCGGCACAGCACAGTAGGATTCACGATGAGCAGATACGTCGCCGGCGGCGCGGGCGGATTCAACTTATTGCGCCAATGGCGCAAAAAACTTTCCACCAAAGCAAAAGAGGCCAGCCCTAAAGCCAGCCTCTTCGACTCTATAGATCGATCTATAAACCTCACGACGTCGTGAGGATTTCACTTTTTCGCTGATAAACGCGAGGTTCCCTTCAGGCGGGTGACAACGCGCCCGTCCGCCAGCTTCTCTTCGACGTATTGGCCGAGCGAGCGGAAGCCGAAGCCCCGGTGCCAGTTCAACACACGCTCGATCATCTCCGCCGAGTCTCTGGACTCTTTTGCAGACACGTCCGAAAGCATGTCTGACATTTCATCCACGATGGCGTTGTAAAGATTTTCCGGCGTGAACGGGTACTCAAGAATTGCCGCAATGTGGACGGCCAGTTCCGCTTCCATGTGCGGCCTTTGGGTGGTCTTGGGCGTAGTAGTTTGTCTCTTCGTTGCCATTAGAGTGTCTCCCTTCTCTGCATAACGGCGACGGTGATCGCCAGTTCCTCGAGTTCGCGCGCCGCCGTGTGTAGCGCGCACATGATGTCGTCTGCCGTGTCGAAGTCCAGCAGGCGGCCTTCCGTCGTCTGTACGGCGCGTGTGACAGAGCGGACGCGCCCGCGCACCCGCTCAAGCTTCTGTGCCGGCGTCTGTGTTGTCGTGGTAGTATTTGCTTGTTGCATTTTCAATTCCTTTCTTAATGGGAAGGGTTGAGGGTGAGGGCTTACCTATCATTGGCGTGACAGGTAAGCCTTTTTTGTTAGTGGCCTCTTCGCGCGGCCATGTAGATGTGAACCTGTAAGGCAGCCGCGCTGTGCTTACAGGGCACTCTCGACGGGCAGTTGCAGTCAACTATCTTCTCGCCGTTCGCGCGGTAGCACAGCACCGTGTAGGTGTTGCCCTTGCTGCCTGTCACTTCGTACTCGCCAAACTCGACCATCTTCACTTTCGGGTGAAGGATGCGCGCGTTCTTGATGGCCTTTGTGAGTTGCTGTTTCGATTTCAGGATGAACATTTGTGTTGCTCCTTTTTCAGACTTGGTGTTATATTCCTTGCGACCTGCAAGCATTATACAGATAACCTTGCGGACTGCAAGTATTATCTTCAAGTAATGATGAAAAAAGATATAAAAGATTCAGACGCGGGCGTGGCGGGCTTGATCTCTATCAGCGAGGCGGCGCGGGTTCGCAATGTTTCTCATGCCGCGATACAAGATTTAATCAAACGTGAAAAACTCTCCGCTGTGGAAATTGGCGGGCGGCGCTTTTTACAGCGTGATGAAGTTGAAGGCTACACGCCTGAATCAATAGGCAGACCGCCCAAAGCCAAGCCCGCACAATCGAACGGTAAGAAGAGGGGGAAGAAGTGAGCAACTATCAAGAGCAGACGTTGACCTGTGCCGACTGTGGCAGGGATTTTAGCTTCAGCGAGCGCGACCAAGAGTTCTACCGCGACAAAGGCTTCGAGCCGCCGAAGCGCTGCAAGGATTGCCGGGACGCGAAGAAGGCGCAGCGCGGCGACGCGGGCGGAAAAGGCAGCAGGTGAATTGATGACGACGCACCAAAAAGAGCGGGAGCGCCTGAAGGAAGCGATGAGCAAAAGTCTCGCCGCTAAGCCTTCGCGCCAAGCGGAGATCGCCGAGATGATGAAGCGGCGGCTCGGCGACGAAGACCGGAAGCCCGAACAAGCGAACGGTAAGAAGGGGGGGAAGAAATGAGGCACGTAAGCCCCGAACATTGGCGAGGCTGTGTATCGGGGCTTTCGACCCTTCCCTTTTCATGAACAAAAAAGAGGCTTCCGAGTACCTGGGTATTTCCACACGCGCGCTTGAGCGCTACGTAATGCTCAAACGTCTCGGGGTGCGCTATGAAAGGGGCAAGACTGGCGATCAGGCGGTGTTTGATGCGGGCGAGTTGCGCGGCCTGAAGGCGGAATTAGACAAGCGAAAAGCACCGCGCGCCGGCGTGGTTGCAGAGACCCCCGAAAGCCCCGATACAGAGCCCCGACAGTTGGCGAGGCTTTCGGACGTGGCACCGCCGCTTGTCATATTCGAGCGCATGACAGCGGTGCTCGAGCGCCTCGAGCGCAAGAGCGAACCATCGCAGGCTTCGATAGTTGACCTAGCGGCCAAGTTGACGCTCTCACTCATGGAAGCCGCTCATCTTTCGGGACTCTCGCGCGGGCACTTGAGAGAAGCGATTGAGAATAAGAAGTTGAAGGCGCGGATCATCGGGCGCGGGTGGAGGGTGAAAAGGGATGATCTGGATGCGTATGTACGGAAGCTTTAACACACAATCATGATGGAAGAAGACCGCAGACGCCATGAGCGCGTGCGCCTCGCCCTCGACGTGCGATGGCAATGCGCCTCCGGCAGCTATACGGGGCGTTGCGGAGACATCAGTTTGCGCGGATGCCACGTCGATTCGACCGCACCCGTGCAGGTTGGCGAGCGGATCGGCATCGAAATCCGACTGGCGGCGGGGCACTGGCTGCCGCTGTGCGGCGAGGTAGTAAACCGGCACCCCGAGTCAGGCTTCAGCCTCAAATTCGAGTCCCTTCCATTGGCGTCGCGGGATATGCTCGAACACCTCATAGGCTATTTCCGCGAAAGCCAAGCCAAGAGTTGGTGAAGCGCGCCGACTTGGATGTTTACGTGGTGAAGCTATAACCGAAGGAAGTTTATAAAGTGAGCACCGAAGAAAAGTGGTTAGGGGATACAGAAGCGGGAGTCTTTATCGGCACATGCTCCAACTCGACAATAACCTTTAGCGAGCGGGGCGTCGGCAACGGCGAGCAGATCCCCGAAACATCCTACCTGATAATTTCCGAATATCGAGCGCCGGGCGCGAAGGGAAGGCCGCGCGTGTGGAGCGAGACAAAGCTACGGCTCCATACTCTTAACATCGTGGCGGAGTATTACCGGCGACGCTACCGCGCGCCGACGCTTCGCCAAGTGGCCGAGGCGATTGACCGCACCGTCGCACCGATGAGTGAAGAGGCACTTAAGAAGCTATTTCAACGCTACGGTCTGAAATGGTCGGAGCTGAAGCGGAAAACAGGGACATAAGTTTCGCGGTGTGGGTAGCACGGCATATTTATGTCCCTGCTTATATTTTGTTGAATCAACTACTTCCGGGAAGTGAACTATTGTATTAAGGCGCGGAAGTGTTTATAATGCGCCTGTCTTTATGACAAAAGGGCGTGGCCGCCCTAGGAAGAAAGCCACACCCTCTGACTGATAAAGCCGCCTTTTCTCTGGCGACCCTTAAGCACAGCTTAACCGTTGTCGCCAGTGAAGGCAAGTAGCATTTACTGGCAACGCGACCGCCGATTGATCGGCGAGTGCCAAGCAAGAATCTAGTTTCGCAGCAGCGGGCGCTGATGCGTAATCAAAAGCCTTTGATGTTTCCGGTTGTCGCGGCCAGAACCATCAGGGGCTTTCTTGTTAGTAGGCACACGAATGCCCGAGTTAGCCGCTCAGGCATTCGTGAGTTTTAAGTGTGAATTGAAACGAAAGGACTGGACATGCGAAGTATAACACAGAAGAAAGCCGATTCAAGGCTAGACTCAAAGCCACCAACCAGCCTACCCACTTGCCACCGATGCGGCGGTCTGGCACCGAAGCGCGGACGCATGAGCGCGTCCGTCGAAGGCGAAAATGGCAAAGTCCGCAGGCTGTATCTCTGCGCCCGTTGCATCGCTTCTATAAGTTCGTGGCACGCTTTAGCGCGAAACGCCGAAGCAGCCGAACTCGAAAGCCAGCGCCAACGCTTCCAGACGCGCCGCCCGGCGGCGAGAATGGAGGCCGCATAGATGTCTGCACAGCCCGCCTCATTTACCCCGACACCGGCGCACGTCTTTGTCACCGCCCGCGAGACGCGCCAGATCAAGCGCCACCATCAGACCTTGCAGCACGTCCTTAACCGCTTGCTTTCGCGCCTCGAAATCCCCGACAAGGCCGCGCGCGCCGCCGTCGGCATTCACGGCCTTCTGAACGGGCGCGAGGTGCTCGGCACGCCGGCGAAATTCCCCGTGCTCATGGCGCACAAGTACGCAGCCCGGCAGATGGGCTTCAACGGCCAAGAAGCGAACTGCGACCAGTTCATGTGCCGCGTGCTGACCGCGCTCGCCGAGGCCGAACAGAAGTGCGGCCGCAAACTTTTTGAGATCAAACGAGCGGACGGCGTGACGCTGAGCATCACCTCTTACGAAGCCGATTACCTCGGCGAGGCTGCGCTGTGGGCGCTCGATCAGGCGATGAAATCCGAAGAGTGGAAGGCGTGCCCCGCTAAAGCTGTCACTGACGGATTAATAGACGCCGCGATTGAAAAGCTTCCCCCATGTGCCCCGAAGCCGCCTTCGGACGGAGACGGCGGCAACGTAGAAAATGTCATTAAGGCAATCTTCACGAAAATGATGAATGATGGCGAGGGGAACATTGATCGGATCATCGAAGCGGGCGGCGACCCGCGTCGCGACATCGCCAGATTCTGCGCCACCCTACAGAAGACGGCAGAATGTAAATTCTTCCGACACCGGATGCAGGAAGAGAAGGAACGCCAAAGGCAAGCGGAAGAAATCCTCTACAACGACCCACGGTTTTCCCTCGAACACGGCGAGGTAGAAGGGGGGGCGAATGGTCAGAACATAGATGCACCTTTTGACGCCCCCCCGGAGATGATCGAAGAGGATGCACCCCCCTTCAGTTTGAACCCCCCTCCCCAAGAAAACGCCAATGAAAATGCGGCTCCCGACGCGGGCGACGCGCCAAACATGCTGGAATGGGCGCTCGCCTACGCGCGGGCGGGCGTCGCCGTGGTTCCCCTTCACACGCCGAATGCCGAAGGTAAATGCTCTTGTCGAAAACGCAAGTGCCCGCACGTCGGCAAGCACCCGCGCACGCTACACGGCGTTAAGGATGCCACGACAGACCCCGCCACGATTGAGAAGTGGTTCGGGCGCATGTGGCCTGACGCGAATATCGGGATTGCGACGGGCGAACCCTCCGGCTTCGATGTTTTGGACATTGACCCTGAGGCCGGCGGCGACGAAAGCATAACCCGACTGGTGGAGAAGCACGGCCCGCTCCCCGAAACCCCGGACGCCGAAACCGGCGGGGGCGGGTTGCACCTCTGCTTCGCACACTCCGGTGTGCCGTTAAAAAACTCCGTCTCGGAATTAGGAGACGGCCTCGACATTCGCACGACCGGCGGGCTTATCGTGGCTGCGCCGAGTCTTCACGTAAGCGGGCGGCGCTACAAGTGGCGCAACGGAGGCGAGTTTGCACCGATGACCCCGTGGTTACTGGAAGAATTGACGAAGCCTGAGCCGAAGCGAGGGGGGAACGGTAGCGGGAAACTTAAAGCTTTCGTCTTCACGGCGGAAGGCCCGCCGATCACCGAAGGCAAAAGGAATAAGCAGTTGTTCCGCATCTGCTCAAGCATGCGCGGTGACGGCATGGATCAAGAGCAGATCGAAAAGGCGGCGCAGGAAATAAACGCCGCGCGCTGCCAGCCGCCGATGGAGGAGGAAGAGGTTTTAGGGATCGCCGAGAGCGTCATGCGTTATGACCCGAACGTGATCGAAAGCGAGGCGGTGCAATGAGGAAAGCACAACCGAAACAAAAACTGCCGCCGACGGCAGGATTCGAGCCGAACGCATTTTACGAAAAGATTTTAGTGCTTCGGCGCACTAACCCGGCGGCGTTCGATTCACTCGCGCCCGTCACAAAGTTGGCGCTTTACGCCTATGAGATGGCGAAGCGCGAGCACAAACGATTACAGGCAATCAGAGACGAACCGCAAGCGGCATAGATTGAAAGGTGAACATATGAAACGAACAGAAGAGACTCCGACCATCGCAACACTGTCCGAGCAGATCGGCCTCGCCGAGCGCGAGTTGCACGAACTTCAAACCGAGCAGTTGCAGTTGCCCGAACGGATCCGCCAAGCGGCACTCGCCGGCGACGTTGAGACTCAAGTGAGTCTACAGAAGCGACTCGCAGACCTACCGATGTGGATTCGCGCGCGGGCGATGAACGTTGAACGATTGCACGTCGAGCGGTATGAGCTGATGATCGAAGAGGCGAAGGCGGAAGAGGAAAAGTTGTTGCCCGACATCGAACCCGCCGACGCGCGCGCCGTCGAAGCTATAAAGGAGCGCCACCGCGTGCGGGGGCTGTACCACGACGCGCACGCGCGCACAAGGAACTTGGAGTTAGACAAACGCGACCACACGCGGCGGCTTCAGGCGCTCGGCGGCGAGTCGGCATCGCGGGCGGTGGCCGCGTAACGGGCGGCGCGCCCTCTCCAAAGCTGGCTTTCGAGGTGCGGCTCGGCGGCCACAACATCTAGCGCCCGCTGCATAATTTATAGGCGGTCTGATTTTGCCTCAAACGATGTAGTCGCGACTACAAGATATTGAACCGAGGCGCTGCTGCAAAAGTGAGTATGCAACGCTTCTGCATAAAGCGCGTCCGAGAATGGGCATTGTGTTTTTTATCGTCTGTAAAATGAAACCACCCGCAAGCATCAGTGTCTCACGGGTGGCGCAGTAACTGACATGGGAAACTTCTATACTTCTTCACTCTTGTTTGCTTTGCGTCGTCTGCGAACCTTCGCCGCGATGCCTGCTAAGCCGGTGCCGAGTAGTAGCAGCGTTGTAGGCTCCGGCACCGCCGTCGTGGTCGCTGGGCCGAAAGTCACGGGGCCGATGGCGAAGTCCGGTATCGAGTGCGTCACAACTAATCTCGTAATTATGTCTGAGCCCGTCGCGCGCACCCCCAGAAAATAATCGCCGCCGCTAGGGGTACTGACGCTGAAGGTGCCCAGTGCCGTCTGACCGTTGAAGGCCGTGAAGGTGAAACTGAACATTGGGATGGAGAAGTTAGGTCTTGCCAAAAAACCGGCTTCTGTCACGCCGGCTGCGAACGTGATGGTAATCGGCGCACCTCCCTGACCGAAAGCGTTGCCTGTGGATAGCGTACCCGGCCCGAAGAAGCTGTTGATCACGAAGAGCCCGGTCGGCTTGCTGAACGTCAAGGTGTTGCCGCCGGCGCTTACGACTAGCGGGTTTGCCACAGTGGAGGCCACGGTGTTCGGGATCGGGGTGCCGGTCGTCGGGAAAGTGGCGGTTGCGTCGGCAGGGTTGAGTTGGCTGGCGGAGATTAGCTGCACCACGTCGGCTCGTGCGGCCGTGCTGAAGCCGAAGCAAAGTAGCAACAAAGTAGAGGACGTATGGATAATTCTACGGATGTGCGACATGTTCCCTCCCTTTGCCAAGATTGGCTTTAATGTTACGACGCGAGATTAATTGAAGGCTGATCGAGTGAGATGCGGAGAAAACACTAAAGATAGTGTAATGCCTTCGCTGAAGTCAGCCTGTTAATCCTGTTGAGGCGCGAAACTGTATGCCAAACTCCACAGCGCGTCAATAACGATGATGCTTCGGGTGAAAGCTTTTGATGTATGCTTCAAGGTCTTCCCTTTTCACCTGCCCCCGCGTCCTATTACAGCCAATTCGTCGAAGATGAAAGCTTTTGAAACCTAATGCAACCTTCTGAGGAAAAGCTGACGGCGAAGCAGGAGCGGGCACTCGTCGCGCTCTTAGACTGTGGCGAAGTGGCGACGGCTTCAGAGCGCGCGGGAGTGAGCCGCATAACGCTGTGGCGATTCCTGCAACAGCCTATCTTTCAATCACGCTACCGCGCCGCCCGCCGTCAATTAGTCGAAACGGCCATCGCGCAACTCCAAAGTGATTGCACCACGGCGGCGCGCGTGCTCAGAGAAGTGGCCGAGGACAGGGAAGCGCCGGCGTCGTCGCGCGTGGCGGCGGCCAGAGCGATTATTGAGCAGTCAGTCAGTGCCGTACAGCTCACGGACTTGCAAGAGCGCCTAGAGGAAGTGGAGCGCCTCCTGCACGAGCAGGAAACGAAGAGGCGCAGAGCGTGAGCCTCGCCGCACAGCTTGAACGATTGCACGCCCGCGCCGTGTTGTTGGGCGGAGACGTTGCGCCCGCGCTCTCACCCGTCACACTCGCCGCGCACGCCGGATTCACCTTAGACGCTTGGCAGCGCGACGTACTTCTCTCCGACGCGCACCAGATCATCCTGCTCGTCACTAGGCAGGGCGGTAAGTCAACCGTCTCATCAATCCGCGCTCTGCACAGAGCACTCTACACGCCCGCATCGCTCGTCTTACTTCTCGCGCCGTCCTACAGGCAATCGAAAGAATTATTCCGCAAGGTGAAAGACGCGCTTGCGGCGCTTCCCTTCTCCGCACCTTTGGCATCTGAATCGGCGCTCGAGTTGGAGTTTACGAACCTCTCGCGCATCGTCGCGCTGCCGGGTAAGGAAGCCACGATCCGGGGCTTCAGCGGCGTCTCTCTTCTCATCGTTGATGAAGCATCAAGAGTGCCCGATGAGTTGTACCAAGCCGTGAGGCCGATGCTGGCGGTCAGTGGCGGCGACATCCTTCTGCTTTCGACGCCGTTCGGCAAGCGCGGATTCTTTCATCACGAATGGACGAACTCCGGCGCAGACTGGCACCGCACGAAAGTTACCGCCGAGGATTGCCCGCGCATCCCGCGCGAATGGTTGGAGCAGGAGCGCCGCGCGATTGGTGATTGGTGGTTTCGCCAAGAATACCTCTGTGAGTTCGTCGAGACGATAGATCAGGTGTTCAGTTATGAAGATATTCAGCGCGCACTGGACGACTCGGTAACGCCGCTGTTCGGAGTAGCCTAAATGAGAATTGTTGACGGGAGAGATTTACCAATGCCGAAGACGACGATGCCGCCGCCGCCGCGCTATCTCATCGGCTTGGACTTGGGCAGCGCGCAAGATTTTTCAGCGCTGGCAATTCTGGAGCAGCACGGGCA
>MWWE01000166.1_pt1 | contig 11412 bp, 13 predicted proteins | sample 1047301 | NCBI WGS metagenome assembly MWWE01 (sample SAMN06349973, study PRJNA376086) | soil metagenome | isolation source: MS1-1 sample Antarctic (ecotone) soil | place: Antarctica
ATTGAACCGTTGCGCCAGTTCTGCGGGGGTTGTGGTGTACGTCGGCGCGTGGCCGGTGGTGGCCGCGTGGTTGCGGAGCGGTGTGACTGTGGTAAGATTACTCATTAGATAGTCCTTTTAAAAACGCTCCCTTTCACCTTGGCCGGTGATCGCGGAGCGTTTTTTTTCGCTCCGCGCAAGTTCGCGTCTTTCTAAATTTTTTCCGTCTGCTGCTTTTATTCTCCTTACTGCTTCGGCGGTGGGACTCCAAAAAACACGCCGGAAAAACAAAAAAGGCGGTAGCCGCAAACGCGCCAACGAACGCCGGTTAGGGCGTTTTCGTGGTGGTTTGCGGCTACCGCCTTTTCTCTTGCGGGTGCCGGTGCTGCTTTTCCTCTTCCTACAATCTCAATCATATCACGACCGCGATTTGTTTTCAATCGGTTTTTAGTTTAAGTAGGTTCCCTATGTGGGTATGAAGCGAATTAATATCGTCTATCTTGATCTTCGCTGCTTTCTTGTCGAACGCCTGCACCAATTCTGCGGCGCGGTAGTCGGCTTCGATGTCGCGCGCATCTAAAATCAAAACGCGCTCGAATTGCTGGCGCGGTGTCATTGGCTGCGCGTCGCGTTCCTCTTTGTGAAGTCGTCCCTCATTCTTCGCGCGCTCGTTCAATTTAACGATTTGCAAAGTCGCTGCGTACCATTCGTCGCGCGTGATCTCGCCGCGCCGCCACTGCTCCAAGAGTTCGCGCGCCTTCTCGCGTCTGGGTGCGAGTACTGCCGCGTCCCCCACTTCGCGCGGATGAAGTACTGCCGCGACGCTGGCTTTGATTGTGCCGGATGTACTCCAAGATAAATCTTTCGCTGGGTTGCTCATAATTTGCTGATATATTTTTCAAGATCGGCGCGCTTGATTTTGAACCCGCGCCCGATGACGCGACCTTGCAATGCGCCGGCGTCAATCGCCGAACGAAGCGAAGCGCGCGAAAGTCCGGTTAAGGTTTGGCACTCGCCTAAACTTAAAAGCAGCTTGTGAGCGGCTTCGCTGGCACTTGTCTTTTGCACCGCCGCCAGTTCCGCCGCCAGTTCCGCCAGTTCATCGCGCCGCACTATCGCGCCGCCTTTGGCCGCAACACGCGCCAAAGGTTCGCCGCCAGTTCCGCCGCCGATTGGCGAACCTTGCGGAGTACTCTGTACGGCCTCTGTTTTGGCTTGCAGTTCGGCCAGGAACCGCGCCAATTCGTCGGGCGCATAGTCGAGCACCATTCCGGTTTTGCCGCGCTGTTTGGTGGCCTGCAATCGCCCGATCGACGTGTAGCGTTCCAGACTTCGCACGCCGATCTCAAGAAACTTTGCGGCTTCGGATTTGTTCATAGTGTGTTGAGCCTCGCCATAGCAGCGCCAGACTTGATAGTATCATACTCACCATTGGCGGCGAGGTTGGCGGAGTACTCCGGTGGCGGTGGTTTCGTTCATCGCTTGCGGTAAACCTCTTTGCGGTCGCCTACTTCCACGACGACGACAAGCAAAACATCATCCCGCACTTGATACACCACGCGAAAATTGCCGACGCGCACGCGGTAAAGTTCAGCGTCTTTCATCTTCTTCACGCCCGACGGTCGCGGGTTGGTTTCCAGCTTGTCAGTCGCAGCGAAAATGCGGTCTTGCATCTTTGCGGACAAGGACATGATCTCATCCCAAGCGCGCGTGTCGAATTGAACGCGATAACTCATCGCGCGGCCTTCTGGCTTGCCTTGCGCTGTCCAATCGGCACGGTAATTATGTGCGCCTGTTTTTCGTTTTCGCTCCGTTGCACTTCGATGTGTGCCCGCAGATCATCGAGCGTTTTATTTGGTCGCGGGTCGGGATTGTTAATCCGATGGATCGCCGTTTTCCAATCTTCGGCGTCTTCGATTTCGCGCTGGGCCAACTCCTGCGCCGCCAGATCGACAAGCCATTGCGCCGGCGTTTGGTCGCTGGCTTCGGCTTCGGCTTTGAGTTGGCTTTCCAGTTCCGGCGGTAGGTCAAGGGTTAAAGTCATAAATCGCTCCTCTTGGTCGTTACCACGTCAGCGGCAAATCGCGCCTTTTTCGATAAAGAATAGCGCGCCCTCGCGGGCAAGTTGTCGGATGGCCTTCTAAGACTTTCCCGCGTCCGCAGACGCAAGGAATGGCCGCAAGCGGCTTTGTTGTGCCGCTCGGTCTGCCGCCGCGCCGTCCGTTGGCGCGCGCCGCCTTCGCCTTTGTTTCGCTTTTGCGAGAGCCAAGAATGCCCATTACACGGCTCACCAATTCCGCTTCGTTTTCGTTGCTCATAATCCAACTATATCACATAACCGAACGGACGGAAAATAATTTACAAAAAACTTTGCTAAACCCCTTGCAAAGAACCTAACGGTGTGGTAAATTAACTATATCCCATCTGATGGGATTATTTCAAGGGGGTTTAGATGCAAAACGAAAAGACGGTGAAGACGGACGGACTTTTGAGCTACTACGCCGGATGCCTGCGCGTTGCTCGTGCTGACTTGGCGCGGATCGAAAACAACGCGGGCAACTATCCGGCGGATATGTACGGCGAAGCGATGGACGCGGCGCGCGATGAATTGGCGGCGGCGGAAAGCGACTTTGGTTATGAGTTTCAAGCGTGCCAGGCATTGCAAGAGTTGGCCGCGATGGATGCCGGGCCGGTGGCCGTCAAAGCGCCGGTGAAGAAGTCGGCTTGCGATTTTCGCATCATCCGCCGCTTCTATGCGATCTGCCAGGACTTCGGATTGAACGCCAAAGAAGATGAACGGATGCGCGGCGCGATGTCGGCCTTCTTTCGCCGGCGCATTGAAAGCCGGACGGAACTTTCGGCGAATGACTGGAACGTCGCCGGCGATGCTGTGAAGTCGCAGTTATTGACGTGGTAGGGGAACGGGGCAGACGTGAGCCGCAAACTCACGTCTGCCCGACACGACCGGCGGCGCGATGCCGCCACAACTTAGACAAGAGGATTTTATCATGGAAAACGAAACGGGCGAATATGTGAAAGACGACGGGAAAGATTTTAGCGCGACGTGCGCCGATTGTGGCGCGGTGGTGGAGCTGTCCGCCGATGAAATGCTGGCGTCCGTCGAAGCGGGCAAGGCGGGGCGCAATGTTGCGGGTGTCTTTGTCTGCGCCGATTGCCGCGAGTTGGGGGCCGCTCACGCCGCCGTTTGCCAGGCACGCCGCGCGCAATCGGTCGCCTATGCCGCCCAGCGCGCCAACAACACGCACGCAACGCGCCAGGCGTGTTATGAAGCCGAAGCCGCGACAAGCCAGGCCGAACACGCGGATTCCGTTGCGATTTGGCAAAAAGCCCAGCGCGAAAAGTAGCGGCGCGGTCGCAGTACTCTTAGCGGGCGCGGCCTTTGGGTCGCGTCCGCTTTTTGTCGTCGGGTGTTTGTGCTTGTCGCGCTTCGTTCTGCGCTCGTGGTGGGCGCAAGGTGTAGCAGTGTCGGAGTACTGCCGACAGTTTTTTCCGAATTCGGAAAAAACTGTTCATGCGCAAGGTGTAGCAGTGTCGGAGTACTGCTTTGTTCGGAATAGTATCAGAAAACTTTTGCGAACAAGTGCAAGGGAAAACAGTGTCGGAGTACTGCTTTTCTTTGCCTGCCTGCTGGCGTTTGCTGCCACTGTGGGCGCGTCTCGCGGTTTGGCGGCGCAACTGTGCGCCGGTGCGGTTGCGTGCGATTGTAGAGGTTTGTGCGGTATTGCCAAAGTGTGAAACATCGTTTGACTTCTCTTTGAACTTCCAAATGTTGTAAAGCGGGATTGTGAAGTCGGTTAAATGTTCGGCGGCGGGTTTAGCGGTTTGGTTCTCTGATACCAAACCGCTAAAATCCTTAGTTACATCAGCGATTGTTCGTTGCGGAGTTGCCGTTGCCTCACCAATCTCTTCTTGCGTATGGCACGCCATCCACATTTCAAAGACACGTTTTTCGCGTGCTTCTTTGCTGTCTTTGTCTATCCGTGAAAGCCAGGCGCGGATTTGCGGAGACGGCGAAGGGCGGCGGCTTCGGATGTTCCTACTGGGCTATCACGCTTAGAGGAATTGTTTATATTATTAACAATTCCGTGTTGATTGTTTCCAGTCGGATTACCCGATTGGCTTTGAGTAACCTGATCCAATAAATCCAACGCTTCCACATCATCGCGGCAGAGGTTTTTGAGCAGGCGGAACTCTATACCCAAACCTTCGAGCGGTGGAGTACTCACAAAATCTTCATTGCTCGCGTTTGCCGCCACGTCGCGCGCCGCCGATTGTGCCGCCGGTAGATTGTGCCGGTTGGCGTTTCGCGGGGCTTAGAATGGCTTGTACGCGATAATCGAGGCATGAGGAAAATCGAGCGCGCGTTGTGGTTGGTCGTGGTGGTGGTGTTGCTGGCCTTCGTCGTCGGCCTGCGGTCGGCCTGGTTGCGAGATCGCAACCAATGGCGCGCGACGGTGGCCGCTGCTGCCGCTTCGCCGGTTGTGATCGTCAAGCGCGCGCCGGATGGAACTATCGAGCTTTGGCGCGCGCCTGCCGGATAGTGGCGAACCTTCGAGGCTTATCTCTGAGATCGAGCCGCGCGACGGTTTAATCTTCGACGATTTGCGCGACGCTTTGAATGGTCGGGAATGAGTTTTTATAGCAGACTTTCGCGCGCAAAGCGTGTTTCGCCGCTTGACACTGGCAAGTACTCTAAGCTCGTTTCCTGCTACAAACGAACCGGATTAAACCGGATTACATACGATAACCTATCTTATGTGAAACGGTGCAATGATTGCGTTTACTGCTTCGGCGCGGTCGGTGCGGCCCCTACCCCGTCCGTTTTGGAATGGGGGGCGGTGTCGCCTTCGTGGGGTCGGTCGGCACACACAACGCAAACCGATTTTCCGTTTTGGGGTGTCAAAATTGGCGGCGCGGCTTCTTCGCTGTGCGTTGCGCCTGCGTCCATTCGGCTTTGACGGTCGCGGTGATCGTCGCGCCGATTTCACTTTCTGCGCGCGCGTGGGCGTCGGGGTGGCCGTCCTCGTTGCGCTCCACTGCGGCAATATAGGCCGGATAAAATAGCGCGCGCCAACGCTTGAACCACTCGCTGCTCTCGTTGAATAAATCTTCGTCGAAGCTGGCCGCCGTCGCGTGCGTTTGGCTGCTGCGATATGCGAGATCGGCGCATTTGACGCAAGCGAAATAACCGTCTGGCGTCGGCTGATATAAACGGCGGCGGCGAAGATTGCAGACGGGGCAGAGGACGTACGGCGCGGCGGCGGCGCTTCCCGTGATCGGCGTCGCGGTTGTGATGAGCGTCGGCTCGTGGGCTGCTTCGCGCGCGCTGATGCTTCGATAGCAGGCTTCCACCAGGCGCTTTTTTGGCTTGTCGGCGTCTTTGGAGTACTGCTTCGTGGGGGTATCGGGGCGCGCGTTTTGGTCGGGGGTCGCGCGCGCGGATTGGCGGGTGTCGGTGCGGATTTTGGATTGCTGGAAGTCGTCGGCGAAGTGGCTGTACTCGCTCGGATAAACGCTCGGCGGGGGGAACGTAAGATAGATGAAGCGGTGGCCGTCGCGCAATCGGCGTTCGGCGGTGATCTGCCTGGTCGTCAACGCCGGCGCAAGTTCGCGCAAGGCCTTAAACAGTTGCTTCGATGTTTGGGGCAATTTCGGCGCATTTTCCGGCGTTGCGGCGCTTCTCAGCTTTTCCAAAAGCGCGCCTGGCTTGAGTGTGATCTCGTGTTGATATTGGATCGGTGCGCCTTGTGCGGTGGCATGGTCGCGCAACTCGACCAAAAGCCGCGCCAACACGAAACACAAAAAAGAGTTTTCAAATTGGGCGCTGGCTTCTCGGTCGGCTCGTTTCATTTTTCTGTGTATCTGCGGCGCACACAAAATAGTACTTACTTTTTTATCTGGCCGGTTTTGAATTGGCGGCGCATTGCACAGTGAGCTTTAGCGCGCCTTTCCATTTCGAGATAGATCTTCTCGACCTTTTGGGTTTCGGCTTCGAGCAAAGCGCCTTCTTCGCGCCATGCGTCGGAGTACTCTTTCAGGGGTCGGATAGTCCATTGTTCTTTTTGCGCGTCGCCTGTATTGATCCACGCGACTTCGAAGCCTTTAAGTTGTAATCCGTCCTGCAAGTTTTCGAGTTCGCGGTACAAGGCGTCGGGCGGCGTGGTGATGGACTGGCCCGCTCCGGTTTGGGTTTTTAGAGTGTGCAAGAGTTCGGCGGCGCTTTGCTCGACTATTGGCGCAACGGTCGCGCGCTCCTGGATGGCAAGCCCTAACCAATCGTGATTAGCCTGCCAGTAGGCCGCGAAGCGGCTGTCTTTTATTTTCTTTGATAATTCTTCGGGGCTGAGCTTTTTTAGTTCGCTTTGCATCGCCTGGTTATTTACAGGGCGCGGAAACTCTTCGATCTTGGTGATTGCATCCGGCGGGACGGGCGCACGATAAAGGCACTCGCCGGAACTTTCAAGACCTTCCTGCCACATGGAGCGCCACTCTTCAAAGTGGAGGGCGTAAAGTTTTTGCGCTTCGATTGCAAGTCGGCGCGCGGCTTCATGTTTGATTAAAACATGAAGAAAAGATGGGATGCTTTGCCCTTCGGCCTGTAATTGTTTGACTATTTCGAACCTTAAATTTTGAGACTTAAAAAGCGGGTGTACCTTGTCGAATAAGTACGATGGTTCATGGAAAACAACTTTGCCCCATTGCGGGCTGGCTTGCGAAAGCCCCAGCTTGGAATGATCGAGCCTTGAAACATCCGCGTGAATAATTAAATAGCCTCTTTCGTCCGCGCTTTGGTGGCCGTAATTGTGGGTAATTGCAAGGGAATCGGAAAAATAAACGGCTTCTCCCCATGTGATATTTGGCAAACGATATTTGGAAACAAGCGCGGCTTTCATAGCCGTGCGCGCAACACGGAAACGCCGGCGGCGCTGATTGGGCCGTAATCCAAACTTTTCTATTTGTTCTCGGTTGGCCGCTCCCGTGCCGTGATAAAGAAACTTCGGCGGCGCATCGAGCCGGATCGGGTGCTGATTGTTTTCAATAATGCGCCGCGAAGATTGCAATGAGAAGATTTCAACAAACCGTTTTAAATCAAAGGCTCCAAACCGTTTTAAATCAAAGCGGTCGGCGTCCCAGCAACAAGCAACGGTCGGATTTTCGCAGAGCGAGCCGCGTTCGTTGTGATGACGCAGCGCAAAATCCAGTACTTCGCGCCGCTCTTTTGCAAGTCGAAAAAGCCCTTGCGTGTGCAACGCCGCGGCGAAGTCGGCGGCGCGTTGGCCGTGTTGTGGGTCGTCGCCGTCGCTTTGCCGCTGGCAGTCGTGCAACGCTGCAAACAAGCGCACCACCTCGCCATCCGCGCCCTGTGTGCGCCCGGCCAACGCCGCGCCGATTTCGCCGACCCTTGCCCAGTGTCCTTCTCCGTGATAGTCGTGAATATCGAGCGCAAAGGCTTCGCGCGCGGCGCTTTCAATCTTCTCAAAAGTTTTTTCTGTCATTCTTCCAATGCCGGTTCCGGCAACGGCGGCAGCGCCAATTTCGCGGCGTCGGCGTCGGCTTCCAGTTCGGTGAGTGCCTTGCGCGCGGCGGCGTGCGTGAGCGTGGGATACCTGAAAATGCGGTCGTATATTCCATCGAGCGAAGCGCGCGCGTGCCAGCTTTTGATCGGCATTATGCGCTCATTGATTTCAACGTGCATAATGCCGTCGGGCGCGCGGAAAAGTCGCGGCTGCTCGGCTGCCAAGACTGCTCGCATTAAAATTTTTTCTTTGTCTATTCTGGTCATTTCGTCGCCTCTCAATCAGGATTTCCCCTTGTTTCTTGGCGGCTTCGGCTTGCGGCTATGCAGCGCGCGCGGCGCGGCGTTCGTTTTCTTGCTCGGCGCGCTCGTTTTCGAGTTGTTCTATCAAACTTTCGCCGGTGGCGATTTTATGCAGTGGCTCCCACAGAGTAGCTACGGGGTTCGGCGCGTCTTTGGCCGTCTTTGCGATGCGTCCGGTGATGCCTGCGGCTTTCGCTGCGTTGCTGGCGCTGTACTGCGCTGTCTGCGCGGCTGCGGCTGCGGCGCGCACCGTTTCAAACGCGGCGCGCGCCTTCTCGCAGTAGAACGTGCGGCAAAGATCGGCGGCGGCGGCGCGCGCCTTTTCAAAGTCCGCGATGGCGGCGGCTTCGACTTCGCGGGCTTCGTTGTAAAGTTCGGCGGAGTACTGCTTTTCGCCTGCCGCGACTTCTTCGCGCAAAAGCTCGATGCCACTGCTCAGGCCGTCGGCTTGGTCTAAAAGTTCGGCGCGCGCCGATTTCGATTTGTCGGTTTTGTTCCTGGCAATGTTGCGCGCGAATTCGTCTTTCAGCGTTGCGAGTTCTTTCTCGACTGCTTCCTGCCTGGCCGATAATTCTACGATGCGCGCCGATTTCGTTTCGGTGTCTTTTTGTATCTGCTCTGATTTCATTTTGTGTTCCTCCGTGTGGTGTGGGGTTGCGCGCCGCCGTCTCCCTTCGACGGCGCGGAGTACTCTCATTTGCGGCCCAGTATGCGGCTCTGGGTGCGCTCGACGGTCGCCAAAGTTTCAACGCGCGACTTCTCGCGCCCTTCTGCGCTGGCTTCAAACGCAAACTTGACGGCGGCGGCAACCTGCTGATTTGCAAGCTGGCTGCTCGGCACGACTGGCCGCGACGGTGCGGCGGCTTGCGCGGCAAATTGTCGACTTCTCAAGATTTCCATAGTTTTCACCTCCTTTTTTGTGTCTCAGGCTCTCAAGAACGGCGTGCAACGCGGAGATCGCGCCGCCATGATTGGCACGCCGATTTATGAGATCGGAACGCCGCACGCCGCTCTTGGGAACGTGGGTTTTCATGTTCGATATGACGCTTATGACGCTTATGACGTTAATTTCAGAAAAGTCTGTACGCGAGGCATTTTTCTACAGGGAGCTTTACTGAAAATGGCGTCATAAGCGTCATAAGCGTCATTATTTTAGAGGACGATCTACTAATCCAATACCCTGCCAAACTCGCGCGCTGCTCGTCCTGTCCTGCCCAAACTTGCGCCTTTTAAGCTCAATTCCAAGCGCGCGCTGTGTGCCGATGCGCTCTCCGTTTTCCTTGCTCCACGTTTCCCACGCTTCCCATAAATCGCTCGCTTTGGCGGTAAACTCTGGGCCGACGATGCAACAATCGCCGATAAAATCAGAAATTGGGTCTTGTTCGGCCTGATATGCTGCGGTCGCGGTTTTGACTGCTTCGGGTACTACAAGTCCGCGCTCGTAAACGCGGCGCAATCCGTCCAGCGTCCAGTTGAGGATGCCTGGCAACTCGGCGCGCAATTTCTCGCAAAGCTGCGGGTCGCGCTCGTTGGGTGGGATCGGCTGCCCGAAGTCAATCAGGCGCGGGCGTCGCCACATTCCGCCGCTTGTGTCGGTGATGCGCGGCTTTCCATTGCCAAACATCCACAATGTGAATTGCGGTTCAAAAGTTGTTGGCCGCTTCTCGAAAAGTCCGCGCGCGGTGATCGCGTCGCGTCCGGTCAAGTCTTTAATCAGCGTTGCATTGAGCGTGTGCTTGCTGTCGATCTCATGCACCGTTACAAGGCGCGCGCCTTTGAGTGCCAGCAGTTCGGGCGCGGGCGCGTTGGCCTGCCGTTTGTCGCGCGCCTGCATGATTGTCTCGGCCTGCGTCTTGTGCCAATAGGTACCGCAAAGCTGCTCCAGCACGCGAAGAAAAGTACTCTTGCCGTTGTCGCCGGCACCGTAAAGAAAATTAAAGAATTCCTCGAAAACTTTTCCCGATAACGAAACTCCGAAGCTCTCCTGCATATAATCGCGCGTCGGCTCGTCGGGTATCCATCGCGCCATACACGCGCGCCACGTTGGACACTGGGCGGCGCTATCGAATGCGACGGGTGATTGCAAGGTGAGCAAGTCGGCGGCGCGTGGTGGGTAAAACTCGAACGTCTGTAAATTGATCGTGCCGTTGGCGAGATTAAACAAGTTTTGACTTGTGTCGAATTGTTCCGGCGTGATCGTCATGTTTGGCTCGCTGGCCGCGTCTTTGAGCATCGTCTCGCGGGTGGCTCGCTTGGTGAGCGTGATCGCGTGTTTTAGCAGTCGTGCGCGTTGGTCGTCCTGCGGTTCGCGCGCGGCTTCGGCTGCGACGGATTGGCCGATCTGCTTTGCGCGGCGCTCGGCTTCGCCGCTCTCGTCGGGCTGCCAGCGTCCGGCGCGGTGGATGTACCAATTCTCGGAAACTGAGCAATAACGCATTTCCGCCGCGTTTCCTGCTGCGAAGCGTTGGCCGTTTCCGATTTCGTTTAGTGGGAATTGTTCGCGCGCGGTTTGGTTGGCTTCGGGCGCGTCCGGCGTCGCATCGGTGGCCGGTTCCCACTGCGGCGCTTCCTCTGCGACGATCACTAATTCGCTGATGTCGTGGCCTGCGTCTATCCAGTCGTCCGCGCCTTGCTTTTCCTGCAATCCGTCAAGATGTATAACCTTCACTTCGTGCGCTGCACCGTGAAGTGCGGCGGCGATTTCGGCGGCGTGGGCGCGGCCTTTTTCGTCGTTATCCGCGAAGATGAAAACGGTTTTTTCTGCGAGTGCTGCGGAGTACTCCGCGCGCCATGTTCCCGCGCCGTGGGGGTTGGTGGTGGCTACAATGTCGCCATACAATCGAGCGGCTTTCAATTCGTCGTTGATCCGGTCGGCGGCTTTCTCGCCTTCGACAAGCAAAACGACTTTCGCCTTCAACACGTCGGGCAAGTTGTAGAGGACGCGGCGCGTCTGAAAAGCCGGTGTCGTCTCTGTTTTCTTCTCGTCGAGCTTGTATATCCAGCCGCCGCGCGCGTTTGGTCGGCGTTGTTCAAACTCTTTTTTAGGGCCGCTCTCATCGCGCGCAACTTGGAAGAGGAGTACTCCGGCTTCGTCGGTGTACTCATAGATCGTTGCGGTTTCCCAGTTGACGCGCGGCGCGGCGTTCTTCGCTTTGGGCTTGGGTTTGGGCGTCGTGGCCTTTGGCGTGGCTGCTGCGGCCTTTGGTGGGCGTGGTGCCGTGTTGGGCTGCGCGCGTTCGTTGGGCTGCGCGTGTCCGTTGCGGGCTTTGTAGTCGGCTGTGGGTTGGTATTGCTCCGGCGTCAGTCCTGCCAGCTTTGCGATTTCCCAACTTTTATATTTCTGGTTGGTTTTTCGATCCCATGCGGTGCCGTCGTTGTTGAGGATAAAGCCGTCGTCGGTCGCGCCTTCGCCAAACGGGTTCGCGCCGTGATATTCGATTTGGCCTTTTGTGGTCTGTGGCCTGAGATTGAACCGTTGCGCCAGTTCTGCGGGGGTTGTGGTGTACGTCGGCGCGTGGCCGGTGGTGGCCGCGTGGTTGCGGAGCGGTGTGACTGTGGTAAGATTACTCATTAGATAGTCCTTTTAAAAACGC
>MWWE01000167.1_pt1 | contig 11383 bp, 13 predicted proteins | sample 1047301 | NCBI WGS metagenome assembly MWWE01 (sample SAMN06349973, study PRJNA376086) | soil metagenome | isolation source: MS1-1 sample Antarctic (ecotone) soil | place: Antarctica
TTCAAATCTTCATAAAGTTCCTCATCGAAAACATCTTTCAACGCATCTTCGAGAAGGGCGACAATTTCTATCGGCTCAACCGCGTCGAGATCCACTTGCCCGAAACCTGACCACTTCGCGCTTCGACGGTCTGAAACTTTCGTCGGCGCAGGCGGCAAACTCCATTCGACAACTTGCTCTTCCATTAGCGCGATTCTTTTGAGTTCGACATCCGTTCCCATTCTGGCAAGCGAATCAACGATGCTTCGCGGAATATCTTCGCCCGAACAGTCGTAATCTCCGAAGTAAAGAATGACCGGGTTTTTGCCTTCTCTGATTGCCGCGTCATATCTTCGCTTGGCATCGTATTGAAAAGTCAGCGACGGATAGCCTTTGCACGGATTCAAGCCAACATCCCAATCACGGCAAGGGCGTTCAAAAACGCCCTGCAATGCTTTTTTCTCAATAAAAACTTCAACGTAATTCGGCTGGTTTTCCCAACGGTTTTTTGAATAACTCGTCGCCCAAAGTTTGATCTGCTGTTTCGCCGATTCGCTTTTATCGTCAACATTTGTTTCTTCGTAAGCCGTCGAGCCGAGCGTTTCCCGTTCGTGGTCTTTGAAGGCGGCAAACGCGACGTATCCAGCCCAACGCGCATCAATCATAGTCTTGACTACTTTTTTGTAATGAGTCGTGTCGTTCGTCATCCCTGCGGCAACCAGCCTGTAATGCAAAGCCCGGAGCGTTAAGTTGCCAGCGTAACTTTCGACAATCGGAATACCGACATCTAAAATCCACTTTTTATTAAAATCAGATTTTTCCATAATTCACCTCTTTTTTTGTTTTTAGACACAATTCTCCACTCATTCCCGACGCTCACGCCTTCGATGAAAAGCAATCAACTCAACATCGGTCAAAATCCGCTCAAATAAAGGCTTTCCGCATCCTTCGTGCGGACAACATTCACCAGCGACGAAATCAGACTTATCAGACCCGACAAGCTCCGATTCTTCATCTTCGGGAAGCTCATAATCACGGCAAAAGTTGCGAAAATCTCCGAATGTGTCAATCATCCGCAAACCTTTTAATTCCAAAATCTCTTTGACGCTCCGCAACGTCAGATTTTCAGCAGGAATCGGCTTTGAAATGTATTTAATGACCTCGCGCAAACCGTTTTCCAACGAATCAATCAGTTTTATGTTCAAATTCTTCGCTCCCGGACTCACCTTCGCCCACTCGCTTTTGAGAAGTTTCTCATCAATGAATTTCCGCCGAAATACGAACAAATGAAGGTGGAAATGATTGCCCGACTCATTCTCCGTCACTTCCCCAGCCCAAATGCCGCCAGCAAAATACTCCGCAAAGAATTTTCGTCTGATAACATGTTTGAAAGACTTCAATATCCGCGCTCGCGCTTCCTTTTTACTCTCACCTTTGATTTTCTTTTGCGTCAACGTCAACAAACACGGCTTGTAAGACAAATTCAACGCGATGAACGCCGCGACAAAGACAAGATATTTTTTAACAAACCGACTCGCCCGACGATTCGCGCACACCGGGCAAAACCGAATGTTGCAACGGTGGAAAGGAATCTTTGACGCGATATGCTCACCGCACATCAAAGCCGACCATCGCTCACCACATTTGCTCATCGAATCAGCGTAATTATCCTGTTTTAATTCACCGAGAAATTTAACCAGCTTCAACTTACTTGCCCGTTTAATTCCAAGCGTTTCAGAGGTTTTTCGACGCTTCTTTTTACCGCGAAAATGTTTAGTTGTTGTCCCTGAATCAAGATAGGTCCGAGGCGAAGGTTTGAGCGATGATTCGGCATCTTCGCTGGCAACGGAATCAAAGCAGTTTTTAACGAAAGGATTCGCTATGACCGTTCGCTCCCTCTGGATTGGGGTGTGAGTAGGTTTGCCAGAAGATAAACCGTTGGTAGGGGCAAGATTCAGCCTTACTCGTGTATTGTTCCCTGATTGTTGCGCGACTTTGGACATTAAGCAAAATAAAAGGCTCTGACATCCGGGAAGTGTCAAAGCCTATAAAGTCTGGTTTCACCGTCGCACGGGTTACTTTCCAAACTACCTTGTAAAAAATAATACGATTTCTTGCAAAACGAAATCTTTTCCTGCTACTATTAGCGCATCTTCCAAATTGGAAGGGAAAAATTAAAGGCTGACGAATGAATCGTGCGACTTCCCGGTTTTACTATCATTCGGTCAGCCTTTTAATTTCTTCTACAAACTATCAAAAAATCTAAGTCAAACCTTACTCCAAATTGACGAAAGCCACAAACCCATTAGAGATTTTTAATAAACTCGTCTAAATCGTCGCGCTTGATTCGGTAAGCTCGACCTATCAACTTCGCTTTCAACTCTTCCGCTCTGATGGCATCGCGCAGAATTTGACGTGATAACCCGGTCAGCGCGGCGGATTCGTCCAACTTCAACAACGGCTTATTTTCAATGGCGACATCTCTGCCGGCTTTCCGATTGCCAGTCTGCATCTGCATCAGCGTTTCCGCAAATCTCGATACGTCCGAAAGGCGCGAATCCGAGGCGCGAACAAGTTCGGTGCTTTCGTTGCTCTCCGTTACAACTGACGGACGCGGTGCGCGTTTCGAGTCGAGTTCAGCTTTCAACCGCTTCAACTCTCGCTCGTCATAAACGGAGATGTCGCCTGTCTTGCCCTTTTCCTTTCTCACAGACAACTTGCTTTGTTTCGCGTAATTCTCAACCTGCCTGATTGAGATTCCTAAAAACTCGCTCGCCTCTTTTTTGTTCATCATACCGATTACATTTTTACCACAGATGCGAAAGCCGCGCAATGCTTCGCGCCTTCGCTTCGTGCCTTTCGGCTCTTCACAGCTTTTCAACTCGGCAAAACGAAAACTCGCCTGTATAATCAGCAACGACGTTTCCGCGCGAAATAACCTGTTGAAATCGGTTGCGCCTTTTAGAGCAGGCAAACCGCGCGGAACGTCCGCCAGAGGTTCACCCGGCGAAGTCAAAGCTCATCTGCCCGGCTTCGCTCCACTCAGGCACAATTAACCCTGTGTGCATCTCGACCCAAGAAGCTACATATCTTCGATGGCACTTTTTGCCAGCCGCTTCATAACACAACAGAATTGCTCCATCGCCCAATTCTTCGACAACTTTCTCCGGGTCGAGCTTCGCTAAAATCTCATTGTAGAGAATCAGATAATCTTCCGACGACATCTTCAACATCGCTCTGGTTGGAGCGAGTGCCGGGTAATTTCTGCCTTTCCACCAGAACGGCTTCCCGACAGCGATACAAACAGCCTTCGGATGCTTCCCGGCAACCGCGAAATTTGAAGTAAATAAATTCATCTTCCAACCTCCACTCTTTGCCGGGCAATTCCGATGTGGAGCGAGAGAGCGCAAACTGAATGCCAGCAAACAAGTCCGGCAATGCCGCCTTTGCACTCGCACGAGACGAGCTTTTCGCCACCCGGCAACTTCTCGCATCGAACTTCATAATAGTTGCCCTTCGTTCCGCGCACCGAGTAAATTCCAAAAGCAATGAATCGAACGTGCGTCCTGATTTTCTTTGCCTTCAAAACCGCCTTTTCCAACTGACTTTCATTATCCAATATGTAGCTCATAATTCACCTCTAACTTCTTTATTATCAACAACTTAGTTGATAATCAAAGTCTAACATTTTAAGGTGAAAAGTAAAGAAAATAATTCCTTAAATCATATTATTTTTCGCACAAAAAAAGACGCTTCTCGCGCCTATTTCCCGAACAAATAATTGAACTTCCGGCTCACTTAAGAGAGCCAGATAATTGAACTTCCGGCGGATTCAAATCAGCCAGATAATTTGTGTCTTTTAATGTAGCCATATAATTAGTCGCCGCTTCCTTTTTACTTCTTTTCCATTTGTCACCATTAAGTGTGACAAATAATTTCTAGCCGCTTCTATTATTTGAACTTCCGTGACACTTAAAAGACACAAATAATTTGTCGCCGCTTCTATTATTTGAATTTCAGGAACATTTAAGTGTTCCAAATAATTCAACTTCTGGCACTTTTAAGTGTGCCAAATAATTTGTCGCCGCTTCCCAAGTTTCAAGTGGGAGCGTCCATCCTAAAAGTTTCGCAATTTCAACCGATTTGACATTTGACACACTTAAAAGTGTCAAATAATTTTTAGCCGCTTCCCAAGTTTCAAGCAAAACAAGACCGTCCGCGCCGACTTCTATCTTCCGCGCCATCTCGTCAGTAGATTGAACCTGACTCGCTCCTGAACAGCTTCGACAACTTCCGCCTTTCCAGCATCCACAACGACAGCAGGATTTTTGAGAATCTGCGCGATAATCTCCGCCTCTGGAAATGCCCAACGCACTTCGGGAGTCATCGCCTCATCAACAATTTTCTTGATTCCGAGGGCAGCCCAATAATCCAATTTCTTCAACGGCAAACTTTTAATTTCAGTCCGGCTCTGCTGCTGTTGCGGCTCTTCTTCTCTGAGCTTCCTGAACACAAACAACGGAAAAGTTTCCGGGTCGGAGTTTTTAGCTTTCGACATACTTCCTTCAAACTCACCACAGCTGAAAAATGTTACCTTTCAGCTACTATTTGTATCATTCTTCATCAGACAAACCGGGGCGGAGAAACCCTTGATTTTACAGGGCAAAACAACAATTTCCGCACGAATCATCTGACGAAAACAAACTGCAACCTTTTTGTAGAGAATTTACATCTTCCAAGCCGCGTAAATTTCTCGCTCGATTTCGTCGCGGTTTTGCTCGGCGTTGAATCTCTCGATGAAATAAGCCTGTTTTATCTCTGCCTTCGCCAACAGCCAAGAATTTTCCGTGGCGGCGGGATTCGCGGCGAGAAATTGCCTCCGCAATTCTTCTTCGAGGTTTCGGTTTTGAAGCTCGCGCATATTGTAAGCGTCAACTGCCGCCTTTCGTTCGTTTTCAGCGAGAATCCCTTCCATTATTTTTCTGCCCTCAATATCCGCCGCGTCTTTCGCTTCCTGCGCGGCGGCTTCTTCGGCGCGTCCAGCGAGATGTTGCTGTGTTTTTATCGCGTAAAGGTTCATTCGCCACGCCATTTGCTGTTCGGCACTCAAATTATTTACATTACTCATTTTTTACTTTGCTCCTTTTTTTTTACTTTTCTACTTTCGCGCCCTGACACTTATTTTACTCTCCATCAGCCATTTTCCATAGAAATTTACCGCATTGAGATTCCCGGAAAACCGCGACTCTCAACATCTTCCGCGATGCAGTTAAGCTCCGCGTCGGGATTCCTTCGGCTCTCGCCTTCATCTGCAACTCGACAACTTCTTTCGGCTCTCCGTCCGACAACTCACGCCGCACAAATTCCAGACTTTTTCTCTGCGTCGGTGAAATCGTTCTCATTACATCGCCCATATCAATTTCTCCTCGATTCTGATAAAATTTCATCCGACGACCTTCCAACATTTTTACTAAGCTCCGGGCTGGAACACTTAAAAGTTCCAGCCTTTTTTATCTTCGCTTAAATCAACCGCCGACTCAACGGAATAGCTTTCGATAATCTGTTGTTTCGTAAGTTATCATCGCCAGAGGTTACAGCAAGTAACAGCCTAAAAAAAAGAAAAATAACGAGAGAGAAACGAGAGAATTGGACAAATCAGACACGCTAAAAGGGATGCTTAGTTTTTGCTCACAATGTCTGTGATTGAGAATTGATTATTCAATCTTCTTCAATCTTGAATAATCAAGGTTTTTTCAAGTAAGCGGAAGTTTGCGCTAAAAAACAAAACCTCAGAAACCCCCAGATTCGTGATACTGTGAAATTAAGATTTGATGAGATTTTGGACTTAACAAAACATAGCCTTATCAGTCCCAATAACGACCCTTTTTGAAACAATTATTCTAAAAATGAATCAAAAGATATGAAGAAATTATTGTTATTACTATTTCTATTTTTATTGTCATCACAAAGTATCTGGTCACAGGTTAAAAAACAAGAAATTTCCAAATACACAAATGATAAATTCGTCATTCTTTCTTGTCGCCCAAATCTAAGTCAAACAAAAGTTTTGAACGGCAAAGCAATTAAATTAGTAAAACCGCCCTATCCGACAGAATTACTGTCGGAAAGAAAAAAAGGTGCAGTCAATGTTCTAATTGTAGTCAATGAAATAGGCGAAGTTATTTCTGCTGAGGCAGTTTCAGGATATAAAGGATTTCGCCAAGTAGCTGAAGAAGCAGCGCGAAAATCCAGATTCAAACAATTTATTCGATGTGGTAAAGCAACTGAGGTAATGGGAACAGTAGTTTATAATTTTGTTCTTCCCAAATAAAAGTTATTGATGCTTTTTAGTAATAGTGTATTTCAAAAACGCCCGTTAATGGGATAATCCAAAAACGTGTCATAAATGACCCTTTTTGAAACACTCAGTCTGGAGGAAAAATACCTTGAAGATTTCAATTTTTAGTCTTGCCATAATATTTTTTCTCGGCTGCCATCCAAACCCTCCTGCGCCCCAGCATTTTGGCTATGATGCAGTAGCACTAATAAAAACAAAAGCTAGTAAGCTGACCGATTCAGACATTAGAATTGAGTTAAAAGCTTCAAAAATAAAGGCGAGACAATTAGATTCTGTCAATGGAAAGGATTCTGTTTTGAGTGTCCCAGTTGAAATTACTAACTCTTCAGCACAATCAATTAGTACAAATCTTGCCCACGAATGGTATGGCGGTATTTGGACACCGACTGATTTTTACGTTGCAGTTCAGAAAACTGGTAGTGAATTGGACGGAGATTGGAGAAACGGACCAGCCTATCAAGTTGGAAATTTGGGGACAGAAAACAAAACAGTATTAAAAAGCGGTGATAAAATAACTGTAGATATTCGTCTTAATTGGAAGGGTACTGGTTCTGTGCCAACCAGCGCTTTGATAAGTGAAAATATTCCTGCTACCTATTCAATAAAGTTTTTGCTGTTTTTCAAAACTGATTTATCTGAAGAGTATTTTATATCTGAAGAATTGAAGGTTGAAGTCGAAAAATAAACTTAAATAATCAATTGACAGGGGTCTCAAAAACGCCCGTTTTAGACACTCCCAAGATGATGTGATTTTTCAGTGACCCAAAACCCAATTTAGGGGGTGGCTTTTGAAACTTTGATTGTGGGATGAGTTTTGGAACTATTTAATTTGAGATTTCGATTGATTTTAGAAATGTGTTTCAAGAGTGCCAAAAACGGGCGTTTTTGAGACTTTTGGAAAAACTTTTACAATTATCATACTAGCTTGCCAATCTGCGTGTTCAAGCTAATTACTGATTTTTCACCATAAAATTTACAGATGCAACGCTGCCCCTGCCGCCATTATCAATCACCTCGACAAAAATCTGATTCAACCCGTAGCGTGGATTTTCAAGCGTAAAAGTGTAAGTATCTTTGCCAGTTTTGACCGCTTCGCCACCAAAGTATTTCTGAAATGCCTGCTTATTGTCTTCAACTTCCTTAATTGAGTATTTTTTCCCGTCAATGACATATTTATTTTCAGGATATTCAATGGATATTTGGAATTGCTGAGTGTTTACTTGAACCTTTTCAATTGTGCCGTCAGGATCAAACGCCTGTATCGTAAAAATTACCTTATTCACTTTTTCCCCTGGTAACGTAATTACGAATTCTTCTTCTTTGGGAGAAATAATCTTAACGCACGGTGGCTGATTTTTGCTTGGAAAAGTTTTCATTGTAAATCTAAAATCATTATTTTGGGGGACTGACTCAAATCTACTTGATCCCAATGAACCGCGAAAATATAATTCTTCAGTCTGGTCATCTATTCCAAGTTTCTTTTGAAGATCAGAGATCGCAATTTTCGCTGACTCAGATAATGTTTCTAATTTAGCCGTTAGTTTCGGGTCGAGTTGAGAAATATCGCCGAATTCGTTGACTTGAATCTGAATCTCCGCTGTGACTGTCTCTCCGCCTTTTAAGTCTCCAATGCGACAAACCGCATGTTTCTCCGAATTTACTCTGTCTTGGTATAATTCGCATGCTCCGCGAGATGAGGTTGACGGAAGAAGGTTTCCATATCCCTGCATCCACAAACTTATATAAGTATCCGGAGAATTTTGTGTTCCCTTATTGATTGCCTTAATAGTGACGGTAAATTTTTCTCCGCCTCTTGCGGTTTTAACCGACGCCTTCGATTCAACTTCTAAATCAAAGTTGTTTTGTGCAGAGCAAACATTTGAAGAAAATAGTAAAGAGTAAATAAACAGAAAGTTTAATACCCAAAATTTTGAATGGAGTCTAATCATATGAGATGAGCAATAAAATTCTTATTAGAATGTCTCAAAAAGGGTCATTTATGAGACACGATTTCGTTTTATTACGTTGTCTTTTTAGGGGGCGTTTTTGATACAGTTTATATTTTTACATCGGAGAATTTTCAGTCAAAAGTTTAATATCAAACGGCGGCGGATAATCGCGACATAGTAATCTTACAAATAGTTCCTCAGCAACGACTTTCACCGCATCTTCGTAATCTTCCTTTTTAACTATTTCTGAATCGACTAGTACATAAACAATAAGGTCAGCGACACTTTCGCTCCAATCCATTTGGTCTTTTTCTTCACTAGTCATTTAATTTTTTTGAAAATATATAATCGCTTAAATCAGTCTCATAAAGGGTCGTTTATGACACAAATCTATAATACTCTGATTGTTTCATAAAGGGGCGTTTATGAAAATGATGATTATCATAAGTGATTTCATCGTAAAACCCAACAAATTCGGGCAAATCCTTGATTATCGTCTGCACTTTCTCCGGTCACGCCCATGCAAACGACAAAACATGTCTATAATGAACTCGTCTATCAACTAAAACTTATGGAAAAAGAATGGATTCCGGTCATAGCAACTTTGCTAGGTGTCTCTTTAGGCTCTGTAATCACTTGGTTTATAAAGTGGTTTGAACTTCGCCACCAAAGGACACAGGAACACAATAAATTGATGCTCCCAAAATTAGAGCAGTTATACGAGAATATTTTAGACTTTCAGCGAGCAACTAATGAGTATTACGTCATTGTTCGCAGAATCGCAGGCAATCCAATAACGCCTGAGCAAATAAGGGAAGACGCCATTAATTTATTAAAACCACTCAACAAAATAAATGCACTACTTGATCTTTACGCCCGCGATTTAGCTCCACAATTCGAGAGTGTAACAGCAGTAACAAAAGGTTTTATAAAATATAGTCAGTCTTGCCTAAAAATTGAAACCGACAACCTTGATACGTTACGAGATTTTTACAATGATGTGCTTAATACCTCTGAAAAATTGCTACTTGAGGTTCGAGATTCATCTGATAAATATATTGACTTGCCCAAACAAACTTGGTTTCAAAAATTAAAAAGTTGATTCGCCCATACCCGACAACAATCTATTTCTAATTCGGTTTTCCTCGTGCTTTGCTTTCGACCGGAACGCAACCCAACAAAACCGCGCATCTCACACAAATTGACCGCTCATTCCCGACGCTCACGCCTTCGATGAAAATCAATCAACTCAACATCGGTCAAAATCCGCTCAAATAAAGGCTTTCCGCATCCTTCGTGCGGACAACATTCACCAGCGACGAAATCAGACTTATCAGACCCGACAAGCTCCGATTCTTCATCTTCGGGAAGCTCATAATCACGGCAAAAGTTGCGAAAATCTCCGAATGTGTCAATCATCCGCAAACCTTTTAATTCCAAAATCTCTTTGACGCTCCGCAACGTCAGATTTTCAGCAGGAATCGGCTTTGAAATGTATTTAATGACCTCGCGCAAACCGTTTTCCAACGAATCAATCAGTTTTATGTTCAAATTCTTCGCTCCCGGACTCACCTTCGCCCACTCGCTTTTGAGAAGTTTCTCATCAATGAATTTCCGCCGAAATACGAACAAATGAAGGTGGAAATGATTGCCCGACTCATTCTCCGTCACTTCCCCAGCCCAAATGCCGCCAGCAAAATACTCCGCAAAGAATTTTCGTCTGATAACATGTTTGAAAGACTTCAATATCCGCGCTCGCGCTTCCTTTTTACTCTCACCTTTGATTTTCTTTTGCGTCAACGTCAACAAACACGGCTTGTAAGACAAATTCAACGCGATGAACGCCGCGACAAAGACAAGATATTTTTTAACAAACCGACTCGCCCGACGATTCGCGCACACCGGGCAAAACCGAATGTTGCAACGGTGGAAAGGAATCTTTGACGCGATATGCTCACCGCACATCAAAGCCGACCATCGCTCACCACATTTGCTCATCGAATCAGCGTAATTATCCTGTTTTAATTCACCGAGAAATTTAACCAGCTTCAACTTACTTGCCCGTTTAATTCCAAGCGTTTCAGAGGTTTTTCGACGCTTCTTTTTACCGCGAAAATGTTTAGTTGTTGTCCCTGAATCAAGATAGGTCCGAGGCGAAGGTTTGAGCGATGATTCGGCATCTTCGCTGGCAACGGAATCAAAGCAGTTTTTAACGAAAGGATTCGCTATGACCGTTCGCTCCCTCTGGATTGGGGTGTGAGTAGGTTTGCCAGAAGATAAACCGTTGGTAGGGGCAAGATTCAGCCTTACTCGTGTATTGTTCCCTGATTGTTGCGCGACTTTGGACATTAAGCAAAATAAAAGGCTCTGACATCCGGGAAGTGTCAAAGCCTATAAAGTCTGGTTTCACCGTCGCACGGGTTACTTTCCAAACTACCTTGTAAAAAATAATACGATTTCTTGCAAAACGAAATCTTTTCCTGCTACTATTAGCGCATCTTCCAAATTGGAAGGGAAAAATTAAAGGCTGACGAATGAATCGTGCGACTTCCCGGTTTTACTATCATTCGGTCAGCCTTTTAATTTCTTCTACAAACTATCAAAAAATCTAAGTCAAACCTTACTCCAAATTGACGAAAGCCACAAACCCATTAGAGATTTTTAATAAACTCGTCTAAATCGTCGCGCTTGATTCGGTAAGCTCGACCTATCAACTTCGCTTTCAACTCTTCCGCTCTGATGGCATCGCGCAGAATTTGACGTGATAACCCGGTCAGCGCGGCGGATTCGTCCAACTTCAACAACGGCTTATTTTCAATGGCGACATCTCTGCCGGCTTTCCGATTGCCAGTCTGCATCTGCATCAGCGTTTCCGCAAATCTCGATACGTCCGAAAGGCGCGAATCCGAGGCGCGAACAAGTTCGGTGCTTTCGTTGCTCTCCGTTACAACTGACGGACGCGGTGCGCGTTTCGAGTCGAGTTCAGCTTTCAACCGCTTCAACTCTCGCTCGTCATAAACGGAGATGTCGCCTGTCTTGCCCTTTTCCTTTCTCACAGACAACTTGCTTTGTTTCGCGTAATTCTCAACCTGCCTGA
>MWWE01000168.1_pt1 | contig 11349 bp, 15 predicted proteins | sample 1047301 | NCBI WGS metagenome assembly MWWE01 (sample SAMN06349973, study PRJNA376086) | soil metagenome | isolation source: MS1-1 sample Antarctic (ecotone) soil | place: Antarctica
ACGATTATGAAGACAAAGAACGACTTTGCTATTCGGTCAAGCAAGCCTTAAATGAATTTGGCAGAAGTCTGAGAATAAAGTTTTCAAACTTCAAATATAGTCTAACTTAATTGTGAGTGATTACTTAAAAATAACTACTCTTACTCACTTTGTGAAAGTAATGTTAAAAAATTTGATTTATTTTGATTTCAACTTATACTTGAATTTTATAGGAATATTTCACCTTATGCTTGAATGAAATTTTAGCTTATGCTTGAATAATTCCCGTAAATTGTTGATTCTAGGTATAAAATATTTCACCTTATGGTTTATCTTATAGTTTATAATTCTCCCAAATGCTTAAACTTAAAAACTACATAAATGGCGAATTAACAGCACCAATTTCAAACAACTATCTCGATAATTATAATCCCGCAATCGGTGAAGTTTATTCACAAATTCCCGATTCGGACGAACGCGATGTTGAAAAAGCAGTTGAAGCGGCACAAAATGCTTTTCCCGAATGGGCGACGAAAACTCCCGAACAGCGGCACGATTATTTAATTAAAATTTCCAAATTGATCGAACGCGATTTGGATGAATTGGCGGAAGCCGAAAGCATTGACAACGGCAAACCAAAAACGCTTGCCAAAGCGGTTGATATTCCGCGTGCGGTTTCAAATTTCAAGTTTTACGCCACCGCTGCAATGCACTTTGCGAGTGAATCTCATCAGATGGTTGGTGAAGCAATAAATTACACTTTGCGTCAGCCAATCGGCGTTGTCGGCTGCATTTCGCCGTGGAATCTGCCGCTTTATTTATTTACTTGGAAAATCGCTCCGGCACTCGCCGCCGGAAATTGTGTCGTTGCCAAACCAACCGAGATCACACCGATGACTTCGTATCTTTTATCAAAACTCTGCATCGAAGCGGGTTTGCCGAAAGGTGTTTTAAATGTCATTCACGGACTCGGCACAAAAGCGGGTGCGGCAATTGTTCAACACGAAAATGTTAAAGCAATTTCATTCACAGGCGGCACAAAAACAGGTGAATGGATCGCCCGCGAAGCCGCACCGCGTTTCAAAAAATTATCGCTTGAACTCGGCGGAAAAAATCCGAACATAATTTTTGCCGATTGCGATTATGAAGCGATGCTCGACACGACCGTTCGCTCATCTTTTGCCAATCAAGGACAGATTTGTTTGTGCGGTTCGCGGATTTTTGTCGAACGCCCGATGTATGAAAATTTTTGCTCGGATTTTGCCGAACGAGTTAAAAATTTGAAAATCGGCGACCCGCTCGATGCTTCGACAAATGTCGGTGCGGTTGTTTCGCTAGATCACATGAATAAAATTTTGTCTTACATCGAATTAGCAAAACAAGAAGGCGGACAAATTTTAACCGGCGGAAATCAGTTCAAACCCGAAGGACGCTGCGAAAATGGCTATTTTATCGAACCGACAATCATCGAAAACCTCGCTCACGATTGCCGCACAAACCAAGAAGAAATATTTGGTCCCGTCGTCTCCGTCCAAAAATTTGACACGGAAGAAGAAGTCCTAAAATACGCCAACAGCACACGCTACGGTTTATCAGCCACCGTCTGGACGGAAAATATCCACCGCGGACACCGCATCGCCGAAAAACTCGAAAGCGGAATAATCTGGATAAACACCTGGCTTCTTCGTGATCTGAGAACCCCTTTCGGCGGCGTAAAAGATTCGGGAATGGGACGCGAAGGCGGCTTTGAGGCACTTCGGTTTTTTACGGAAGAGAAGAATGTTTGTGTTAAGGTAAATTATGCGGAGTGAAAAAGAGATATTTCAACTTATTTTAGATTTTGCTCAAACCAATGAACGAATTCGGGCAGTTGTCTTAAATGGTTCGAGGGCAAATCTAAACGCGAAAAAGGATATTTTTCAAGACTATGACATCATTTATTTTGTTAATCAGATAGAATTTTTTACCGATGACCACAGTTGGATTGATATATTTGGCGAACGGCTGATTTTGCAAATGCCTGATCTGATGACTCTTTCCGGTTATCAGAATGATGCAACAGTTTCTTTTGCTTATCTAATGCTTTTTAAGGATAAAAACCGGATAGATTTGACTTTGGTTCCCGTTGAGCAAATAAGAGAAGCATTTGTTTTGGAGAGTTTGAGTGTTTTATTGTTAGACAAAGATAAAGTATTTTCAAACCTTCCGTCGCCAGATGAATCCGATTATCTGATTGAAAAACCCGGCGAAAAAGAATTCTCAGACACCTGTAACGAGTTTTGGTGGGTTAGCACTTACGTTGCGAAAGGATTGTGGAGAGGCGAAATTACTTATGTCAAAGAAATACTGGAAAATCCCGTCAGAAAGATGTTTATGAAAATTATCGAGTGGCAAATAGGTATCAGAACAAATTTCTCGGTGAGTTTCGGGAAAAGCGGAAAAAACTTAAAGCAATATGCAGATCCTGAATTATATAATAAAATTCTATCTACTTATCCCGATTCTAAGGTTGAAAACATTTGGAAGTCTTTGTTTTTGATGACAGATATTTTTAACGAATCAGCAAAAGAGATAGGGAAACATTTTGGCTTTCGATATAACAGTATGGAAAGTTTAAATATATTAAACTATTTAAAAGATGTAGAAGTTTTATCTTCAAGCAAGGAAAAGAAATTATGAGTCAAGAAACACAACCGATCAGAATAGAAACAGGCGAAGAAGCAGCACTTGAATTTATGAAATTCATTGCTCGAAATTTTGCTATAATTTGTCAGAGGTAAAAAGTTATGACAGTTGTTATCGAATTAAAACCTGAAACTGAAGAAGCATTGCATAAAAAGGCTAGAGCTAATGGCTTTGAGGTAAATGTTTACCTTTAGAAATTGATTGAGAAAGATATTCGCCAAGAAAAAACAATTGATGAAATTCTTGCACCTGTTCGTCAGGAGTTTGAGGAAAGCGGAATGAGCGAAGAGGAACTCGATGATTTTTTGAACGGTGTTCGTGAGAAGGCTTGGCAAGACAGACAGGCAAATGGTCAAAAATAGTTATGCCTGATAACAAATATAGAGTCGTTTTTGCCTGCAATATTTTTTGGCAGATGTTCTTCTCTAAAAAAGGCGTTGGTGCAAAATGTAGAAAGTTATTGGATGAAGGAAAAATAATACTTTTCGTCATTTATGAAGTGCTGGCGGAAGTCAAAGATGTTTTAACCCGACCGGAAACACAAAGCCGTTTTCCACAAGTAACAAATGAAAATGACGATGCTTTTCTAAAAGATATTTGCGATAAAGCGATTCTACTAAAATCAATTCCACAAAAATTTATAAACGTGATCCGAAAGATGAGTGCTACATCAACTTAGCGTCTGAAGCCGAAGCCGATTATATTATTACACGGGATAGAGATTTGCTTGATTTGATGTCGGGAATTGATACGGAAAGCAAAAAATTCCGGCAAAAATTTCGCCCTTTGAAAATTGTCGAGCCGATTGAGTTTTTGAAAATTATTGAGTGACCCTGTGTGAGAGTTCCCGAAAAAGACAAAAAGATTTACGAATTGCTTTTGATAATATAAAAACTTTGCAACTTAATACTCTGTAAATTATATTTTCTACATGTTACTTTGCGTGCTTTGCGACTTAGCGGGAAATCTTAAGCTACTGAGATAACAGAAGTTATTTTCCCGCAAAAACTCAAAGCACGCAAAGTAACAAATTCTTAAGAAACTTAATTTTCTTAAAAATCTTGAACTGGAAAAGTCTCTCTGTTAAAATCCTGCATGTAAAAGAGTTTAAAATGAATTTAATACGCAGACTTTTTTCACAGGTTGATATTGCTTCGATTGTTTTTTTTCGCATTTCTTTCGGGTTGATATTGCTGTGGGAAGCCTATCGTTATATAAGTAAAGGCTGGGTTGAAAGGCTGTTTATTGAGCCGACTTTTTACTTTAGTTATTATGGATTCGGATGGGTCACTCCGTGGGTGGGCGACGGGATGCACTATCATTTTATAGTTCTCGGCGTTCTGTCGTTTTTCGTGATGATCGGTTTCCTCTATCGAATCTCCGCAACTCTTTTGTTTTTAGGATACGCTTATGTTTTTCTGCTAGATCAGTCCAATTATCTTAATCATATATATCTTGTCTGCATCATCGCTTTTCTGATGATCTTTATTCCCGCTCACAGATTCTTTTCCGTAGATGCCGCTCTTTTTCCGAAAATACGCTCGGAAACCGCTCCGGCGTGGGCTTTATGGCTTCTTCGTTTTCAGGTCGGAGTTCCATATTTTTTCGGAGGAATAGCTAAAATTAATACCGATTGGCTTGCCGGGAAACCGTTTGATCTCTGGCTTGGTAAGGGTGCGGACTTGCCTCATGTCGGATACATTTTTGCTCATCAGTATTTGTATTACTTTTTTTCGTATTCGGGACTTCTATTTGATCTTTTTATCGTTCCATTACTTCTCTGGAAACGCACACGGATTTTTGCTTTTTTATTCGCAATCTTGTTTCACTTAACAAATTCCTTTTTGTTTCCGATTGGAATTTTCCCTTGGTTTATGATGCTTGCCACGACCATTTATTTCAATCCGGACTTCCCGAAACGAATCTTTGAATATCCCATTGTAGAAATCGAGCAGAAAAAATCTTTTGATTATGACTTTAAGAAAAAAGTTCTGGTCGGATGTCTGGGCGTTTTCGTTGCCTTTCAGATTCTTATGCCTTTTCGACATTTTTTCTATCCGGGCGTTGTGCATTGGACTGAAGAAGGACACAATTATTCGTGGCATATGAAATTACGCTACAAGGTTGGCGAGGCACGTTTTCTTGTAGTTGACAAAAAAACCGGAGTAAAGAAATGGATTGACCCTGAGTCTGTTCTCAACCGAAAGCAATACAGAAAAATGGCAACGAGTCCCGCTATGATTTTAGCATTTGCTCATCATCTCGCAAAAGAAGGGGACGTTGAGGTTTATGCAGATGTTAAAGCGAAGCTGAACGGGCGTTCAGCACAGAGATTGATTGATCCAAATGTTAATCTTGCCGAGGTCGAACATTCGATTATGCCGGCTGAATGGATTTTACCGTTAAGATAATAATCTATATTTAAATCGAAAGTATAAAAATTTATAATGCCGTGTAGAAACTAAAATTTATAAAAGCAAAAAATTAAACTAATATTAGGAGAAAATATATGAGTCAAGAAACACAACCGATCAGAATAGAAACAGGCGAAGAAGTGGCATTTGAATTGATGAAGTTTATTGCCGAAAAGGAAAATAAAGAAATCGCACAAGAAGAAATTCGGGATTATTATCTAAATTTGTTTATCGAATGTGCGGCGGCGGTTTATGAAGGTGAACGAAAATAAGTCAGAACCGCCTTCCGTAAGGAAGCGGTTTAAAGTTTTGCATCTCAAATGACCGGACAAATTTTGGAATTTTCACGTTTAAACCATCCCCTTACGGGAGATGGTTCTGACAAAAATATATGGCTGAAAATATTATTAATTCCGAAGAAGCACCCGAACCCGTCGGACTTTATCCGCACGCACGAAAAGTCGGCAATCTTTTATTTTTGTCAGGCGTTGGTCCGAGGGAAAAAGGAACGAAGAAAATTCCCGGTGTCGAACTTGATGATAACGGCGAAATTTTATCTTATGACATCGAAACTCAATGCCATTCGGTTTTCAAAAATGTGCGTCTGATTGTAGAATCGGCAGACTCAAGTTGGGATAAAATTGTTGATGTAACAGTTTTTCTGACGAATATGAAAAACGATTTTAAGATTTATAATAAAATCTACGCCGAATATTTCAAAGACAATCAACCGTGTCGCACGACAGTTGAAATAAGCAGTTTGCCGACACCGATTGCGATTGAATTAAAGGTTATTGCGACGATTGATTAATAAAAACTATGAAATATGCAGCATTGCTTCGCGGCATAAACGTCGGCGGAAAAAACAAAGTCAAGATGGAAACGCTCCGCGAAGTTTTTTCGTCGCTCGGTTTTGAAAATGTAAAAACTTATATCAACAGTGGAAACGTGGTTTTTGAAACCCGAAAGTCAGATAATATTAAACTTGCATCAAAAATCAAACAAGCAATCGAAAAAGAATTTTTGCTGACGATAAAAGTGATTGTGCGAATGATGTCCGAAATCGAAAGTATTATCGAAAACAATCCTTTTGAGGGAGAATTTGAAAATGGCAAAGACCTCCACGTTTTCTTTTTGGATGAGGAATTACCAAAGGAAAAACGTGAACTTCTGCTATCAAACAACAACGAAAATGAAATGTTCGACGTTCAAGAGCTTGAGATTTTCTGCCTTTTGCGAATCAGCTTTTTGGATAGTTTGATAGGCAAAAGCTATATTGACAAAAAATTGAAAATCCCAACGACTGCACGAAATTGGCGGACAATTAAAAAAATCGTCGAACTTTGATTGATAAATAATGAAAATTATTGATGCACCAAAAGATGAAAATTTGAATAAACAAATGGCTACGGTTTTGCTTGACGGTTTTAGCGACACGGGAACAAAAAGTTGGTCAACGATGAAAGAATGTTTGGAAGAAGTTAATGATTCTTTAGACGAAAAGAAGATCAGCCGAATTGCGATTGATGAAAATGAAAAAGTTTTAGCTTGGACAATCGGCGAAGAAATTTACGAAGGATATACTTGGGAACTTGCTCTGCTTGTCGTTCGCCGTGATTCAAAACTAAAAGGCATCGGCAGAAAAATGCTCGAAGATTTTGAAGAACAAGTTTTAAAACGCGGCAGCTCAGTAGTTTTCCTCGGAACCGATGACGAAAATAATCGCACAAGTCTCGGAGGACGCGAACTTTATCCCAACCCTTTAGAATATCTCGCCAATATCAAAAACATCGGCGGACATCCCTTTGAATTTTATCAAAAATGCGGTTACACAATTACGGGCGTTATTCCTGATGCAAATGGTTTTGGTAAGCCGGATATTTGGATGACGAAAAAAATCTCAAAAGATTGAGAAGAATATTCAACCACAGATAAACACGGATAATACTTATAAAAAAATCAAAGAAAATGATTTAAAAAACTGTATTTATCTGTGTTCACGCAATCGCGGGACGGTTAAATTTCTTTTCTGACGCTTTGTGAATTAAAATAAACATTATGCCAATACAAAGACCTTTTAATTTCAAAAAATGGATTGACGAACACAGACATCTTTTAAAACCGCCCGTCGGGAATAAATGTGTCTGGGAAGATGCGGAATTTATCGTGATGGTCGTCGGTGGACCGAACTCGCGGAAGGATTACCACTTCGACGAAGGCGAGGAATTCTTCTACCAACTCGAAGGCGACATTCATATCAAATTGCAGGAAGACGGCAAAGCAGTTGACGTTCCCGTTCGGGAAGGCGAGATTTTCCTGCTCCCGCCGAGAGTTCCGCACAATCCGATCCGCGGCAAAAACACCGTCGGCTTGGTCATCGAACGCAAACGACGAGAGCGGGAAAAAGACGGCTTAATGTGGTTCTGCGAAAACTGCAACGAAAAACTCTACGAAGAATACTTTGAACTCGAAAATATTATGACCCAATTCCAAGGCGTATTCGAGCGTTTTTACAGCGACGAACAAAAACGCACTTGTTCAAATTGCGGAACAGTTATGCAACCGCCGCCTGTTGTCAGTTGATAAATTCAGTTCTAACTTCATAATACAAATTAAAATTCATTGACATACATATATCGTGCATATAAACTCCAACTATGTTCGTTTGGGATGAATCAAAAAGACGAAAAGTAATTCGAGAACACAAAGTGGATTTTGCGTTGCTGATTGACGCTTTCGATGATGTTTTTGGGGTTTACTTTGAAGATTTTGAACATTCGACCGATGAAGAAATACGTCTTAATCTGATTGGTTTTTCGGCTCAATATGGATTAATTTATGTTACATTTACTTATGAAAATAACGATGTTCGTTTGATTACTGCGTGGAAAGCCGAAAAGTGGATGGTGAAGGAATATGAGCAATACAAAAAATAAAGACTACGAATATTTGGAAACTTCCAAAGAAGCAAGCAAAAGAGGTCTAAAACGAATTACGCGACCTGCTTTTTTAGGCAAACCAAAACCCACTAAAGAAGCTAAAAATCGAATTACGATTTATCTTGATGCCGATATTGTCGAACATTTCAAAACGCAAGCCGAAATTTCCAAAACAGGTTATCAAACTTTGATAAACCAAACCTTACGCGAAACGATTGATGGCACACAGTCGGACAAAACTGCCGATGAAGTTATCGAGAAACTCCTACAAAACAAAACCGCTTTGAGCAAATTAAAAGCCGAATTAGAAACGATTTGATATGCAATTGTGGAGCAGTTATGCAACCGCCGCCTGTTATGAGTTGATTCTGATTATTCGTTGATCTCAACTTTATCAATTTGTTCAGCAGTATCAATTTCTTCAAATGTTATTCCTTGAAGTTTAGTTTTGAGATTAACAATTATTAGATTAACTCGGTTTTCAATGAATAAATCCAAAGCATTCGATGGCATTTCGTCTTTTCTTGCCCATTCCAAAATTTCATGAGGTAACAGATGTGTTGGCATTATTGCTTCAAATTCCGGTTTATCATAGTCGTTAATGTATTCCAAAGGGTTTCTGTTTGTAATTTCAAGATTTGTAGTTTGAGTCAGATAAGCGATGTTCATCAAACTATCATTATTGATTCGATTATTATGTTGATTATTCAAGATATAATCAGAATTGGTCGGAAAAATGTGATGTAAATTAGGTTTATCAGTTGAAAAGAAAAAGTTTTGAACTAAAATTTCTCTATCACAATGTTCCCAATCTTTTGGTTGTTGGCTGGCGAAAAGAGAGAGAATTGCACGGCTCATTCGACCTTTTGAACTATATGAAGCAGAACGAAGTTTTTCTTTGTCAATTATAAATCGGTCAAACCTAACTTCTTGATTATGCTTCTCCTGCTCTAAAAAACCGATGTGGTGAAATAAATGTGTTGTGTTTCTTAACAATTCTTGGTTATGAAAAGAGTAAAACCAAAAATACTTTTTGAGAAAATCGTAATTAGGAGTGAGGTTTCTGAAAAAATAAGCTGTAAAAGTAAAATAAAAATATCTAAACGGAATTAATTGAGGGGTTTTGATATGTAAATGATTTTCAAAAAAATCAAAAGTTTTAAGAATCGCTTTTTTTGCATCTTCCCAAATAGCTAAAATATATTCTGTTTTTATTTCATTTAAATAACGGTCTGAAATGTTTCCGACACCGCTATTTTCGATGTTTCTATTGATTAAAACAGCAAGAATCTGTAAATAGTCGAGATCGCTTATTTGTAAAAACGGACTTTTATTTACGCCCCTAAAATCATCTATTAAATCTCTTAGATAAAAACCCCTATCTGTTTCCGAAGTAGTTTTGAATGTTTTTGCAACGACAATATCAAAAATATTCAATGGTTTTCCGGCTTGATTAATTCGTTCAAATATTTGGCAAACTTCTGCAACTTGAATTCCTTTTACCTCAATAAAAGAAAGCCGATACTTGTCAAGAATTTGTTGTATTCGGCGGAGTTCCTTACGAACTTGATGGTCGTAATCTTTATAATCAGAGTTTTCATGCTCAACTAATTTTCTTTCAATATCTGCAAAATTCTTTTTCACATCAAGCAGTTTTACAACAAGACCTTCATTAAAGCGTTTTTTCTTTCCAATGTTTTGTTTAATTTCACCGTTTCTGTCATCTATCTCATCCCAAAATAAAAATCTATTTTTGTAGCTTTCATCATCGGTGTCACTATCAATAAGAATCGTTAAATCAACATAAAGAGATGGATTGAAATTTGGTCTGCTGTCTATTTTTCCACCATAAATAGATGTTAATAAGGATGTAGTTCTTTGTTGTCCATCGAGTATGTATTGATACTCGTTTGCGTTAAAGTTCGAGTCAGTCATTTGATGCCCACCAATCTCTCTGTGATTTTGAAGTTTCAAATTCGTCTTCCAAATCAGAATACTTCCAAGCGGATAGAATTTATATATACTGTCCCACAATTTTTTTACGTTTTCTTTTTCCCAAACGACTTCTCGTTGAAAGGTTGGTATTTGGTAGTTTTTATTTAATAATTCGTCAAGATATGTGGTTAAACCTTTATCTGTGGGTTTGATTCTGTCTGTATAATTCATAATTTAGATTTTAAAATTTTTATGGATTTGAGAGTGAGTTATAGAGTGTATGAAAAAAGGTGTTGCCATTAAAATAAATGACTACATTTTTAATATACTACAATTGGTTTTCTCTTTGAAGAAAAATGACAAATAAAATGGAAGCAAAAGGACATTCGGAAGAATATTTCGGCGATTGTCGGGATTATTGGTATAACCAAGATTTTCTCGAATTGATGGCGAAGCGTTGGGAACTTGAAAAGGTGAATACGCTGCTTGATGTCGGTTGCGGGCAATGTCATTGGACGCGGATCGTTTCTCAATTTTTGGGTAAAGGTTCGGAAGTTACGGCGGTTGATGCTGATCCGAAATGGGCGACGGAAAATGATAAATTGCGGGAGTTCTTCAAAACGCGGGAGATTGATTTTGAGATTCGAAAGGCGGATGTTTTAAGTTTGCCGTTCGAGGATGATTCTTTTGATGCGGTAACCTGTCAGACAGTTTTGATTCATATTGAAAATCCGCAGAACGCTTTGCGGGAGATGAAAAGAGTTTTGAAACCGAATGGTATTTTGTTTTGTGCCGAGCCGAATAATTTGGTCGGTTCTGTGATAAAGGATTCGATCACGGCGGAGTTTGAATTGGACGAAATTATTGAATGGTTCACATTCGGACTTATCAAAGAGAAAGGCAAGATCAATTTGGGCAATGGCGATAATTCGTTTGGAGATTTGCTGACGCAAGCGTTTAGTCAATTGGAATTAACGGACATCAAAGCTTTTTTGTCCGACAAGGCAAATGTAATAATTCCGCCGTATCAGACGAAGGAAATTAAATCTATGTTGGAATTTCGGCTTGAGAATGATTTTGAGGAATTTATGAAAGCCGAGACGAAAGAACAGTTTGCAACATTTGATGAGAAATATGATGCGATTCGGCGGAAAGTTGAAAAGAAAGTTGAGAAATATAAAGCGGATTTGAGAGATGGGATTGAGAGTCAAAATTATTATGATGTTAGCACGGCTTTGATGTATTTGGTGAGTGGACGGAAATAAAGTAAAAACTAAACCACTCTGCATTGGAAATGCAGAGGTTTAATGTGGACTGAAAGTCCTAATCCAGAATGAATTTGTCATTCTTGCTATTTGAATCTTGCCGATGATGCTCCAAGTAGGCTTGTACAATCT
>MWWE01000169.1_pt1 | contig 11325 bp, 3 predicted proteins | sample 1047301 | NCBI WGS metagenome assembly MWWE01 (sample SAMN06349973, study PRJNA376086) | soil metagenome | isolation source: MS1-1 sample Antarctic (ecotone) soil | place: Antarctica
ATTTATAATATTAATTATTAAAGGTGATATGCATGTTTCTTCATTTCATAAAAGAAAAAATATCTTAACCTCACTTAATAAACAAGCCTTAATATTATTTTTGAGTTTGTCTTTTATTTCAGGTTGCTCCCACCAGGAGAAAAATGATACCCCTGAAATACAAACTCTATTCTCACAATTACCTCCTTCACATACTGGAATAGATTTCATAAATGAATTAGATTATACTGAAGAGTTCAACGTTTATACTTACCGTAATTTTTATAATGGCGGTGGTGTAGGTTTAGGCGATTTTAATAATGACGGTCTTGTAGATATTTTCTTTTGTGGAAACCTTAAACCAAACAGACTTTACATCAATAAAGGTAACTTCCAATTCGAAGACATTACAAATCAGGCTGGAGTAGCTTCTGCCGGAGTATGGTCTACTGGAGTAAGTATTGTGGATATTAATGGTGATGGATTACCTGATATTTATGTATGTAAATCAGGTGATTTAAAAGGGGAAAACCGTCATAATGAATTATTTATCAATAACGGAGACCTTACTTTTACTGAACAATCAAAAGAATATGGTTTAGCAGATATAGGATTGTCTACCCATGCTGTTTTTTTTGATTATGATAAAGATGGGGATCTTGATTGTTATTTGTTAAACAATTCCTTCAGATCTGTGGGAGCTTATGATCTTAAAAAGGATCAAAGAAAAATCAGGGATGTACATGGAGGAAATAAATTGTACAGAAATAATGATGGTGTCTTTAATGATGTAAGTGAAGAAGCCGGAATTTATGGAAGTACGATTGGTTTTGGATTGGGTGTAACAGTGGGTGATGTAAATAAAGATGGATGGCCTGATATATATGTTTCAAATGACTTTTTTGAAAGAGACTATTTATACCTTAATAATTATGACGGAACTTTTTCTGAAGCATTAGAGCAACACATGAATTCTATTAGTATGGGGTCTATGGGTGCTGATATGGCAGACATTAATAATGATGCTTTTCCTGATATTTTTGTAACAGAAATGCTTCCTGAAAGTGATACACGTCTTAAAACAAAAGCTATTTTTGAGAATTGGGATAAATATCAGGCCAATGTTGAAAATGGGTACCATCACCAATTTGGAAGAAATACATTGCAGTTGAATTCAGGTCACATTGATAATAATTCTCCTGAATTTTCGATGAATAAATTTCAGGTAGCTTTTCAAGAAATTGGAAGACTTTCAGGTGTACATGCTACAGATTGGAGTTGGGGAGCCCTGATATCTGATCTCGATAATGATGGTTTTAAAGACATTTTTGTGGCAAATGGAATTTTTAAAGATCTTTTAGACCTGGATTATGTCAATTTTATGGCAGAACCTGAAACAGTTAAAGAAATTCTGAAAAAAGAAGGGGCGGTAATAAAGAAATTAGTTGATATGATGCCTTCTGAAAAAATTCCAAATTATGCCTATCAAAATATGGGCAATCTTACTTTCGTAAATAAAGCAAGTAACTGGGGATTGGACATGCCAAGTCATTCAAATGGTGCTGTATATGGGGATCTAAATAACGATGGGAACCTGGATCTGATAATAAATAATGTTAATATGCCTCCTTTCATCATGAAAAATGAAGGAGCTACGATGATTAAAAATAATTATTTAAAAATTATTCTTAAAGGTGAAGGAAAAAATACTGCTGGTATTGGTTCTAAAATAACGCTTAAACATAAAAATTCAATTTTTTACCAGGAGCAAATGCCTATGAGGGGCTTCCAGTCTACTGTAGATCACAGGCCCAATTTTGGCCTTGGAAACATAGAAGTTTTAGATACTGTTGAGGTTATCTGGCCTGATGATAAAGTAACTACCATCACTAATGTTGCAGCCAATCAGATTCTTGTTCTTAATCAAAAAGATGCCGGCCCTTCACACCCTGCTCTTGTTAATGAAACTTATTCACCCCTTTTTACCCAAAGCGATCCTATTGATTATCATCACCTTGAAAATAAATTTGTTGATTTCGATCGCGACAAGCTTACCTTTCACATGCTTTCTACTGAAGGCCCACGAATGGCTAAAGGAGATATAAATGCAGATGGACTTGAGGATTTTTATATCGGAGGGGCCAAAGATTCTCCCGGGGCTATCTTCCTGCAGCAACCCAACGGTAGCTTTATTAAAAAAGAAACTCCTACTTTTGAAAAAGATAAAATCTCTGAAGACACTGATGCTGTTTTTTTTGATGCAAATGGTAATGGCCACCTCGATCTTTTTGTTACAAGTGGTGGTAATGAATTCTCCTCAGGTGCACCTGCTCTTCAGGATAGAATTTACTTCAATGATGGAAAAGGCAACTTCTCCAGAGCACCGCAATCTTTTCGTTTTGAAAGCTCCTCCTGTGTACGTGCTGCAGATTTTGACGGTGACGGACACATAGATCTTTTTGTAGGTACAAGGCTACAGCCATTCCTTTATGGGGTTCCTGTTAATGGATATATCTTTAAAAATGATGGAAAGGGAAGCTTTAAAGATGTAAGCCAGCAGGTGGCACCCCAGCTACGGCAGCTGGGTATGATTACTGATGCTCTCTGGTTTGATTATGACCAGGATGGAGACCCGGACCTCATTATTACCGGAGAATGGATGCCCGTTACAATTTTTCGAAATGATGCAGGAAAGTTTACTGACATTACTGAAAAAGCGGGGCTGGCCCAAACTAACGGCTGGTGGAATACTATAAAAGCCGGCGATTTTAACAACGATGGAAAAATCGATTTTGTCCTGGGCAACCATGGGCTGAATTCAAGATTTAAAACAGCTCCCGATAAACCTGCTTCCATGATCATTAATGATTTTGATCAAAATGGTATTGTTGAGCAAATCATCTCGGTTTATAATGGAGAAAAAGCTTATCCTATGGTGCTCAGGCATGACCTGGTAAACCAGTTACCCGAACTAAAAAAGAAATACCTCAAATATGAAAATTATAAAGAACAGACTGTTGAGGATATATTTACTACCGAACAATTGAAAAATTCTCTTCGGCTCGAGGCATACACTTTTGAATCTTCCCTGCTGATCAACAAAGGAGATGGCACCTTTGAAGTAAAGCCACTTCCTGTTGAAGCACAGGTTTCTCCTGTTTTTGGAATAGTTGTAGCAGATTTTGATAAAGATGGTAATGAAGACATCATTGTAGGAGGTAACTTTTATAGTGCCAAACCCGAAGTGGGTCGCTATGATGCCAGCCATGGCTTGTTTTTAAAAGGAAATGGTCTTGGCAGCTTTGAACCAGTACCTGTTCATAAAAGTGGATTTTATGTTACAGGACAGGTAAGGGATATGGAACTCATTAAAAATGCGGATGGAAAAGAAAAAATCCTTGTTTCTATAAACAATGATAAAATGCAGGTCCTGGAAGTAAAAAAACTGGTAAAAGGATTGGTACTAAAATAAAATAAGAATGGACATTTGGGTGAACTCAACTTTATGAGATATTTCCTGTTATTCATTTATAAGGTAATTTTTGTTTCTGCTTTTTTTGCTTGTAATGAAAAGATAGAAGAAAAACCCGTTGACAAACTTTTTAAACTTCATACACCTTCAAGAACCAATATTCACTTTGAAAATACTTTAATTGAAAATGAAGAATTAAATATTTTAAATTACCTGTACTATTTCAATGGAGGAGGTGTTGCAGTAGGAGACATTAATAATGACGGTCTACCGGATCTTTATTTTACTGCAAATCTTCTGCCTAATAAGCTTTATCTTAACAAAGGAAATCTGGAATTTGAAGATATCACCGTTAAATCAGGTGTAGAAGGTCAAAAAGGATGGACTACAGGTGTAACAATGGCAGATGTCAATGGAGATGGATTTATTGATATTTATGTTTGTCAACTAGGTGAATATTTAAGTATTTCCGGATCAAATCAACTATATATCAATAATGGCGATAATACTTTTACTGATAAAGCCAAAGAATATGGGTTAGATCACAGCGGATTTTCTACACAGGCTGTCTTTTTTGATTATGATAATGATGGGGATCTTGATATTTATTTGCTAAATCATTCAGTCCATACAGAAAGATCCTACGGAGATGTTAGCTTACGGCAATTCAGAGATCCAAAATCAGGTGATAAATTATTTCGTCAGGACATCACAAAAGATTCATTGCCTGTTTTTGTAGACATAAGCGAGGAGGCGGGGATTATGGGTAGTCATATAGGGTATGGGTTAGGAGTTGCCGTTGGAGATATCAATAAAAATGGATGCCAGGATATTTATGTCTCAAATGATTTTCATGAAAATGATTACCTATACCTAAACAATTGTAACGGTACCTTTACAGAAAGTTTAAGTCAATCCATAGGGCATACCAGTAGTTTTTCAATGGGTAATGATTTGGGAGATTTCAATAATGATGGTTATCTGGATATCATTGTCATGGATATGCTTCCTGAAAAAGAATCAATTCTTAAAACCTCTGCCGGGGTAGATCCTTATGATATTTATCAATTCAAGCTTAGCTTTGGCTATCACTACCAATATCCCCGCAATACTCTTCAGTTAAATCAAGGTTTATCTTCAAAAGATGGTGTTCTTTTTAGTGAAATAGGTCAATTAGCAGGTGTCTCCGCTACAGACTGGAGCTGGGCATCATTATTTACAGATCTTGATAATGATGGATTTAAAGATATATTTATTACCAATGGAATTTACCGCAGGCCGAATGATATGGATTATATCAAATATATCTCTAATACAGAAATTCAAAAATCATTGGAAGAAGGTGTTAATGCAAATAATTTACGGATTATTGAAAAAATGCCTACTGTAAAAGTATCAAATTATGCTTATAATAATACCGGCAACCTCACCTTTATAAATAAAGCTGCCATATGGGGGCTTGATCAGGAGGCTTTTTCAAATGGTGCTGCCTATGTAGATCTTGACAATGATGGAGACCTTGATCTGGTAGTAAATAATATAAATCAACCCGCTTTTATTTACGAAAATACTATTGATAAATCCTCAAACAATAAATTTATAAAGGTGAAATTATCAGGTGACGGAAAAAATTCTTTGGGAATTGGAGCAAAAATCTCCATTTACAGTGGCGGGCTTGTTTTTTACCAGGAACAAATGCTTTCCCGGGGATTTCAATCATCAATAGATCCTGTTTTAAATTTTGGTCTTGGGGAAATGGAGCCCGATTCTTTATTAATTATATGGCCTGATTTAAAAAGTCAAACCATAAAAAATCCGGGCGTTAATAAAACCATTCATCTTGATCAAAAGAAAGCACTTGAACTACATAATTATCATGATAATAAGTCAAAACCTCCTCTATTTGAAGATATTTCACATTCATTAAATATAGATTTTATCCATAAAGAAAATAATTTTGTTGATTTTAATAGAGAATCACTTATTCCCCATATGTTATCTACTGAAGGACCCAAAATGACAACAGCAGATATAAATGGAGATGGACTAGATGACTTTTTTATAGGGGGTGCAAGCAATCAAACCGGGAAGATTTTTTTACAAAAAATTAATCAAAATGGTGATGTTTATTTTGAAAGTATAAATGAACATGTATTAAGTGCTGATAAGGAATGTGAGGATGTTGGTGCAGTATTTTTCGATGCTGATGGGGATGGAGATCTTGACCTTTATGTAGTAAGTGGAGGAAATGAATGGTTTGGAAAAGACAAACGCTTATCAGACAGGCTCTATTTAAATATCGGTAATGATGCAAATGACCAACCTTTATTTAAAAAATCTTTGAACAATCTTCCGGAATTATATGCCAACGGATCTTGTGTTGCAGTAGCAGATTATGATAATGATGGAGATCTTGATCTTTTTGTAGGCAGCAGATCAATATCTTGGGAATATGGAATATCACCAGAAAGTTATTTACTTGAAAATGATAGTTTTGGAAACTTTGCTGTTGTAGGCCACTCTTTCGCTCCGGGTTTATCAAATATCGGAATGGTTACTGATGCTGTTTGGGCAGATATCAATAATGATCAAAAACCTGATCTTATTGTGGTGGGGGAATGGATGCCAATTACAGTTTTTGAAAATAGAGGAAATGTATTTAAAGATATTACAGCGGAGTTGGGTTTAAGTAAAACCAATGGCTGGTATAACAGCATTCATGCAGATGATTTTGATGGCGATGGTTATATAGATTTTGTGACGGGAAATTTGGGTTTGAATTCAACACTTAAAGGATCGGAAGAAAATCCCGTACATTTATATATAAAAGATTTTGATAATGATGGTAAGTTGGACCAGTTCCTGACTTATTATAAGCAAGGTCTTAGCTATCCCATGGCCTCACGTGATGAGCTCGTCTCACAATTGGTATCTTATAAGAAAAAGTATATTAAGCATAGTGATTATTCAGACAGCCAATTAGAGGATATTTTTAAAGATGAGGAATTAAAAGATGCAGAAATAAAAGTAGCTTACAATTTTAATTCACTCTTTGTGAAAAATAACGCGGGAACAAAATTTACATTTACACCTCTTCCAATTGAAGCTCAGTTTTCTCCAGTTTTTGGAATATCTTCTGGTGATTTTGATAAAGATGGTAATAAAGATATTTTATTAACAGGTAATTTTTATTCTGTTGGACCTAAAAGAGGTAGATATGATGCCAGTTTTGGATCTTTTTTAAAAGGAAATGGTAAAGGAGGTTTTGAATCTGTTCAAATAAACGAAAGCGGATTTATTGTTTATGGTGAAACAAGAGATATAAAAATTATTAAAAGCAAAGATGAATTTATTTTTCTTATTTCAAAAAATAGTGATAAGCTTCAGTTATTTAAACTGAAATAGATTTTTTTATATTTATCGAGATCTAAGTCTTCCAAATATATCAAGTAGTATTTTGTGATACCTTAATAATATTTTTCTCAGATCTCCAAGTAAAAAAAAACAGGCTCTCCCCTCCTTCCCGATTAATATAAAGTTTAGCAGTATCTTCTTGCTTTTCTGATTTGTATACAATTACTATGTTAGCACCTTATCTTGCAAAATGAACTGCAACCGATCTGCCTATTCCAATTTCACCACCAGTTAATTTACTTTAAACCAGCTCTTCATTACCCCAAGAACCTTTCTCAATTCCATTTCTTCAATAATATAGGGTGGCATTATATACATTACCTTTCCGATGGGTCGAAGCCAAACTCCATGCCTTATGCAGAATTCCTTAAAACCTGCAAGGTCGTTTATGTCTGAAACTTCTATGGCTCCCATTGCCCCCAGTATTCTCTTTTGAATGATTGCATCTGAGGTTATATTGGAAAATTCATCCTGGATAATGGATTCGATTTTCCGGATTTTTTCAAGGTAATTTTCATTCTCAAAAATTTCAATACTTTTTAAGGCCACGGTACAAGCCAGGGGATTGCCCATATAGGTAGGACCGTGCATAAAAGCTTTTTCATATCCATCATCTAAAAAGCTATTGTAAACTCTTTCACTGGCAATGGTGGCAGCATGGCCTAAATAACCCGCTGTAAGTGCTTTCCCCACCATCATGATATCAGGAGCTACCGCCGCATGATCGGCAGCAAATAATTTTCCAGTTCGGCCAAATCCTGTGGCAATTTCATCAAATAATAACAATACATTATATAATGAACATAGCTCGCGGGCTTTCTTCAGATACAATGGGGAATAAATATGAAATCCACCGGCACATTGTATAACAGGCTCTAATATGAAAGCTGCCAGCTGATGTTGATTTTCCTTCAGCATAGCTTCAAGCTGCTCTACATCCGGTGCAATAGTCTGTTCATCAGCAAAATATCCTCCACGGGGAGCATCAAGAAAATAACCTTTTTGTAAGACTTCAGAAAATGCCCTGTTAAAGTCAGAATCATCACTAACCTCCATGGCTTTAAAAGTATCGCCATGATATCCATTTTTCAACGACATAATTTTATTTTTCCCACTTATGCCAATATTTTTCCAAAACTGAAATGCCATTTTCAAACCTACTTCTACTGCTACAGACCCACTATCAGAAAAAAATACATAATTTTTACCTTGCGAAGTAGGCGTTATTGCTGAAAGTTTCCGGGATAGTTTTTCTGCCGGTTCATTGGATAGCCCACCCATCATCACATGTGAAACAGATTGAATTTGGTTAATAAGAGCCTTATTAAGCTCAGGATGATTATAACCATGTATTACAGACCACCAGGATGAAATACCATCAATAAGCGTGGTTCCATTTTCCAAATGAAGAAAAACCCCTTCACCCTTCTTCACGACTGGTAAAGGATCAAAATTTTTCATTTGGGTATAAGGAAACCAAAGCATGTTATCCTAAGAAAATTTAAAAAGCAGGAGATCTAAAATTAAAAAAAAGGGATGAATCTTAAATTCATCCCTTTGCTAATTATTTACTTAAGTAAAGGTTTCTTTCACTATATATTCGTAAAAAGAAATCATCATGAAGGTCATCTATAAAATAAATTTCTTCGCCGGTAGATTTCATTTCAGGTCCCAGCTCTTTACTTATTTCCGGGAACTTATTATATGAAAATACTGGCATTTTTATAGCGTAGCCATTGGATTTAGGGGCAAATTCAAAATCTTTTATTTTATTATGACCCAGCATTATTTTAGTTGCATAATTTACATAAGGCTCATCATAAACTTTTGCTATGAAAGGTACCGTTCTTGAAGCTCGTGGATTGGCTTCAATTATATAAACTTTTTCATCCTTTATAACAAATTGGATATTAATTAAACCTACTGTATTCAAAGCAAGTGCTATGGTTTTAGTATATTTTTCTATTTGCTCCATGCTGTTTTTACTCAGGGAGAAGGGTGGCAACAAAGCATGTGAATCTCCTGAATGTATACCTGCAGGTTCTATATGTTCCATGATTCCAATGATTTTTACTTCTTCACCATCGCAGATAGCATCGGCTTCAGCCTCAATAGCATTTTCCAGGAAATGATCCAACAAAAGCAGGTTTCCTGGAATATCTTTTAAAACATTTACAACATGCTGCTCAAGTTCTCTTTCATTGATCACTATTTTCATGCTTTCTCCCCCTAATACATAAGAAGGCCTGACCAGCAGAGGAAATCCCAGCTCCCTTGCATGCTCTATGGCTTCTTCTGCTGTGGTAGCCACTGAAAATAAAGGATAGGGTATATCATTTTCCTTTAATAAGGTAGAAAACTTCCCCCTGTCTTCAGCAAGGTCAAGGGCATCATATGAGGTTCCTATTATTTTAACTCCATATCTGTTTAATTTTTCTGCAAGCTTTAAAGCAGTCTGGCCACCAAGCTGCACTATTACGCCCTCTGGTTTTTCTGCCTGAATAATATCATAAATATGTTCCCAAAATACTGGCTCGAAATAAAGCCGGTCTGCAACAGTAAAATCTGTGGAAACTGTTTCAGGATTACAATTGATCATAATGGTTTCATAGCCACATTCCTTTGCCGCCAATACACCATGAACACAGGAATAATCAAATTCAATACCCTGACCAATTCTGTTGGGTCCTGAACCCAGAACAATGATTTTTTTCTTGTCGGTGGGGAAAACTTCACTTTCTTCCTCTTCAAATGTTGAATAATAATAAGGTGTCTTAGCTTCAAATTCTGCAGCGCAGGTATCCACCATTTTATACACCCTATGTATTTTCAACTCCATTCTTTTTTTATACACCTGGCTTTCCAGGCAGCGCAAAAGGTGAGCGATTTGCCTGTCGGCATAGCCTTTTTTCTTTGCAGTCATCAATAATTCCCGGGGGATATTATCAATATTATACTTATAAATCTCTCTTTCCAGCACAAGCAATTCTTCTATCTGGTGCAGGAACCATGGGTCTATATGGGTTAATTTTTGAATTGTTTTAAAAGGAATACCTAATTTAAATGCATCATAAATGTGAAAAATTCTATTCCACGAAGGATTTTCGAGGCTATATAATATTTCCGCCTGTTTAGTAAGCTCTTTTCCATCTGCCCCTATCCCGTTACGTTTTACTTCCAAAGATTGACAGGCTTTTTGTAAGGCTTCCTGGAAAGATCTGCCTATTCCCATCGCCTCTCCAACGGACTTCATCTGAAACCCTAATCTTCTGTTTGCTCCTTTAAATTTATCGAAGTTCCATCTTGGGATTTTTACAACAACATAATCAAGTGTAGGCTCATGCAACGCGGAAGTCTGAGTAATAGGATTCTTTAATTCATCCAGGTGATACCCAATGGCCAGCTTTGCTGCAATCCTGGCTATGGGATATCCGGTTGCTTTAGAGGCAAGGGCAGATGAGCGCGAAACCCTGGGATTAATTTCTATGGCAATTATTTCTTCTTTTTCATCAGGACTAACAGAAAACTGAACATTACAACCGCCGGCAAAATTTCCTATGGAACGAATCATCATTATGGCCATATCACGCATTTTCTGGTAAGTAGTGTCAGATAATGTCATTGCTGGTGCCACCGTAATAGAATCTCCTGTATGTATGCCCATCGGATCAAAATTCTCAATAGAGCATACAATTACAACGTTATCATTAGAATCCCTTAATATTTCCAGCTCAAATTCTTTCCATCCTATAACTGCTTTATCAATAAGAACTTCATGTATTGGAGAGGCATGTAATCCATAATTTAAGGCTACGTCAAAATCCTGTGCCTTATAAATTACAGATCCCCCTGTTCCTCCAAGTGTAAAAGAAGGTCTGATAACTAAAGGGAATCCAAATTCCTGTGCAACTTCCTTTCCTTCCAAATACGAGCGGGCTATCCTGGCAGGGGCGGTCCCCACACCAATTTCATTCATTTTTTTTCGGAACAGTTCCCTGTCTTCTGTTGTGTTTATGGCATTTACATCAACACCAATCATTTTTACACCATACTTTTTCCAAATGCCCATTTCATCACATTTGATAGCCAGGTTTAATGCAGTCTGTCCTCCTACTGAGGGTAAAACCGCATCAATTTTCTTCCCCTCCTTTTTCTTCTCTTCCAGTATTCGGATGATGGATTTATACTCCAATGGCCATAAATAAACTGTATCAGCGGTAACCTTATCAGTCATTATGGTAGCAGGATTAGAATTGATAATAGAAACTTCTATTCCTTCTTCCCTGAGTGACCGTGCCGCCTGTGAACCTGAATAATCAAACTCAACGGCCTGTCCAATAACAATGGGGCCGCTTCCAATAACTAAAACTGATTTAATATTAGGGTCTTTAGGCATTTTTAATAAAGGTATTTATCTTAAAATTCTTTTACAGTAACTTTTTAATAAAGCGGTGTAAAAC
>MWWE01000170.1_pt1 | contig 11312 bp, 12 predicted proteins | sample 1047301 | NCBI WGS metagenome assembly MWWE01 (sample SAMN06349973, study PRJNA376086) | soil metagenome | isolation source: MS1-1 sample Antarctic (ecotone) soil | place: Antarctica
GTTACGGGGAAGGCGAAATATGCGGCGGAGTTTCCTGTCAATAATGCGGCGTATGGCTATATCGTTACGAGCGATATTGCGAAAGGTTCGATTAAATCTATTGATACGAAGGCGGCGGAAAAAGCTGGTGGAGTTTTGAAGGTTTATACGCATCTGAATGCTTTGAAGAATCAGTCGAAAGGTAGTGCTTTTAATGCTTTGCAGTCGGCGGAAATTGTTTTTAACGATCAGCCGATAGCACTTGTTGTTGCCGAAACTTATGAGCAGGTGAGATATGCGGCGAATCTTGTCAAAGCGGAATATAACAAGGCTGAATCGCAGACGGACACGATGGAAGCGAATAAAGTTGCCGCTCGAAAAGTTCCGCAAGATGGGGCGAAACCGCGTGGGAATCCGCAGGAAGCACTTGGAAAATCCGATGTTAAATTTGAAGCCGAATATACGATTCCGATCGAGCATCATAATCCGATGGAAATGCACGGGGCGATTGCTTTTTGGCAAGGTTCTAAGTTGATGGTTTTTGATAAATCGCAGGGCGTTAAAGGCGTGCAGGGACATCTTGCACAGAGTTTTGGGATTTCGCCGAGCAATGTAAATGTTGTTTCGCTGTTTGTCGGCGGTGCGTTCGGGGCGGCTTTGAAACCGAATTATTATCCTTTTATTACGGCAATGGCGGCGAAGGATTTGGAGCGTCCCGTTAAGGTAAATTACACGCGGCGACAGATGTTCACGGGACACGGTTATCGTCCGTTCACGCATCAGAAAGTCAAAATCGGTGCTAGCAAGGACGGAAAATTAAATTCGATCATTCACGAAGTTGCGGGAAATACTTCCTCTTACGAGAATTTCTCGGAAGGCACGAGCGGTTTTGGGCGGACTTTGTATAAATGTGAAAATTACGATTCGCCCTATAATCTTGTCAAAACCGATCTGCCGACACCAGTTTGGATGCGAGCTCCGGGAGCGGTTTCGGGTGCGTTTGCTTTGGAATCGGCGATTGATGAAATTGCGTATAAATTGAAAATTGATCCGCTTGAGTTTCGCAAGATTAATTACGCTGAAACCGATCCTGAAACAGGCAAACCTTTTTCCAGTAAAGAGTTAATGAAATGTTTTAAGGTCGGTGCAGAAAAATTCGGTTGGGAAAAACGCAAACTCGAACCGCGTTCGATGCGTGAAGGAAACTGGCTCGTCGGAATGGGTTGCGGCATCGGAACCTGGGGAGCGTGGCAAGCACCTGCGGCGGCAACAGTGATTTTGCGGACTGACGGAACGGCTTCGGTCAAAAGTGCGACGGCGGATATTGGTCCCGGAACTTACACGACAATGACGATGATCGCCGCTGAATTTTTGGGAATTTCGCCCGATAAAGTAAATTTTGAACTTGGCAAAACCGAATTCCCGCAAGCACCATCGCAAGGCGGATCGGTTACGACTGCTTCGGTTGGTTCAGCGGTCTATGGTGCGGCAATGGCTATTAAACAAAAATTGTTTGATATGGCTTTAAAAGAGGAAAATTCAATTTTTGCTGACGCAACCGCTGATGACGCAGAACTAAAAAACGGTCATTTGGTTTTGAAAAGATTCAGTAAGGCGACAACTATTCCAGTTGCCGAACTTTTGAAGAAAAACAATTTGACGGAAATTGTCGAAACTTATCAAGCAACACCTTCGCCTGAACGCTCGAAATATACAACGATGGGACACGGCATACAGTTTGCGGAGGTCAAAGTTGATGAAGATTTGGGAATCGTAAAAGTTACAAAAATCGTCGAAGCAACGGCTTGCGGAAAAATCATCAATCCGCTAACTGCACATTCGCAGGAACAGGGCGGAATGATCTGGGGAATCGGGATGGCTCTGCACGAAAAAACAGAAATTGACCATCGCTACGGCAAAATGATGACGACGAATTTCGCCGATTATCACATTCCTTCAAACGCCGATGTCGGCTATATCAACACCGAATTTATTGAGGAAGAAGACAAAATAGTAAATCCACTCGGAGCAAAAGGAATGGGCGAATTATGCCTCGTCGGAGCTCCCGCCGCGATTGCCAATGCGATATTTAATGCGACTGGAAAGCGTGTTCGAGATTTACCGATAACGCCTGATAAATTGCTTTAGAATGTTATTAAACACATAGAAAATATAGAAAACATAGAAAGAAAAAAGAAATTTTTAGCTTTCAAAAACAAAAAATTATTTCTTATCTTATCTAACATCAGTTCGATATAAAAGTTATTGAATTGAAAGGATTTACTGGATTTTCAGCAGACCTTAGCGAACTTTGCGTAAACCTTTGCGATCTTTGCGGTTATTCTTTAATTTTTTCTACCGCAAAGGTAGCCAAGTTAAAGACGCAAGGAAACGCAAAGGTAAGAATAACAGCAGTTTAGATATAGTTTCTTATCTCGAACTGACGTTATCTATGTTTTCTATATTTCTATGTGGTTAAATGTTTTTTCTTATGAAAGAAATTCAAGAAATTCTCAAAAAGATCAAAACTCTAAAATCCGACGAAAAAGCAATTCTTGCCACAGTGGTTGATGTGCAGGGTTCGAGTTATCGTCTGCCGGGTGCGAAGATGCTGATCTTGGAAAACGGCGATACATTCGGCACAGTTTCGGGCGGATGTCTGGAAGCGGATGTTTTGGAACGTGCAAAACAAGTTTTAGAAACAGGTGAACCGCAGATTTTTGTTTATGATACGACGAAGATGCAGGATTCTGTATTTTCACTAAATATGGGATGTCGCGGAATTATCAGGATTTTGCTTGAGCCGATTCGGGACAATTTATTATTGGACTTTACTGAGAAATGTTTTGATAAACAGCAACACGGATTGTCAGCAACTTTGATTAAATCCAAAAATGATTTGAGATTAGGAAGCCGTTTAATATTGGATAAAAATACAATCTTTCATAATGATTTTAATAAAAATATTTCCGATAAAATTTTTGATAATGCTCAGGATATTTTGAGTTCGGGAAAATCCGATTCAAGAAGTTATAATTTCGGCGAAGTCTTTTTTGATTATATTTCCCCGAGTGTAAATCTAACAATTTTCGGGGCGGGAGCGGATGCCGTTCCGTTGGCGGAGATCGCTAAGGATTTGGGTTGGCGGGTTACGGTTGTTGACCATCGTGAGAAATTTGCGAATCAGGAAAGATTTGCAAACGCCGATGAAATTTTAATTTCGCATCCCGAACAAACGGCGGAAAATATCGAAATTGATGAAAATTCCGTCGCGGTAATTATGACGCACAATTACGAACACGATAAAAATATCTTGAAAGTCTTGCTCAAATCAAATGCAAAGTATATCGGTAAATTGGGACCGAAAAGGCGTTCGGGAAATATATTGCGGGAATTTGCGGAAGAAGGTTTTATATTTAGCGATGAAGAATTGAACAAATTTTATTCGCCCGTTGGTCTGGACATCGGAGCGGACACGCCGGAAGCAATTGCACTTTCAATCGTGGTGGAAATAAATGCGGTTTTGAAAGAGCGTGATGGCGGACATTTAAAGAATCGTGAAGGTTCAATTTATGGACGAAATTAACAAAGAAAATATAGGAATAATTATTCTCGCCGCCGGTGCTTCGACGCGGTTTGGCAAACCTAAGCAATTGCTCGAATTTGAAAAGCAAACTTTGCTTGAGCGGATTGCGGAAAATGCTTTGGAAACCGGATCGGAAATTATTGTGGTTTTGGGAGCAAATGCGGAAAAGATCGGGGAATCTGTTGAAAATTTGTCCGTTGAAATTGTTGTAAATGAAGATTGGCAAAGCGGAATGAGTTCTTCGCTGGTAGAAGGTTTGCGAAAAATGATTGAGATAAAAAATAATCTGCAAGCTGTCATCATACTTTTATGCGACCAGCCTTTTATTGATGAAAATACGATCTTAAAACTTATCGAAGCTCAAAAATCTACAAATCAAATGATCGTCGCCAGCCGATACGCGGAAACAATCGGCGTTCCCGCACTTTTCAGGCGGGATGTTTTTGATGAATTGCTGGATTTAAATAAAGAGATCGGTGCAAAATCCATTATCGAAAAATATGCGGAAACGGATTTGGCGACAATTTCCGTTCCCGAAGCTGAATTCGATATTGATACGGAAGCAGATTTTGAGCAGTTAGTCAAAAGTTTATAAATTATGATGAACAAGAGTATTAAAATTTCCAAGAAGCCGTTTGGAAATTCGGGCAGTAGAAAATAGTTGAAGAAATAGAACGCGGATTACGCGGATTTATCGGATTTTCGCATTTCCGTTCAGATTTTGCGTCCAGATATTTTGTGTTCCGTTTCTATCGGAAACGTAAAACATCGCCGAACCGCTTGGATTCCACATAATCCATTACTGTTTTGCTCCGCGTTGGGCGATTTGGCTGTAATTTTCGCCTTTCTTAATCCAAAGTTCGGTTTCGTCAATATGACTTCTGCCGTTTCGCCACCATTGGCTGTTTGAGATTCCGCGAGCCGAAAATGCCAGCGAATTTCCATCAGGCGAAGGTGCGGAGAAAAATTCGTTTGTATAACGGTCATTGCTGACTGCCAAAGGTGTTCCGCCGCTTGCACGAACCCGAAAAATATCGTTCATCCCGAAAATATCCTGACTTGACGAGTAAAAATAAAGCCATTCGCCGTCCCTTGACCACGCATCGAGATTGTCCGAAGTGTCGTTGTAAGTTACACGGGTTAAATTATTCGTTGCAAAATCAAGAACATATATATCCATATTTCCCGAACGGTTTGAGGTAAATGCAAGTTTTTTCCCGTCCGGTGAATAAACCGGGCGCCCTTCGGTTGCTTCGTGCGAAACGAGAATCTGAGCCGTCCCGCCCGAACTCGAAACCGTCCAAATATCTCCACCCGAAACAAAGGCGATCTCCTTATTGTCCGGCGAAATCGAAAGTTCGGTCAGATAGGAAACGGAAGTTTGCGGGAAAACTTGAAATGCAGAAATTAACAGACAAGTTATGACAAAAAAACACTTAGTGAAAATTTTTCTTTGCGGCATATAGATTTTGATTGAATTTTAAAAAGTAAATAACAAAATTAAGCAAAAGAAATTAACCGTCCCGCGATTGCGTTTACATAGATGAACACAAGATTTATTTTGATTGCTGAATATTTAGTTTTCTTAACAATTTCTTATCTGATTTTATCTGTATTTATCTTTGGTTAAATAATATCTTTAAAAGTTAAATATTATTACATCAATTTTCAACTTTTGGTTTCAGATTTTAACAGAATTTTATTATTTTGCAGAATTGCATTTAAGTCTTTGTAAAGTTACGATTAAATAACAAAAATTTTATTAAAAGAGGAATAAATTTGTTATGAAAATGCCAGGTGGATTTGATTTGAATTCGATGATGCAGCAAGCCCAGCAGATGCAGGAACAGATGGGCAAAGAGATGAAGGAAATGAAAGTGGACGCTTCGGCGGGCGGCGGTGCTGTTTCGGTTGTTATGCGTGGAGATTTTGAAGTTTTGGAACTTAAAATTTCTGATGATTTGGTAAAAGACGGCGACACGGAAATGATTCAGGATTTAACCGTTGCGGCACTCAACGAAGCTCGCCGCAAGATCGAAGAATCGCTCAAAGGAAAACTCGGCGGAATGCTGCCTCCCGGATTGGGATTTTAACTTTTTTTAGGTAATTGGTAATTAGTAATAGGTAATAAGTTTTTTCTTATAGCCCAATTACTAATTACCAACTACCAATTACCAACCTATGCTTGAATACTCAGAACCCGTTGCCAAACTTATAGACGAATTCAAACGCTTGCCCGGAGTCGGAAATAAATCCGCACAAAGGCTGGCGTTTCACATACTTCGTCTGCCTGAAGAAAAGGTCAAAAATTTTGTTGATGCTTTACAGGAAGTTAAGGAAAAGATCGTTTTTTGCTCGGTTTGCAATAATCTGACCGACACCGATCCGTGTATGTATTGCAGTTCGACGACGCGGGATCGTTCGATGGTTTGTGTCATTGAAGAACCTTATAATCTGGTGGCGATTGAAAAAACCCGCAGTTATAAAGGTTTGTATCACATCCTTCACGGTTCGCTTTCGCCGATTCGCGGAATCGGTCCCGACGAGCTGATGCTTTCCAATATTTTCCCGCGACTTTCGCCTGAAAACAACGACGGAGTTGACGTAACGGAAGTTATAGTTGCTACAAATCCAACAACCGAAGGCGAAGCAACGGCAAATTACATCGCCCGTTTATTAAAACCCCTCGGTGTGCGGACAACAAGAATCGCAATGGGAATGCCCGTCGGTTCTGATTTAGAATTTGTTGATGAGGTTACGATGGACAAGGCGATGACGAATCGGCACGAAATATAAGTGAGAAGTGCGAAGTAAAATGTGAGAAATCAGAGCTGTAAAAAGACAATTCTCACTTCTTGACCTATGGCAAATGAAATAAAAACAATCCGCCTCGGTGATATGGTCTTCAATCGTCGGGGCAGTTTTGTGCGACGAATTATTCACGCGGTTTTGAGTCTTGCTTTGCGTTTGTTTTTTCGGCGGATTGAATCGGTTAATGCTTCAAAAGTCCCTTACAAAAATGCTCTTATTTTTGTTGCTAATCATCCGAATGGTTTGATTGATCCGGCACTTGTTTTTGTGGCACTTCCGCGAAAATGTTCGTTTCTGGCAAAATCCACGCTCTTTAAAATGCCCGTTATTTCCTGGATAATAAAAAAGCTGGAGGCTTTGCCGGTTTATCGAAAGGTTGATGCGGCGGATGTTTCGCAGAATATGAAAACTTTTGAAGCATCGCACGAACTCTTACAAAGAAATGGTGCGATTGCAATTTTTCCCGAAGGCATTTCGCACAATTCACCGAAACTTCTTCCGATCAAAACAGGTGCGGCACGGATTGCTCTCGGTGCAATTTCGAGTTTTGAAAATTATGAAAAAATTGATCTGAAAATTGTTCCCGTCGGACTTTTTTATACGAATAAAACGACTTTTCGGAGCGAAGCACTTCTTCATTTTGGCGAGCCGTTTGATGTCGAACCCGTTCAACTTGAAGAAAACGGGGAAGTTCCGCGAGAGGCAGTTAAAGAACTGACCGAAAAAATAGAAAACGCTTTAAGGGAAGTAACGGTCAATGCCGAAACGGTTTCGGAAATCGAAACAGCGGACGAAACGGCAAATCTATTTTTATCGGTTTCCGAAACTTTTGATCTGGAAGAATCTTTATCATCAAGATTTGAATTCGTAAAAAATTATCTAGCCGAAAAAGATAAAAAATCAGGCAAGAATTGGGAAACTGCGGAGATCACGGAAAAAGTTTCCAAATATAAAAGTAAACTGCGTGAACTCGGTCTTGAACCTGAAAACCTTTCGCTCTCAAGTCAGCCTTTCTGGTATGTTTTTCAACATTTTCTCGTCCGCGTCGGGCTTTTACTGCTTTTTTTGCCGTTCGCTATCATCGGTTCGATCATACATTTTCCGGCATATCAATTGAGCAAGATTCTGGCTTCCCGCTATACAAATCACGGCGTTGACGATATTGTTTCAACCGTCAAGATTTTTTCGGGTATTTTATTTATGCCGATCACGTGGCTGATTTTAGCGGGCATTTTATATTTTTACACCGATTGGAAAATCGCTCTTGCCTCGATTCCTTTTTCATTTTTTTGCGGTTATGTCGCGTTGCGTTCGTGGGAAGAATCAGCGGATTTACGCGGCTGGTTCAAAGCGATTTGGCTTTTTTTCAGAAAGCGGGATTTGTTTATTGATTTATTGCTTGAAAGGCGTGCTTTATACAAAACTTTGAATAAATATTAAAAGAATTTGCGATTGCTGTTGAATTTAAAAACTTTTTCTACTCATTGTTTCCGCAAATATGTATCTATCCATTCCAACTGAGTTTCTCCCATATTTTTCGGCAAGTCATCTAACGCAAACCAGCCTAATTCTTTGATTTCCTGACTATTTACTTTTGCTTTGCCAATCCCTTCCGCGATGAATAAAATTTCAAGATGTTTGCCGATAGTCCGCACTTTTAACAAATTTATGTTTTCCAATTCCAAATCGGTTTCTTCCTTTATTTCACGTCTGATACCATTTTCTGCCTGTTCATAAGGATCAATAAATCCGCCCGGTAAACCCCACGATGCACCGGGGCGAAAATAATGATCGAGTATTAAAATTTCGTTTTTTTTATTGGTAACGATTGCTACAACCGACACGGTAAATTTTTTCTGGACGGAGCGGACAACTTTGATACGCATCCGGTAAGGCATAATTTTCCAGACTTTTCCGACAATCTTTTTTATCATCAAACACATTATAGAGATTTTGGATATAATAGTCTTGGAAACAATTATTTTAATGAAAGAATTAACCGACAAAGAGATTGGAACACTTTTCAAATGGAACGATGTCAGCGAAATCCATAAAGTCCGCAACGGAATTTATCAGCGAAACGGGAAACTCATCTCGCTTTTAACCGATTTCGGCAAAATAAATCCGTGTTATCCCGATTTTGAAGGTGAAAATCCAGATACAGTTTTTTACACAGGTGCGGGCAGACGCGGCGATCAAAAACTCAATGTTTACAATCAGGCAATGCACGATGCGATAAAAAACGAACGCGAAGTTCCGCTTTTTTGCAAAATTGATGTCAACAAATGGGAATTTATGGGTTTCTGGCAGGTGATTGATGCCGAATATATTTATGAGGAAAAGAATGAGCGGAATGTCTGGAGTTTTGTGCTGAAAAGAATAGAACAAAAATAAAGGTGAGTTCTTGATTTTATTGGAAATCCATATTTTTCCTTGCTCTTATACCAAATCTGACATATATTATAATTATGAATGGGGAAAAAGTTTTAATTATCATAAAAGGTGAAATTAAAACACCGCCGATGTCGAGAGAAGCCAGAATTGAAGCGGGTTATTTGCTTAGAAAATTACAACTCGGCGAAATGCTTTCGATGCCGCATTCAAGACCGATGCCGTCAATCGGCAAGCGTTGCCACGAATTGAGAATTATTGATAAAAATACAATTTGGCGAATTATTTACAGACTGGATGAAGATGCGATTATTATTTTGGAAGTGTTTAGTAAAAAGACACGGAAAACTCCAAAACAAGTAATTGAAAATTGTCAAAAAAGAATCAGTCTGTATGACGAATAAGGAGGTAAAAATGGATAAGAGAAAACGTAAAAAATTAGAAGCAAAAGGCTTTGAGATTACAACGGTTACTGAATTTTTGGAGTTAACGCCCGATGAAGCAGCGATTATTGAACTTCGACTCGATCTAAGCAATGCTCTTAAAAATTACCGTATTCAATCTGAATTAACACAGGAAGAATTTGCTAAAAGATTGAAAACGAGTCAGTCAAGAGTGGCAAAAATGGAAGCGGGAGATAAAAGCGTAACGCTTGATCTTTTAATCAAAAATCTATTGAAATCAGGATTTAACCGCAAAGAGTTGTCTGAAATCATTCAAGCCTGAACAAATTTTTAATCAAAACGATTTGAAGTATTTATTCCTTTCTCCCCAAAGCAACTGCTTTTTGATACGCCGCAAAAACCGCCTTCGAGAGAACAGTTCTGAGTCCGCCTTTTTCCATTTGATAGATCGCATCGGCGGAAGTTCCGCCCGGCGATGTTACCATATTGCGTAATTCAGCGGGGTGTTTATCGGATTCCATCGCAAAAAGCACCGAACCGAGCATTGTTTCCTGCACCAAATCTTTTGCCATCTCACGCGAAAATCCCATATGAACTCCGGCATCCGTCAGGGCTTCCATCACGAGAAAAATATACGTCGGACCCGTCGCCGAAAGCGAAGTCGCCATATCAATCATATTTTCATTTTCAACAAAAATCTCGCGTCCCAAAGCAGTTAAAAGCGATTTGATCTGCCCGCGTTCCGCGTCCGAAACTTCATCCGTGCAAGTCCAAGCCGTGATGCCGTAACCGATCTGCGAAGGCGTATTGGGCATTGTGCGGACGACTTTTTTATTGTTTAACGCTTCGGAAATGGTTTCGATTGTCGCACCTGCAACGATTGATGCAATGATCTGATTTGGGCTGACAACTGATTTTAATTCCTTCAAAACGCCTTTTATTCTCTGCGGTTTGACGCATAAAACAATGATGGAATTTTCCGCATCTTTTATATTTTCGGCGGCTTCAGCATTGTTTTCAAAAATATTGATGCCATATTTTTTGTCCAATTCATCACGCCTGTTTGAACGTGGATGACTCGCAGAAATGTTTTTCGCATCAACTAGATTCTTTTTCAAAAGCCCCGCAATCATCGCCTCCGCCATTACACCGCAACCGATGAATGCCAATTTTGTATTCGATAGATTGTTTTCCATAAATTTGTAAATAGATAATTATAAATTGTGAATAGTTATTGCAAAATAATCAAATTAAAGATAGTGACTCTAATTTATAGTAGTATGAAAATTGAAGATTTGAAATATATCTTGGTGGGGTATTTATTATGATAAAATGTCCGAATTATGGAACTACTTATTATAGGGGCAGCAATCGGAGCAGGATTCAGCGGAATTCTATTAATTGCTCGACAGATATATTTGAATTGGCGAGAAAAGAAAAAAGATAAAGCAAAACTACTAATCAAACCCCTTAATTCAAATAGGAGAATTGATAGTTCAATCTTTGAATTTTTAACCCCCGGTAATAGTATCGAAGCAATGCGAGCATCTTTAGGTGTGCCAAACAAAAAAAAACAAGAGGAGGGAGCAGTGCATGAATCAACTGTGACCGCAGGGAAAACTAACTCATACCTTTATCTTTTTGAAAATGCGTGGGTGAAGGTTACTTCTAAAGACGATGTATCAATTGACAGTCTAACCGTCCAAAGCGATGAGCAGAAAAGCAAACTGAACTTCGGATACTTTATGGTACCATTTGATTTTTCCGAGAAAACAAAATGGCTATTGGGTAGAGCAAAATTATCAGAAGAAGTGGTGAATAATTGCAGTTTAGATATTCTGAAAGGACGGCATGATTTTAGTTTCGCTGTAACATTTCAAACTGGTAATCCAGTTTACTATTTTAAACACGCTAGTAAAAGCTATGCACTTTCAGTGCAAGACTTTAGTTGTCCTTCCGCCAAGTCTATGCAAAACTAGCGGAAAGTGAAAGAAAATCGGAAATCATCGCATTTGACCAGTCGTCTGACAGCACACCTGATTTGGACAACGAAATATCGTTATCACGTGCTGGAAGGTGAAATCAAAGTCCGATGTCGAAACTTGATCGTGCAAATCTGCGATGCTGAAGACATTCGGATA
>MWWE01000171.1_pt1 | contig 11290 bp, 17 predicted proteins | sample 1047301 | NCBI WGS metagenome assembly MWWE01 (sample SAMN06349973, study PRJNA376086) | soil metagenome | isolation source: MS1-1 sample Antarctic (ecotone) soil | place: Antarctica
GCAAAGGCTTGACGAGTATTCCATCGAAAATCAACTGCGGCTGCACCCCCGGCGTGGTTGAGTGATCTTATATTATCATATCAACAAATCATAAATCCCATGCCCGACCCCCCTTGACGAGAGGGGGAGTTGGAGCAGGGAAGATATATTTATTATTTTGAGATAGGGCCGCCCCCTAGTTGAAGCCGACGTGAGATCGGCCGACACCAATGATGGGGGCGACGATCGTGACCTACCGAGTGGAAGGCTTTACGAAATTGGGCGGGTGGATTCTGTTGACCGGGGCGGCCACCGTCGAGAGTGCCGAGGTCACGGCCGCCGCGTACACGGCTCGGGGCTGGACGTGCCGAATCGTCGAGGGTTGATCGCCGTTCAAGAGGGCCCACCGAAGGGCCCTAATTTTTTCGCCAGCCCCATACACTACCTTCAACGGGCGATGATGATGTTGAATCAAACCAAGTTGGTCGGGTTGGTTCGGGTCAGCACGGACAAGCAAGGCCGATCCGGTCTCGGGCTGGAAGCCCAACGGGCGATGATCGAAGAGTACGCGATCCGAACCGGGGCCCAGCTCGTGCGGATCTACACTGAGATCGAGTCAGGCGGCCATGACGACCTGGCGGACCGGCCGGAAGTGCTACGGGCGATCTCGCACACCAAGCGGGCTAACGCCGTCCTTTGCGTTGCCAAGCTCGATCGGCTGGTTCGCTCTACCGTGGCGATGACAGCCTTGAAGGTGGCCAAGGTCAAGTTTGTCGCTTGCGACAGCAGCACGGCTAACGAGTTTACGATCGACATCCACGTCGCGGTTTCAGCCGACGAACGGCGAAGGATCTCCGACCGGACGAAGCAAGCCCTGAAGGCTTACAAGGCCCGGGGTGGGCTCCTCGGGGCTTCACTGGCCCAGTGCCGGAACCTCGACCAGCAGGCCCGGGAGAAGGGGGCCAGGCGGGCTGGAGAGGCCCATCGGCGGAACGCCGACGACGCTTATCGGGACGTTGCCCCCTTGGTGGGCGAGCTGCGGGGCAAGGGGCTGAGTCAACGGGAGATCGCCGAGAGGTTGAATGCGGAGGGGTATGAAACCCGGGCCGGAAAGCCGTGGGGCCAAGTCCAGGTGAGCAGGCTGTTGAAGCGGTTCCCGGCCGCCTCCCTCTAGGCTCGCCCACGTACCCCCTGCCCCACTCAAGAGGGGTCTCCTCAACGAAAAAGGCCCCACCGAATCATCGGAAGGGCCTCCCATCTTACCCAGTCTGACTATTTTTTGAAGCCAACTCGTTCAACTTGCCGATACGGACGACATCGCCTCATCGGAAGACTTCGCCCGGTCGGAAACGACGAACCGACGGAGTTGTTCCATAATGAGGGCTTCGACCACGCCGCTGTTGCTCTTCCCAGTCATTACCGCGTAGACCCCGAGACGCTTCGCCGCTTCAGCCGAAAGGTGGATCGTGGCTTTCACCTTCGAAGCATCTTCCATCTGAGAAGGTTTGGCGGAACGCTTGCGAACAGCCTTGGCGGGAGTGCTGTCGGCGATTTGAATCATGGTGGGCTCCGGGTTACAGCCGGGGTTGACCTGCACGAGGGCGGGGGGGGCGGCAACCCTCCCTGCCCTTTTCTTTTTCGTCATTCCGCAACAGCGTAATCATCCGGTTGGCGGCAAAACGGCATTGCGTCGGGCCGGCGTTACGTTTAGGAAGGGATGCCCGATTAGGCAAAATGGTAGGGGTCCAGGTAGGAGATCAGTACAATGAATTACGACACATATTTTTACTTCTATTCGACGATAGCCCAAACCCTAAGTGGCCTCTTCGGATTTCTAATGGTCATCGTACTTTATCGATATCAAAAGCTCGAAAGCGAGGGCCGCGAACGTACGACGACGGCGAAAAAGTTACTAGGTTTGTTCAGAATGTGCCTGGTATCTACACTTGTAATCATCGTATTTTGCTTATATATGCTTGCATCTATGAAAATCCATTCCGCCACTTTCAACGGATACGCATCCAACATAGTTCTTTGGTTTACTACCTGGAACCTAACCACCTACTACCGTGCAACGGAGCAGATATTCATATCGGCAGATTTGTTCATGAACAAAAATCATGACGAGCCTTCTAAGAAGGGCCCTTTCGACATAGAGGAAAGAAAGTAGTAGGCCGGCACTTCCGATAAAGAAAAAGCCCCCGACCCGCTGGAACGGGCCGAGGGCTGAATATTTTCGGGGGACCGATGACCAATATCGACCGTCCACAGCAGAGACTTGAAGGAAGATCGGGCCCGGCGAGGGAGACCTTTCGCATGACCCCGGACCGGATGTGGCTTAACGATCGGCTTCAACCCCAGGATTTGAAGCTCTGGCTTTGCCTATGCTTTTTCGCCAGGGATCGAGCCCAGTGTGAGCCCACCGATGCGGCCCTGGCGGAGAAGGTCAAGGCCAGCCAACAGACCGTCAGGCGAAGCCTCCAACGCCTTGAAGCCGAGCAATTCATCGACAGGGTCATGGACGGGCGAACCCGGGTCATCCACCTCCACCCCGAAGGTGACGGGAAGCCGATCGCCGAGTTCACGCTCCGCTTTGCTGGTTAAACACCGAAAGAATTTGGGCCGCTCGACCAAGGTGGCCCATTTTTTTTACTGAAGATTTTGGAGGATGATAGCCAGTGGTGAGTGCCCTACCCGCTCAAGAGTGAGCGTCCCTTCCTTATAGAGACTTTCGAAGAGACAGAATTAAAGGCAACACAGCATTCGTCACAGGTTGCCCGGCCTTCGCAAATCGCCCAATCGTCAGCCCCCGACGGTTGTGTTTTCGCCTTCGGCTACAGACAGAAGACCCATCCCCGGGGCAAATAAAATTGAAGATTGGAGCAGGGAAGGTTTGGTTGGGGGTTTGACTGGCGGAGCTGACAAAGGCCCCTGTCTAGAGTGAGCATGCCCGTAAGGGGTGGCTAGGGGGCTGTAGGAGAGGCCCGGACACCCTTCAGGATTACGCAGCCCGAGCGGGGGTTGGTAAAGCCTAGGAGAGCCCCACAGGCGATCGACTTTTTGAATTTCACCGGGATGACCTCTCGACTAGGGGAAGTCGGTTTGGTTGTCTTCGCTGGAAAAAATAATGCCAAGCGGGGTCGCGGAAAGGAGACCGCAAACCCCGAGTGAGTTTGTTCGCACGATAGATAGGGAGCATGACGGGCTGAAGCCGCCAGGTGGAGCAACCTAGCAAACCTCAACCCGCCACTACCTACCCCGGGTAAAATTGAAAACCCCGAGGAGGTTTTTCTCAGTGTGTTGTCGTAAGTCTGTTATGTCAAAGAGTTTACATATAAAAGTATCTGTATTATTAAAAGGGTAGGAGACCCTTCGTGGTTGCAAGGTCGAAGGCACAATTCCCGAACCCACACCTCTCCCCGAGAGATGGTGGCCAAGCCCGGCCTTCCATAGCCAAACCTCGCCGATCTGCCCAGTAGCAGACCTCGCCCAATGCCTTCCGCTTTCATCTCGGCGACTGCTCTTGATCGTCCAATCGGGGGACTTTAGTACCCGTTCAACCCGAGATGGCGAAGGTTGGACGGTTTGGACACAAGCGAGAATTGCGGGCTCTCACCTCATCCACTCCCTATTACCCCAAACTCGTCGGGCACGTATGAAGTTTTCGTAATATTCTGTGATTCCTATACGGTGTAATGAGATTATATTGAGATAACTACTTGTTAATGAAGGAGTTAAAGATGTTGACGACAATTCCGAGATATTATCGTTTGAAGGAAATAACTGAGAAATTGAATGGTGCCATCGCACTCTCGACCTTGAAGCGTTTCTGTGACGAGCGTCGGATTGAGTTCTCCACCTCGGCCGGCGGAGGAGTTCGCTACCTGACCGACGAGCAATTGTCGAAGTTATTTTTAACCATCAACAAAGAAGGGGAATAACATGTCTTACTTTGATGAAAACTGCGTCCATCGGGTGAAGCGAACGTATGCGGGTCTCGACCAGCGGGATCGGGAATTGGTCGATCTGCACCGGAAAGGGGCTTCTCTCGCCGACCTCGTAACGAAAGCCTGGAAGCCCGCCGCCTACGTTTTGAGCATCCTGGATCTTCCACCTTCGCATTTTGGGGAGGCCGCGATGATGGAGGCCGATCGGACTTGGCAAAGGCTTGACGAGTATTCCATCGAAAATCAACTGCGGCTGCACCCCCGGCGTGGTTGAGTGATCTTATATTATCATATCAACAAATCATAAATCCCATGCCCGACCCCCCTTGACGAGAGGGGGCGTTGGAGCAGGGAAAATATATCTATTAATTGTTGCGATCCCCTCCCAAGATAGGCTCGCTCCTAGTGTGAAGGCCGACGATCGAACGGCCTGACCAGCACAAGGGGGCGGATCATGGACAAGTTCAGAGTGCTCGGGCTGGCGAACGGCGAGTGGATCGTGTTGACCGGGGCGGCGACAATCGAGAGTGCTGAGATCACCTTTGCCGCTTACACGGCTCGCGGCTGGTCCTGCAAAATCGTCGAGGGTTGATCGCCGGACAAGGGGGCCCTTCGTTGGGCCCTTTTCTTTGCGGTCGCGATGTAAGAAACCTTCAACGGACGTCCAAGGTAGATTCCAATCATGACCAAAGTCGTAGCCTATTACCGCGTGTCCCGTGACAAGCAGGGTCGGGACGGCAACGGGATGCAAGCACAACGGGACGCCGTAGGGGCCTTCGCCCGGGAAACTGAGTCCCGCATCATCGCCGAATACGTGGAGGTCGAGACGGGCACCGACAAAGCCCAACGCCCTCAACTCGCCGAGGCCATCGCCCATTGCCGTTTCGCAAAGGCCCGCCTGGTGGTCGGCAAGCAAGACAGATTGTCGCGGGATGTCCACTACCTGACCGGCCTGATGAAGTCGGGCATCGACTTTATCGCTTGCGACGACCGGACGACCAATCCAGCCTGGATTCAAATGAAGGTCGTTTGGGCCGAGGCCGAGGCCAAGTTGATTTCGCAACGGACAAAGGACGCTCTCGCCGCCTTCAAGGCCCACAACCGCCTCAGCAAGCGGATCATGGAGATGTACCCGAACGGAGTGCCCAGCGAGATCGCCGAGGCCCTGGCTGGCAAGCTGGGGGCCTCCCTGCCTCAGTGCCGCAACCTAACCGACGAAGGCAGGAAGCTAGGGGCCAAGGTTGCAGGCGAAATCCACGCCCGGATGGCGGCCGAGTTCAATGGCTTCATCGCCCCCCGTATCCGCCAGCTTCGGAACGATGGGCTTAGCCTACAGGCCATCGCCAACACCTTGAATGACGAAGGGGTGAGGACACGACGCGACCGCGATTGGTCCCACGTCCAGGTTAGGAACATCCTAAACAGGGTCTAGCCGGGGCGGCATCGTACTACACTTGTCCTTGGTCCCCTGCCCCACCACGATCCTGCCCCCCGAGTGGCCAATTCGACCGCAATTAGATCGGCTATTTTGCCCAGTCGGTAGGGACATTGACCTTCACACACGGGACGGCTTCGGGTAAAGATCCCCGGGAATTGTGCCGATAAGGGCATGTCGCCTTACCCTCATACGCACACCGTTAGGAGACCATTTCGGTGAACGATGACAACATCACAAAAGAAATTGAGCCCGCGATGGCACCTACCAATGCCGCTAAGGCCAAAGCCCCTCGGAAAGCCAAGGCCAAGCCGGCTATTGAAGGCAAGGGCAAGAGGTCGCTCAACCTTAGCCTTGATTGGGAGACTTACCAAAGGCTCGCCCTCCACGCCCTCGACCTTGATACCACCATCTCGGCGATCGTTACCCAACTGGCGAACACTCACTTGCGGCGGGTCCACTTGACGAGAACTCAAACGAGAGAAGATTGAAGACTGGAGCAGGGAAGTTATATTATAGAATATCAACACTCTCTGATGATAATCCATGCTTGCACCCTAGAAGTCCAACGACTTAGGCCGACCTCCCCACCTACGCCTTTGCGGGCCCCCAGGGGAGCTTTCCCCCCGTCGCGATAGCCGAAGCCATCTGCTAGCGTTTGTGTTCGCCACCACCCTCGGTGCGGAGATCTCCCGGACTGGCTAAGCCTGGCTCGAAATAAAGACGGTCCGGTCGCCAACTGGGGAATATCGAGAAACACTAGGGGGTTTTCTCTCGAAAATGACCGGTTCTAAAAATTCTAGACTGGTCCAAAATCTTTTCGTGTTTTGAGGGATGGTTGGTCGTACTCTGAGGGATGGTTGGCCTTTGGGGTTTTCTCGTAAGTCGTTGTCATGAAAGGGTTTATGGCGTGGCACGGGATTTGCTTTACTAATTAAGAACTAAGAAGAAAACACAACAGGGGGGAGTTGTTGCATTTTGATTGAACAAAAACCCAACCCAGAACGGATCGGCCGTGAAGAAATTAACCTGGCAGAGCACCCGTTGGGCTTCCTTGCCGATCGTGTCCAACCCGGGGCCAAAACCCTGACCTTCACCAGCACGCACGGGACGTTGCAGATCACGGGCTCCGAGCTATACGGATTGCCAACTGCCCCGGATCAAGAAATTATCCTCGGGTTGACCCAACTGACCAAGATCAGGAACGACTTCACGAGCCCGACCGTTGGGTTTCATTCCCATGAGGTGTTGAGCATCGTTGGGTGGCCAACCGGGGGAAAATATTACGCTCGGATGAAAACCAGTCTGCGGAAATGGGCGGGAGTTACACTTTATTACCGAGGAAGTTGGTGGGATAACGCGAAGAAAACACGTGTTGATGCGTCGTTCCACGTACTAGACGAAGTGGTAATCCGAGAGGGAGGGCTCTCGACCTTCACATGGGGAAAGAGGTTTTTCCAGTCCTGCCAAGCAGGGAACCTCAAAAGGCTTGATTTGGGGGTTTATTTTGGGCTGACAAGTGCGATATCAAAGCAAATGTACAGATTTATTGATAAGCATTTCTATATGAATAGCACACTCAATTATGATCTGAACACGTTTGCGTTTGAGAATGTTGGGCTGAGCCGTAATTATTCCCCGGCGAAGATTCGCGAAAAGCTGGCCCCCGCCCTGGAAGAATTGGAGGGGATTCACTTCGCCCGGCATCGCTACGTGCGGGCTGGCAAGGGGCAATGGCGAATTATCTTCACGCAGATTGGAGCAGGGCAAGGTTTATTGAGGTGAAAAAATAATACCAGGCTAAACAAGCAGCAATGACGACAACTGCCTGCTTAGCTCTGGTATTGCCCATCCAAGGGGAAATTATTAAAAAACACTTGGATGAGGGTTTTTGACTTCACTGGCGTAAATCCGAGTGATGTCTAATATTTAGATACACAACGCATGAGTATTAATTAGTATGAGTATTATCAAAGGGGTAGGAGACCCCTTAGTGATTCCCCGGTCGTAGTCGTAATTCCCGGACCCTCATCTCCACCCGGAGATGCCCGGCAAGTCCCCAGCCGTCCTTGGCCAAAAACCCGCCCATCGACCCTCGGCCGACGCCGCCCACCGACTACCGCGTTCCACTCAGGCACATTCTCTGATCGCCAAGTCAGGGGCTATTCCGACCGACCCGAGCCGGAGTGGTTTACAGCTCAGACGGGTTGAACACGGGCGAGATTCGCGAGGTCTCACCTTGTCCAAGGGTTTTTACCCCAAGGTTAATAAGAATATCCTGATATTTGTCAAACCATCGTGTGTATGGTATGTTGAATCGAGTTAAGTTCAAGTTGCATAAGGAGTTAAGCAGATGTTGAAATTATACAGATTAACTCAAGTTGTGGATTTATTAGGTGGGGCCATCTCGTTGCCCAGCCTGAAAAAGTACTGTCATGAGGGGAGAATTGACTTTACAACCTCCTTGCTCGGCGGCGTGCGTTATCTTAGTGAAGAACAGATTTCGGCCTTATTTTTGACCATCAAGAAAAGAGATTAATTATGTACTTTGATGAAAGCATGATCCATCGTAACCCTGACCCTGTTCTCGACCCTGCCGATCGAAAGATTGTTGACGCCCACCGGAAGGGGTTTTCGTTGGCTTGCCTCGTTAGTATGTCCTACCGACGGCCAGAGTACGTTCTGAGGATTCTCGGCCTCCAGCCCGAGCAGTTCGGCGACCAAGCGATGGAAGAGGCGGCGTCAGCCTGGAAGGTGATCGAGGAATGCCGAATAGAATACCAACTTGCCAGGCGATGAACGCACCCCCCGCCGATATTAACGTGTGATTATATTCCAGTCCACTTATTATAAATCCCGCCCCTCACCAGGTCCCCGCACAGGGGACTTGGAGCAGGGGAAGTATATATTGATGTGAGATAGGCTCGCCCCTAGAGTGAAGGCCGACGATCAGAGCGGCCTGACCACCACAAAGGGGGCGAGCGATGTACAGCGTTCAAGGGCTGGCGATGGGAACGTGGATCGTGTTGACCGCGGCGGCGACGATCGAGAGTGCTGAGGTCACGGCTGCCGGGTATCGGTCGAGAGGATGGACTGTCCAAGTCATCGCGGGTTAATTGCCGTTCAAGGGGGCCCTTCGTTGGGCCCTTTTCTTTGCGGTCGCGATGTAAGAAACCTTCAACGGACGTCCAAGGTAGATTCCAATCATGACCAAAGTCGTAGCCTATTACCGCGTGTCCCGTGACAAGCAGGGTCGGGACGGCAACGGGATGCAAGCACAACGGGACGCCGTAGGGGCCTTCGCCCGGGAAACTGAGTCCCGCATCATCGCCGAATACGTGGAGGTCGAGACGGGCACCGACAAAGCCCAACGCCCTCAACTCGCCGAGGCCATCGCCCATTGCCGTTTCGCAAAGGCCCGCCTGGTGGTCGGCAAGCAAGACAGATTGTCGCGGGATGTCCACTACCTGACCGGCCTGATGAAGTCGGGCATCGACTTTATCGCTTGCGACGACCGGACGACCAATCCAGCCTGGATTCAAATGAAGGTCGTTTGGGCCGAGGCCGAGGCCAAGTTGATTTCGCAACGGACAAAGGACGCTCTCGCCGCCTTCAAGGCCCACAACCGCCTCAGCAAGCGGATCATGGAGATGTACCCGAACGGGGTGCCCAGCGAACTCGCCGAGGCCCTGGCTGGCAAGCTGGGGGCCTCCCTGCCTCAGTGCCGCAACCTAACCGACGAAGGCAGGAAGCTAGGGGCCAAGGTTGCAGGCGAAGTCCACGCCCGGATGGCGGCCGAGTTCAATGGCTTCATCGCCCCCCGTATCCGCCAGCTTCGGAACGATGGGCTTAGCCTACAGGCCATCGCCGACACCTTGAATGACGAAGGGGTGAGGACACGACGCGACCGCGATTGGTCCCACGTCCAGGTCAGGAACATTCTCAACAGGGCCTAGGCAGGGGCTAATCTAAGGTGATTCCGAACGAATGACTAAGACGGAGGTCCAGACGTCCATGAAATACCCGCCCACCGACCTTAAGATACTCAACAAAATATACGAGAACCATTATGGAGACTATGTGCAGAAAAAGGACGTCTACATAGAAGTGGACGTAGGCAGACTGTCCAAAGAACTGAAGGCCGATTACCTTATTGTTATGATGAGGTTTTACCAGCACTTCAACGCCAAGCACTTTTCAATAGGGAGTGTCGATGGAGTCAAAAGACTTTTATTCAATGTGGAACAGGATGGCCCAAGTGGCAAACTGACTCACAGAGTCAACTTTTCTCTCTTGGCCTCTGTACTGGCTGATTTGCGGCAGCAGCACGAACAATTCCGCAGCAACTATTTGACGGCGGTCTTATCAGCGGTCTTCGCGGCAATCTCTGCGGCGGGGGCGATTGTGCCAATCCTCAGAGAAGGGGCTAGACCACCAGCCGTCGTCAAGCCTGCTCCCATCCAGGTTGAGAAGCAGAAAGTGGACGCTCCGAAGACGGACGCACTGGTGACGCCCGCAAAGAAGTGATGGGGCCCCTGCCTAAAAGGCGTCGCCTCGGCCACCACCCTATTACACTTGTCCGTACTCCCCTGCTCCGATCGGGGGCCGTTTCGACCTGATTACGCAGCGTGTCAGGCCCAATAACCCGACAACTCGGGCCCATACGTTTTGCCCAATCCGCCCGCATCACTCAAATAACGCGATCGGAAATCCGCCTGAATTGTGGGCAAAGGCCCATTGGGGCTGGATGGTCTCGCGAGCCGATAACTTTGATGGGCATTTCGGACATTGGGGCATTGGGGCAGGTGAAATTATGGATCAGAAGGACGACTTGGGCGAAGGAATTCAGGCCCATGAGACCCCTGGGGCAATTGACCAACATGCCAGCAAGGCGAGCCGGATCAAAGGGACGAAGGCCCCAAAGTCGAACAAGCCCCAATCGTCCCGTCGGCCCTTGAAGCTCAGCCTACCCCTGGACGTGATCGGCAAGCTTCAGCTCCACGCTATTCAGGAGGGCGTTTCCGTCTCGGCGTTGGTATCAAAACTGGCCCGAGAGCATTGCAACGAGTGGACGATTCACCGAACCCCGACCAGGGCGTGACCAATAAAAAAGGCCCCTCACCTCGCCAAAGGTAAAGGGCCTGGAGATTCGAGAGGCCGGGGGGGGGCCATAAATGACTATCGGCAAGGGGACCTCACGGGCTTTGGAGACATTCAGAATGGTCCCAGACCGCCTTTGGGCAGATCCAACCATCAAGGACTTCGACATTCGTTTGTACTGTTGTTTATGTTTCAATGCGAGAGGGAGGGATCACTGCTTCGAAACTGATGCAACCATCGCCCGAAAGTTGGGAGTCTCGTCGAAGACAGTCCAACGGGGTTTGCAGAGCTTGGAGCAGGGGAAGTTCATTGTGAGGGAAATGGTCGGGCGTGAACGTCGTTTGCACCTTCGACCAGAAGGCAATGGGCAGCCCATCGCTGGCTTTGAACTCAAGCTGGCCTGACAAAAATGTCCAACCTGGACGGTCAATTCTGACCAGGAAAGATTCTGGGGAGGTCGAACATTTTCAGTAAAATTTGTTGACCGCCTTGGACAGAAATGACCGGGAGGAGGGTCAAAAATGTCCGTCGGCACGGTCAGAAATGTCCTTCCCCTCCTATTAGAGAATTTCTGAGACTTGGGAGACAGGACAACACAGCGACCGCTAAACTTTGCCCGGCCGTCGCAAATCCCCTAATCGGGGCAATTGACGGTTGTGTTTTCGCCCTCGGCTCTGGAGCAGGGAAATTATATAGTGTTAATGTGGGCATCCGTTGATGGGCTCGTGGGGCATGACGGGCTGAAGCCGCCAGGTGGAGCAACCTAGCAAACCTCAACCCGCCACTACCTACCCCGGGTAAAATTGAAAACCCCGAGGAGGTTTTTCTC
>MWWE01000172.1_pt1 | contig 11284 bp, 16 predicted proteins | sample 1047301 | NCBI WGS metagenome assembly MWWE01 (sample SAMN06349973, study PRJNA376086) | soil metagenome | isolation source: MS1-1 sample Antarctic (ecotone) soil | place: Antarctica
GAATAAAAGTATACCGCTCAACTGGTTAGGAGACTTTGTAGCTGCTCTGGGCAGTGCTAATAGCAACTTAGCAATTGGGTATAACGGTACTTTGACGATTACGTTACCCGACCAAAGGTTAGCAGGCATTGCGAAAGCGGCTCAAGGTAATTTATTTTTGGATGCGACGGGGACGGCTATTGACTTAGCTCCCGCCCTAGGAATCGAATCAAAAGAAATACTGACTATCAGCCAAGCAGTTCCCGATACTAGCAACCTTGAAATTATCCAGATAGCTACAGTTGGGCGGCTCGGTGTTGGCAGCGATCGCACTGAATTTTGTCAAGGTCGAGTTGATGCCTTGATTAATCAAATTAAAGCTAGTACATCTGGAAAAGTAGGTGTGTTCGACTTTAAGCGCCACACAAAAGTTGGGGATGAAAAACGCCATTGGTGGACTGGTTCGCGCGGGGTAAATGACGTTGAGGACTGCGAGGCAGCGATTCTAGTAGGCACGCCTACTAGAAACCTTGGGGAACTAGAGGCTGAGTTTAAGATACTTCACGGACGAGCGCCGCAACAGGGAACCAAAAAGGTTAAGTGTCCCGTTCAAATTAAAGGGCAACCAACGCCAGACCTGCAACCATTTTTTGAAATGGAGGTATCAATTGACGATAAGTTTAATGAATTTTGCCGCCGCCGCATTCTCGCGGACATCCACCAAGCGATCGGACGGCTACGCGCCCATCGGCGACTAGGGCAGCAGCTTCGAGTATATTTCATTGCTGATTTTCCGTTGGACATTCCTGTAACGCTGCGACGCGCCAGCGATATCACGCCGGAAGCGGCTACTAAAGTGGAGCGGGTAGAAATGGCGATTAAAGGCGCGGTTAAGCAGCTTAAAGACGCTGGACAGAAGATTACCCAGAGTGCGATCGCGTCAATTGTCGGGGTAACTCAGGGCTATATATCCCGGTTCAAAAAATTATTACTTTTACTATTAGATGACATATATAGCAAAAGTAATAATTCGGATGAGCCACCGCCAGACGTTGGTGAGGTGACGTGGATGGGTAGAGAATACCTGCCAATTATTGCGGAATCGCCCACCGATCAACTACTTCAGGAGGTGTTTGAGGTCTTTGAGAGTCACGGAGAGGATGGTTGGCGGCAAATTTGGGCGATCGCGCCAGCCGATTCCCAAATAAAAATTCTCCAAGCGTTGATGTTTACCTTAAGCGCGGGAGAACTGCGATCGTTATGCAATGCAACGGAGGTAAAAATATGAGCGAAAACCACGCCGCCGCCGAGTTAGAACGGCAGCAGTTAATCAAGAAATGTCATAGTTTAGTTGCCGCGATCGCCAATAGACCAGGTTCAACGAAACTGCTACGGGGCATTCTGCCAACACTAGAAATATTTGCCGGGTACAAAGCGAACCGCCGCAAATATCGCGCAACTTGAGAGATTCATGAACTTTTAGGAGGTTTTTTATGCAGAAAATAGACGATTTACAGTTGGAAATTAAATCTTTCGAGACTGAGATCCAAAAGCTACAGGCGGAACTAACGGCAGTCGGCGGCTTTACTATGAAACTAGCCAGTAGCAACGCTCCGAGTGAGATTGCGAAGTCAATCCGCACCGAAGCCCAGCAGGTACTGGAGCGCCAACCTGCTCTTAAAGGTTTGAGAGATGCGATCGCAGAGTTAAATTGTCGCCTCCGGCCGAAAAAAGCACAGCTTCAGGAACTTGAAAAGGAGCTTTTGAAGCAGCACCGAATCGAGCGGATTGAGGAAGGGCGAAGTCGCTTGCGCTCTAAGTTTGGCGATGTTGAAACAATGGCTCAATCATTGGAAAATCTCTACCTCAATTTGAAGGCGATCGCCCTCGAATATGAGGAAGATTTTAGTCAAATTAATTTGCCAACGAGCGGCGGGGCAGCACTAAATAGAAATTCGTTGCTCAACATTGAGCCGCTATATCTACCCCATTTTGTAGAGGAAAAAGATCGCTTTGTTTTAAGTAACAAATTTTTCGATTTATTTCAGCAAGAAAGGCGATTGATAGAACAGCAACGTTTAGAGCAAAGTCGCTTGTATCGCCAAGACCAACAGAGCCAGTGGGCAGAAATTAAGCAAAAACAATCAGAGGAAAAACTGCGGACTGAGCGCGAATACCGAGCGTCAATATTATCCACTAAACAATTGCAATTGAGAGACTTTAAATCGGCACGGTCTGAGAGATTGTCGAGTCTAAAAACTGCGGATGTGGCTGGATTTGATAGCGCGATTGCCAAGCTCGAACAGGAAATCGAAAACCTAGAGAAACCTGTGTAACTCTAGATAGGTCGCCGTGCAGGAATTAAGCCACAATTGATACACACCTCTTAGTACCTCATAGTAAGTGCCAGCCCACACCCGCACCAAGGATAAAATCAAGAGTGATCGCACTCTAGTGCATTAGGGCAGAAATAACTAATCAGTAACAAAAGAGGTATTAAACATTGATAAACTTAATATTACAAGTTATCGAGGGTAAATAAGCAGTGCCTCAACCCACAGCAAGGGAGATCATACTATCAGAGAAACAAAGGCATCTGTTAAAGGCGATAATTCGTACTCATTCAAACCCTTATCGATTAGTACAACGGGCGCAATTGATATTGTATGCGGCGTCATCAGTGACAAATACAGAGATTTCATGGTTGTTAAAGTTAACCAGAAATCGTGTCAGGTTATGGCGAAATCGATTTTCCGAACAGATGGCATCATTAAATCAAGCAGAGTCTGAGGGTATGGAGGATGAAGCATTACGTAAAAAAATCCTGTTGGTTCTCATGGACGAACAGCGACGGGGTAGTCCGGGGAAATTTAGTCTTGAACAAATAGTCCAAATCGTTGCACTTGCCTGTGAACTGCCAGCATCTTCACAATTACCTGTGACGCACTGGACACCAAGGGAATTGGCAAGCGAATCAATACTTCGTGGAATAGTTCCAGCAATTTCCTCCCGTAGTGTGGGTCGTTTTTTAAAATCAAGTGATGTTGAAACCACATCTAACTCGTTACTGGTTGAACGCAAATCCTCAACACCCAGAAACGTTTAAACAACAGTCAAATCAAATTTGTCAACTATATCAACAGGCAGAAGAATTAAACAACAATAATATTCATGTCCTAAGTACTGATGAAATGACGGGTATTCAGGCGCTAGAGAGAGTTTATCCCACTGATACAGTCAAACCCAATAAAATAGAATTTCAAGAATTTGAATATATTCGACATGGAACTCTCTCTTTAATTGCCTCCTGGGATGTGGCGTTGGGAGGAATATATCATTCTACCATCGCTCCCACACGCAACGAAGATGATTTTCAACATCATATCGCTGACGCGATTGCCACCGAACCTTTTGATGGATGGATTTTTATTACCGACCAACTCAACACTCACAAGTCTGAATCCTTAGTAAGACTTGTAGCTACAAATTGTGGTATTGACATCGATTTGGGCATTAAGGGGAAGTATGGTATTTTGCATTCAATGAAGTCTCGTGCAGGTTTTTTGACGGATATAAGCCACCGTATTCGCTTTGTTTATACTCCAAAACATAGCTCCTGGCTTAATCAAATTGAGTGTTGGTTTAGTATACTGGTACGTCGTTTACTTCGGCGGGGTAATTTTACTTCAACGAGCGACCTCAAACACCAAATTTTGTGCTTCATTGATTACTTTAATCGTACATTTGCCAAGCCCTTTGTTTGGAAGTTTTTAGGCTACCCTACTCCTGCTTCAACTGGTTAGTTATTTCTACCCTAATGCACTAGTTGCATCTCTATATCTACAGGGTTGGTGCCAGAAAGAAATAGCGAAAGAGATTGGAGTATGCCAACAACAAGTTGCCTACGATTTGAAGGTGATCCAGTTACAGTGGCGATCGCTTTCTGATGCTGAACTTACGGAACTTAGAGCAAAGGAACTAGCTAAAATAGATCTTCTTGAAAAAACTTATTGGCAAGCTTGGCACGATTCTAAAAAGCCAACTAAATCGACCAAACAATCTAAAAAAATAGGCTCGGACGTTGGTAGCGTAGAAAAAAAGACAGAGTGTAAAAACGGCAACCCGGCATATTTACAAGGTGTTGAGCGGTGCGTAGGCGCTAGAGTGCGGATACTAGGATTAGATAGCGATAGCGCTAACGCGCACGCAGGGCTTCGCGCTAGAGGCAATGAGACTATTCGTGACTTAGCCGCTTCTGTCAAGGTGTACTCGCCGTTATCCGGCGAGATACTCGAAATTAAACGCCCGTAAGACTAGGATTCTGTTTTCTTTGGTAGCCCAAACCCAGCCGCATTAATATAATCCAAGACGATGTCGCCAGTCAAAATGATTGGGGGTTTTAGTGGTCGGTCAGGCGAAGGTAAACTAAAGCCGGAACCAATAATGTAATTTTCCAAAACGCTGTTTTCGGGGTTTTGTTGAGTCATAGGGGCGATCGCATTTTTTGCTATTTAGCTTCTCCGCCGGAAGCCCCGCGCTGTACTGTACCCAGTCAGCGACGGGATGGATAGGCGGGCAGCGACGATTGTATCACCGATGATGTAGTACCGCAGGTACTACGGGAGAGGGGGTATATGAGGAGTTGCCAATATATTGACTCCTTTATTTATCAGTGTTTTTACATGGTCGCGCAACACTTCAGACATTGGTACACCAATAGATTCAGCATACCGCTTCAGTGATTGGAGTTCAATATCAGACAGCCTAACTCTTACTATATTTTCTCTACTCATACTCTGATTGTAGGCTATAATGTAGTTATGATTGTAGCCTATCAATACAAGTTGCGTCCGACAAAACAGCAAAAATGCGAAATTGACCGATGGTTATCAATGTTGTGCGCTCAATACAACTACTTGTTGGCGGATAGGTTTAGCTGGTGGGAGCGTAATCGGTGCGATATCAATGCTTGTCCGTTGGTTTGTCATCTACCGGAATTAAGAGACAACCCAGACTATTACGCGCAGAAAAAGACATTACCTAAGAAATATTAGAATATGGAAGAATTTAGGGATATAGAGAATGCAAATTTCTACCAAGTATCGAATCTTGGTGCTGTTCGAGTTCTAGATCACCATAAACAAGATAAAAATGGGAGAATATTCCCGGTCAAGGCAAAATTATTAGTTCTTACTTTTGATACCAAGGGGTATCTTCAGGTTGGCTTGGGATGTAAAAACAAAAAAACTAGAGTACACAATCTTGTTGCAAAATCATTCATTGGACACATTGAAGGGTATGTTGTCAATCATATAAATGGGATAAAAACAGATAATAAAGTAATTAATCTTGAGCTAGTTACTTATGCACAAAATAACCGACACGCTTTTGATACCGGATTGATTGTAGTCAAGAAAGGTTTTGAAAGTCCGAATAGCAAGCTTACGCTGAGAGAAATAAGTCAGATTTTAGAGGCACTAACCTCCGGTTGTACAGGGCGTGAATTAGCAAGAAAATTTAACGTTTCAGAGGGAACTATTAGCTTGATTAAAAATAAAAGACTCCATTACGCCCGTCCTTAAAGCCAAGAGCCTCCTATGCGATAGCAGGATTGTCTTGGAAGCCCACACTGTAGTCGGTACTCCGACTCAGTGATGGGAGTTGTCACTGAATAAAAAGCTAACTACTGCAAAGGTTTTAAGCTTGTTTGATAGCTAAATTTTAGCGTTAGGTATGCGTATTCGTCGCATTGAGACAGGATCGCGCACCCATCAAATCGGTAAATACAACGCTGAAGAATCCGAGGGACGGGCGTGGAGATATTTGCTAGTTGTGGCGACGCTGCTATGACCCAAAGTTGCTTGGACTAGCTGCACGGGCGCACCTCTATCTAGAGCATGGGAGGCGTGGGAATGCCTCAGCCAGTGCGGTGATACATTGCCATCAATCCCGGCTCGTCTGCCAGCAGCCTCAACAATCCGCCTAACTTGATTAGCTTGAATCGCGCCGCACTTCTTTCGGCTGACAAAAACTGGCGCTTCCTTAGAGACTTTGCCCCGTAGAATTAGCAGTTCATCAAATAGCCCAATCGGCAGCACAACTACCCTTGTCTTACCGCCTTTGCCGAACAGCGTTACTTGACCGCTCTCCTGTCCCGTACTTTTCACGTCGCGCCATCGAAGGAGAGTAACTTCGCTCACCCGCGCCCCACTGATATACAAAAACTGGAGCAGTAATTTATTGCGCTGATTTGGCTCTAGCGAGATCGCAGTTATCACTTCTAATTGCGTCAATATTCGTTCAGCCAGCGTGTTTTTTATTTTAGGTGCATCCACTGGCGCTCCGACATCAAAAGTTAGATAGCCGACGCGATGCCCAAAACTAAGCAGCGATTTAATAGCTGATAGCCGACGATTCTGGGTAGAGCTTGAGTAGCCCTGTTTGAGTAACGCCGTAGCAAAGGCTTGGACATCGTTGAGCGTTACCTGGGTCAATAGCTTCCCTTCAGTGAACGCACTAAACGCGGCAAAGTCACATTGATAAGCTCGTTGGCTCTGGGCGCTTTTGCCGTGCAGCCATAAGTCAAGTAATTGCCCAGTGGAATTAATTTCAGCCAAGGAAGAAGTAGGAGCAATAGCCCCAAGGTTAGTTAGCATAAATTTAGGTTTCGATTTGCCTGAATAAATCCCTCAGTTAGTAGCTGGGGGATTCTATGTATTATTTGGTTAAATGGGTGATAACGTAGGTTATCACCCTTTCAGATTACTCGTTTTTGGGCTGATTTGAGGGATGCGAGGGTCGCGTTCCCCAAACGCTCATCACTATTTAGTTAGGAGAACTAAAGATGGAAGATTTAGACTTGCTCTCTGAATCCATTTCAACCTTATATTGGGGCTACGATCCAGACATCGAGCAATCAATTTTTCAATGCGTGGCACTGTTGCCTAAAGAAGTTCAAGAGTTTGCTATTGATCGCTGTCGGTTCTTTTCAGTGGGTGGCAGTGTCAACGCTGCTGTGTTAAATGGAAATATACTGCTTCCGCCTCTACTAAACTTGCCAGAAGGCATAAGATGGGCAATAGAGCAGGGAAGGATAGAAGAACTGCTATCAAATCCACCCATGCTCATTTTGCTATCCGAACATATAGTTGATAAATATGAGCGGGAGGACATTGTAAGCATTATTGCTCACGAAATTGCCCACGCCTATTTAGGACACGCCTCTCGCTCTCACTCCTTGAAGGCAGATGAAGCCCATAGAGCGGCTGAAATGGAAGTTGAAGCGTGCGAGTTGGCAAGTTCGTGGGGTTTCAGTGGCAGAGGCACCGATGCCGAAAGCCGTGCCGCATATTTTACGGATGCTTTTAAACAAAACTGACCCCACAGTGAAAGGTAAAGGGTGCGATAGCGCAAGCGCGCCCGGTAACGGGCTTCGCTGATCTACAATCGCGAGTGATTAACTTAGAGAGGAAACTAGGGCGATTGGCGGGGTCGAATTGATTGATGGTCTAAGACAAAATTCGCCTCTTCCAATTCACTTGTGTACTCTATAGTGTGAGCATCATCTGATAGTCTGTATAGAAAATGGATAAGCTCAACCTTGTCGAAAATCTTTGCTTTTGTTAAGAGTCGGACGTGCCGCCTCACAGTTTCGATATTAACCAAAGCCAACTCTGCAATTTCAGGAGCAGAAAGCCATCTTTTAGGATCTTTGGCTTTCATCTGTTTGACCACAGCATAAACTCTGGCTATGTGTGCCGTAGGAATTAATGGTTGATGCGCTTTTCGTTTTGGCATGGTAGTTCAATAAGAATTTGAACACCCACAAACCATAACCTAACCTAACTTAAGCACTAAAAAGCGAATGCGACCGCACGCTACGTGGGCTGTAGTAATGGCGATCATTACTCAATTTTTTAGGCACTAAAGATCATAGTATCACGAGCGCGATCGCATCTTTAGAAGATCGGGTAGCTAGTTTAGAGCGGAAACTAGCGGGACTGGGACGGTTGGTTGGCTAGTACGGCTGTACTTTACGGGACTTTTGATGTGGGGTATTCGCTGCCATCCCAACTCTGAAAGTTTCCCGTTTTCTTCCCACTGCCTAACAGCCTCGTGAGTGACGTTAAATAATTTGCCCAGTTCTTTGCGGCTTAACGTTTCCGCTAATTCTGGCGATCGCGTTTCAGGATCGAGTTTTGGTGCTGTAGCTGGCTGCTTGAGAGATTCTGCCTTGTCTCTCAGGCGCTTAACTCCCCCAACAACGGGTCTAGCTCCTTTTGTATAGCAGTTGCTATACGTAACTCTATACATTGATTTAATTGATTAAACTGTTCTTTAAGGGGTGCTATACGTTCCTCTATACGCTGCTCTATACGTGATTCATCAATAGCTGCATCCGTTGTTGACAAACCTAACCCAGCTTCTAATAAGCGGATCGTCATCTCAGTTGAGGTGATACCCTCGGATTCTGCCTGGTCTTTTAGGGCAGCGATTAGTGTGTCTGGCAGTCGAAAGTTTACTTGACTCTTACTCATTTGCTATACATTGATATACAACTAATATACAGTATAGCGTCATGTATAGATAACTGTATATAGGTTTGTTATAACTGGGGGTAGAATGCGTATATTATTAGACTGTACAACACAATTGATATACAACTGCTATACAATATTAGTTAGTGTATAGCAGTTATTGTTATACGGTTGATATACAGTTCAAAGGTGCTTTAAAGTTTTTACAATTTGTGTACCAATTCGGCTTTTGGTACACATTTCTTTTGCCCCATAGCGCAAAAAAGAAACCCCCAAGCAGCTAACAAGCTTGAGGGTGATTGTCCACCAAAGGTTTTATCTCCGCACAGTATTTTTGGGAAGAATTCTTCTGCCCAAAAAATGCCTCAGCAATGATGGATTACAAAAGCTCATAGTAACGGCGATCTCGCAGCCGTGAGAAGTTCAGAACTGGTTCTCATACTGCCTCTAATTCGGCTACTGACATGGCTCTATAACTTTCTGCCATTTGCGCTTCAACAGAGAAACTATACCCATCACCCCCACTGCTAATATGCCTAACCCAGAAGAAGGTTCGGGGACAGGTTCAGCTTTCAGCGTTGACGAGGCAAATTCTCCCAATCGTGCGTGAGCAGCAGCTGTTGGATGAATACTGTCCCAAAACAAATACTCATCTGGGTTTGTACAGGCGATGGCGGTGACTGGATCTAAGCAAGGTTCAGTCACATTTGTCAAACCAAATTCTGCTGGATTAGTGATGGCTGCCTGAAATAAAGAATCAGTTGCCAAAGGTATTAAGTTGATTCCTTCGTAGGTCTGGCTCAAATTATTAAGGGTTGTGGCTAAACTGAAGTTATGTGCTTGGCTCAACTGAGTTAATGCGTTAGAAATATCCGGACCCAAGCTAAGATTGCGGGGTACATTTCCCAAATCGGGTATATTAGGCACCAGAATATTTCGCGCTCCAGCTTCAAAGAGCGACATCACTCCCTGGGATATATTCTGAATTGGTATAGTAGGCTCGCGAAAGTTACCAGAGCTGTAATCATTAGACCCAGCGGCCCAAACAATATAGAGTGCGTTTGGATCGGCAGACTTATTGGCTAACGTTAGGTCATCTGTAAACGCTTGAACTTCTCTCAGAATTCCTGGTAGGCGAGGATCGCTGGCATTACCTAAGCCTGATCCAGCGCCCCCGAAGGCAAAGTTAACGCTCTGAGTAGTAGTAGCGCCGTTGAAGAAAAAGTTAACTCCCAGCTCACCATTGGCAGTGACGGTAATCGGAGAACCCACAGCCAATTGAGTTGACGGAGTCAAGGTTAATCCTAAATCATCTGCAAGATACTCCACCCAAACCGGACCATTAGAGTACCTGCCATCGAAGTAGGGTGGGCTAGGGGGATCGATTGTTACAGTAGGAGCGAATTGACTTGCTGTTGTGGTTACATTAAATACATTTCCAGTATCGGAGATGCTGTCGCTAAATACATAAATCTGACTATAACTAGCCGCTATTGCCTTAACTGGTAACAAGGAAGAAAAAAGGATAAATGCTGAACTAACAGCAGTTTTTTGAGTAAAAATTGTTCGCATTTTTCTGTTTACAACTATGGTGTAACAAACTGTGATATATCACTTTTTTTACTGAATTACTAATATTTGGGGTCGAATGCGATTTGTAATTAAATTAAACGTGATCGCCCATGCTTAAAGACAGTCAGTCATTGCCTTTTCATGTCACCCCACAGCGCAAAAAAGAAACCCCCAAGCAGCTAACAAGCTTGGGAGTGATTGTCCATCAAAAGATTTTGTCTCAGCCGCAAATGATGGTTACACGATTTATAGTAACTGGCGATCGCGCTCTAGCACTGCTTTTATAATTACTTCTCTTAAAAACTCTGCTCGATTAGGCATACTTCTAACAACATCATCTATTTCCGGTGGCAGCTTTACTGAAATTGGTTTTCTAGCCACCACAGGTAAACCACTGGAGGTAAAGCGCCCAGTTTTTTCGTCCTGTATGTACCTTGGATCTGACATCTGCTTGTAAACACTAATGCTCATAATCCATAGTATACCTCGGAAATATTTAACAATATATACACATAAAGGTCTTTACACCGTGGTATACCATGGGTTATAATAATTATAAGGCAAAGGGAAAGAGCAGCCCGCACCTGAAACGCAACAAAGAGGCTCACTAATTAAAAAGCGATCGCTGCCCGTGGAAAGTTAGCGATCGCCCCGTACCTAAATCTACTCAGGTTAATTCTAATGTTTGCATATTCTACCGACTTCGATCAAGCCCAGCGCCTAGAACAGGACGAAGCTATTGAGGAAATCTACCTTTCAGGCATTGGGGACGGCTTTGATGGTCGCCTGCCTATGATGGCTGAATTAATTTATTTGCAAGGGTACGCGGAAGGCATGAAGCAGTTAAAAACAACTGATTTCAGACTCGCGTATTCACCGATTGAACAGACAGAATCGCCTCTAGTTTGTGGTCAATGCAGCTTTCTAAATAATGATAAATGCACCATAAAACAAAATAATAGAAATAGTAATCAGTATGCGTGTAACAGTATCAATATTGACTGTTAATTTTAACTAACAAATAGCCTATATTATTAGTAATAAATTATTAATTTTATAGGCTACTATTCCCACACAAACACACACAATAACATTATGCAATTTACACACAACAAAGCCATTATCGGAATGCCTGAGACTCCATATCTACTCAGAGTTAACAAGCAGGTTGGCTGTTTCTCAATTGGTAACATTGA
>MWWE01000173.1_pt1 | contig 11271 bp, 8 predicted proteins | sample 1047301 | NCBI WGS metagenome assembly MWWE01 (sample SAMN06349973, study PRJNA376086) | soil metagenome | isolation source: MS1-1 sample Antarctic (ecotone) soil | place: Antarctica
ATAAAATTCCGCAACCCGACAGCCCTTTCAAAAACAATTAAAGCTCCCGTTTTAGAAGATGCTAAAGTTGTCGCCGCCAGAACGATCTCGGAGTGTTGAATAAAAAAGGTGAATTCGTCGGTTTTATCCAACGCGGACGAATCCGCCGCCGAAATTAGAAAAAATACATTGTGATAATGGAAACCGGAAGATGGATAATTTATTGTTTAACAAAAGCGATAATTATTAATTCCTCCTTCTCAACTTTTAATACTCTGTTGGAGTAAGATTAAAATAAAAATTGCTGAACCAACCTTAAAACTTTCTTTCATCCGCTTTGATGAAATTTTTAATTGGCACGATTTTCGCATAAAATTTGTCTGGAGAGTTTTAATAATCAAAATTGTTTTAGCCATCTGTGATGTGATTTATCCGCATCATAGAATTCAGTAACATCAAGTTTAAAACTTACAGTTACTTTTAACCAGTATTTATTTGGTGATTCTCCAGATTTAAAAAACTTTTTTTGCAATAGTTCAAAAAAGACTTGAATTATTTGTGCTATTCTAACAATTAGTAAAACTTAAAAAATTGCTTTATTAATTGAGATTTCTTTATACGCTTTTAGTAAAATCAAATACCTTCTGGGTTTGTAACACGAAAAAAAATGCAAGTAAGCGAATACCTTCCGGCAGTAAATTCACTAAAGATCGCATTAGATATGATATTTGTTTTTATCATTGTCTATGTCGTGATGAAATTACTGCGTGGGACGAGAGCCGTGCCGACCGTTGTTGGCATAGTGCTGCTTGCACTGCTTTACTGGTTTGCTGTTGCACAGGATTTAGTTACGCTGGAATTTGTTTTGGCTTCGGCGATTTTTTATCTGCCGATTTTGATAATCGTTCTTTTCCAATCTGAAATCAGACAGGCATTTATTTTCTTCGGCAATCGTCTGCGGCTTCCCCTGATTCGCAAACAAAACGACAATATGGGAAAAACGATTTATGACGAGATCGTTCTGGCGGCGACAACTTTAGCATCTTCTAAAACGGGAGCTTTAATTGTTTTTGAAAGGGCTGTCGGGTTGCGGAATTTTATAGATGCAGGTGTTCAGATAGATTCAAAAATAAGTTACGATTTGCTCGTTACAATTTTTAATCCGGCAACACCTTTACACGATGGTGCGGTAATTATTCAACAAGAACGCATTGCCGCCGCGTCCTGCTTTTTGCCTCTGACAAAAAATCCGAGTATTTCCCGCGAACTCGGCACACGCCATCGTGCCGCCATCGGAGTTACGGAAGGAACGGATGCGATTTCCGTAGTCGTTTCAGAAGAAACAGGTTTGATCTCATTTGTCGAAGACGGCGAAATCCGCCGCAATATTGAAACAAAACATCTGCGAAGGCTTCTGCTGAAATCAATGAATGTTTCGCTGACAAGCAGCAACCAAAAAGCTAAAAAAAAGCTGAAAGAAACGGCGGCAAATACAATTAATGAAACTGAAACAGAAGTAACGGTTGGATAAGATATAATATGAATTTTTCTTTTGGAAAAGAAAATTTTATCGGCAACAAGCAGCGAAAAATTTTCGTCAGCCATTGGTTCAGGCGAATTTTTCTCGACGATTGGATGATGAAACTCATCGCCTTGATAATTACGCTTGCACTCTGGCTCGGCGTTACGGGTTTGCAGGATACGACTACGACCCGGCTTAGAAATGTTACGCTTAATCCGCTTATTTCAAACGAACTTGAGATAACAAATTCGCCCGTTCAGGAAGTTGACCTCGTAGTAAAGGGAGATAAACGCAAAGTGGACCAGCTAAATCCGCGTGATCTGGTCGTTTCATTAGACTTAACCGATATTCAGTCGGGCGACAGAACAATTCAGATTACGCCGCAAAATGTAACGGTTGACCTTCCGAGCGGTGTGAAAATTGATGAGATTCAACCCGATAAAATTGCCATAAAACTGGAAAACGTCATCCAACGCAGAGTTCCCGTTTCGCCCGAAACAGAAGGAAGTATCGCTAGCGGTTACGAAATTTACAGTTCAACCGTTATGCCTGCAGAAATTATTGTGCGTGGACCGAAAAGTTCCGTCGAATCACTGGATTATGTTTCAACCGAAAAAGTTCCTCTCAAAGACCGCAAAGAAGGTTTTACAGTTCAGCAAATTCCTATAAATATTACGAATCCGAAAATAACCGTTGTCAACACGGCGGCAGTAAGCGTCAGTTTCAAAATCGGCGAGCGAAGAATCGAAAGGCTTTTTGTTGTCCCGTATGAAACCGAATCCAGAAAAGGAACTGCCAGTGTTCTTTTATACGGACCCCGCTCCATTTTGGAAAAGTTAACGGCGGCTGATCTGCGAATAGTCGAGCAAGACTCGCCAAACGGAGTCGCAAAACTTCGTGTCATTCTGCCCAACGATATTTCAAATATGACGGAAATAAAAAATTTGAAATTCAGGGAATAGAAAATTTTCCAGTGTGATTTATTTGAACCACTTGCACGGGCGGGTGGTTTTATTTTGAATAAAATTTGGTATTTCCCTTCGAACTCACGTAAAATCATTAAACAAAACAAATTTATCAAAAAGGTAGAAAATGAAACAATTTATCACAAATTTTTTAACGCTTTTTTTCTTTATATCCGTTCAAACATTTGCTCAAACTGTCGGCTTTGGAAATGTGCCGTTGGAAAAACTCATCCAAATCGTCAAAGCCGAGGACGAACTCCGCTATGACGAAACTCTGGAAAATCTTATCAAAGATAAAAATCCGGCGGTTCGATTGCGTGCGGTTCACGCCGCCGGACGCATCGGGGATGAACAAGCAATTCCGCTTCTTGCAACTGTTTTGGAAAAGGATTTTGACCAGATCAGACAAACGGCGGCATTTTCTCTCGGCGAGATTGAATCAATCAAAGGTGCGGATGCGATTTTGAAAATTTTATCCAATTATAAAATTGGAGATGGAGTTCGCTCGACGGCAATCGAAGCGGCGGGAAAAATTGCGGCGGCAAATGAAAAGGACGAAAAATCAAAAATGCTCCGCGAAATGATTTTGAGCAATCTGGAATTTGAAGCAAACAAGAGTTCTGCTCCGAATGAAGATGTTATTTTGCTCGGAATTACGGCGGCTCTGCGGGCAAAGCCGGAAGGTGCGGAAGCGACACTCGCAAAATTTTTAACCAATTCAAACTGGCGAATTCGTGCCGATGCTTTAAATACTCTGGCAAGACTTCGTGCCAAAAATGTAAGTGAAAAAACCTTTGAACTTTTATCAAAAGACGAAAATCCAATCGTCCGTGCAAATGCCGCGAGAGTTTTGGGAACGGCAAATTATGAAGCGGGTTTGGAATTAATTTTAGATAAAGCAGTACACGACAAGGATTTGCGTGTGCGTATAAATGCGGTTCGGGCTTTGAGTTCATTTAAAAATAAAAAAGTCGCGGACGGACTTTTAGCACGTGCAGAGAATTTATTTGCCGAATACAAAAAATCAAAGTATAAAAATCCGATTGAGGAAAATGAACTTTTAACAATTGCTTCGACTTTGGGAACGATTTTGAAAGGGTCAAACGAAGAACGTGCAGTTAAATTTTTAGATGAATTCCGCAAACTCGAAAAACACACATCTCCCGAAGTTGAAATTGCACTTGTCCGAATTTCGCCAAAAACTTATGCCGAAACCAAACTGCCGAAAGACATTGAATGGAAAGGCACAAGCGGTTTTGTCGCAGGTTTGAGCGAAGCGATTGATCTGGAAGACGGCGGCGAAGATGTTAAAAATTTGCAGAACACGGCAAAAACCGTTCTCGGCACATACATAAAAAACGCGAGTTTGAGCAACGCTGAAGTTGATAAATCATTTCCCGACATTTTGAACGCTTACGCAAAATTCAAAACCGACGATCTGGCTAAAATTTTGCAGGATTCCTTGAAATACGATGATGTGATTATTCGTTCAACTGCTGCAAATCTTTTGGGCGAAATCAAACCTGAAAATCCCGAACAGGCGTTGGAAATTTACAGGGCTTTATCGAACGCTTTAGCAAAAGCACGGACTGATAAATTAAACGATGCGTCTTTGGCAATTCTCGATGCGTTAAAGAAGCAATATGAAAACCGCCCGACTCCGCAAACCGTAAAATTTCCATATTTCACACCGTTTATTTCCGCAATTGAATCGCCCGATTATCTTATTCGCCGAAAAGCGGCGGAAATCTATCGGGGTTTTAATATTCCAAAACCCGATCCGATGACGGTTGGAAATCCTGACTTTGCACCTTTTGAAATTCCAAAAAATAACGGAATCGTAAAATTTGCTGGTGAAGTTGACAAAAACGGTGCAAGATCAAGAGTCGTGCGGGCAGATTATAAACGTGCCGTGTCCCGTAAATACGGCGATGTCCAAGCCATTTTGAAAACCGAAAAAGGCGAATTTACAATCGAGTTTTTTCCCGAAGCCGCACCTCTGACGGTTGATAATTTTATCAAACTTGCTCAAGCGGGATATTTCAACGGCTTGGAAATTCATCGTGTCGTCCCTAATTTTGTTATGCAGGACGGTGATCCACGCGGCGACGGAAGCGGCGGACCGGGTTGGCAGATACGCGATGAGATCAACCAACTTCAATACGAACGCGGAATGGTCGGAATGGCACTTTCGGGAAAAGACACGGGCGGCTCACAATGGTTCATAACGCATTCCCCGCAACCGCACCTCGACGGCGGCTATACAATTTTCGGCAAAGTGAACGAAACCGATATGAAAATCGTAGATAATCTTGCACGCGGCGATAAAATTTTGAGTGTGAAGATTATTGAAAATGGTTCAAAGACCAAAGAAAAAAAATGAGTCCACAGATAAACACAGATGAACACAGATTTTTATTGATTTATTTGTGTTTATTAGTGAAATTCGTGGCTAAAAAATTATGCAGGATATTGAAGAATTACAAAAAATAGAAAGCCGTTCAAAAACAGGCGTAACCAAACAGGAACGAAAGCAGATCGAAGTTGAAGAAAGTCTGGAAACGCTTTCGCGTTATCTGGACGGACTTTTCAAAATTCCGGGAACGGGCTGGAAATTCGGGCTTGATGCGGTGATCGGTTTGATTCCGAATGTCGGCGATATTTCGACTTCCCTTCTTTCGTTTTATATTTTGATCGCCGGCGTGCGTTACGGTGTGCCGAAAATTACACTTTTTCGGATGGCTTTAAATATCGCTCTGGATTATGTAGTCGGGATGATACCTTTTATTGGCGATGCTTTTGATTTTTTCTGGAAGTCAAATAAAAAAAATATGGATTTGATCCGCGAACACGGAATGGGACGCGGTTCGGGAACGACGGGCGATTGGCTTTTTATAATTTTAATTATTGCACTTTTAATCGGATTGTTAGTTGGTTCCGTTTTGGTAAGTTTGCTTATTTTGGGTTATCTAATCAGCGGGTTTTGGGATTTGTTAAAATTCTAGTTTTTAGAAAGTGCGATTTGAAAATTCAGAATGTAAATTTTCCAAATTATATTCGGTTTAATGAGCGTTAAAATAAATCTAAGCCACCGCTTTATCTCTATCAATTTCATAACGGTCAATTTTCAAATATAGACCTCGGCGGGTTATGTCCAGTTCTTTGGCGACACGCGAAATATTGCCGTCGTGGCGACGTAAGGCATCAATTATCATTTGACTTTCGAGTTCGGCAACAGCTTCATCTAAAGTTGCTCCCTGTTTTCCTACATTATAAGTTCCAACCGAACCCCGGTGAGACATAATCGGCGTTACATTGCTGCCTTCAATCGGCGAGATCGGTGTTGCATTGCGTTTTAGGTCGGAAGAAAGATGATCCGGTGTGATAACCTCGCCGTCGGTGGCACGGGCGACGATTCGCTGGACTTCATTGCAAAGCTGACGGACGTTTCCTTCCCAGTTGCAAACCATAAGCAGGTCTATGGTTTGCGGAAGAATTCTAATATCCCGCTTATTAAATCTTAGGAGTTACGCAGTTGAATAAATATTTTTCATTATTTATGTCTTCAAAATTTCATTGGGGTAGATTTTTTGCACAAAACATAATTTGAATTTATCAAAATTCTGCCCCGGAGTCTATAATTTCAGAGATAAGAAATGAAAAAACGGATAAAATAAGAAATAATATGACACCCCTTTCGGTATATTGAAAGAAATAATTTGGAGTAAAAAATAAATTGACAACAGAAAAAAAACGGCTTGAATTAGCAAATAAACGAAAGAAAGATTGGAAACTTTGGGGCAGCTATGTATCGGAACGTGCGTGGGGAACTGTCCGCGAGGATTATTCGGCGGACGGTTCGGCGTGGGAATATTTTCCGTTCGAGCAATCTCACTTAAAAGCATATCGCTGGAATGAAGACGGTATCGCGGGAATTTGCGACCGGACGCAGAAAATCTGTTTTGCTGTTTCGTTTTGGAACGGCAAGGACAAAATATTAAAAGAAAGACTCTACGGACTTTCAGGACATCAGGGAAATCACGGCGAAGATGTGAAGGAATATTATTATCATCTCGATAACACGCCGACGCATTCCTATATGAAATATCTCTACAAATATCCGCAAGCTGAATTTCCGTATGAAAATTTACTGAAAGAAAATGAAAACCGCGATAAATCACAACCCGAATATGAATTAATTGACACGGATATTTTTAACGAAGACAAATATTTTGACATTTTTATCGAATTTGCAAAAGCTGAATTTGACGACATTTGCATAAAAATTACGGCACACAATCGCGGCGGAGAAAATGCACCGCTTCATATTTTGCCGACGGTTTGGTTTCGCAATACCTGGTCTTGGTTTGACGATGCGGAAAACCCCGAAATGCAGATCGCCGATACTGACGCAGAAAATCTTTCGTCAATAAGTATCAATGAACAAGAGCGGGGCGAATATACACTTTATTGTTCAAGCGGTGCGGAATTGCTTTTTACCGAAAACAATACGAATTACAAAGCACTTTACGATTCTGAAAATAAATCTGATTTTACAAAGGACGGCATCGGTGAATATGTCATAAATGAAAATAAAACCGCTGTAAACCCGGAACAAAAAGGCACAAAAGCGGCGGCAAAGTATTCATTTGAAATCAAAGGCGGAGAAAATAAAACAATTTACCTGCGTCTGAGCGGAGAAAAATCCGCGGAGAAAAAATCATTTAAATCTTCCGAAAATTTCATCAAAGACTGCGAGAAGATTTTCAAAAAAAGAATTAAAGAAGCCGATGATTTTTACGCTTCGATCATTCCCGCAAATCTAAGCATTGATGCAAACAGCATAATGCGGCAGTCTTTGGCGGGAATGCTCTGGTCGAAACAGTTTTATCATTATGTCGTAGAAGAATGGCTGGAAGGCGATCCGGCATTTCCGTCGCCGCCCGAACAGCGTTGGGAAGGCAGAAATTCCGATTGGCTGCAGCTTTACAACGACGATATAATTTCGATGCCTGACACATGGGAATATCCCTGGTATGCGGCGTGGGATTTAGCGTTTCACTGCATTCCGCTGGCTTTGGTTGATCCCGGATTTGCAAAACGTCAATTGGTTTTGCTCCTGCGGGAATGGTATATGCACCCGAATGGGCAAATTCCCGCTTACGAATGGGCTTTTTCGGATGTCAATCCGCCCGTTCACGCCTGGGCGGCGTTGCGTGTCTATCAAATCGAACGTAAACAGACGGGCAAAGGCGATCGCGATTTTCTGGAAAAGATTTTTCATAAATTACTGCTCAATTTCACTTGGTGGGTGAACCGTAAAGATGAAGAGGGCGATAATGTTTTTGAAGGCGGATTTTTAGGGCTCGATAATATCGGCGTTTTTGACCGAAACGATGATTTGCCGTTGGGCGGACATCTCGAACAATCGGACGGCACGAGTTGGATGGCGATGTTTTGCCTGAATATGCTGGCAATCGCTCTGGAACTTGCCAATGAAGATAAAGTTTATGAAGATGTGGCGAGCAAATTCTTTGAACACTTCATATACATTTCCGATGCGATGAACAATCTCGGACACGAGGACACCGAACTCTGGGACGAACGCGACGGATTTTATTACGATGTTCTGCATATTCCGGGACACTCAAATGAACGTCTGAGAGTTCGCTCGATGGTTGGTTTAATTCCGCTTTTTGCCGTTGAAACTCTGGAGGAAAACTGGCTCGACACGCTGCCTGATTTCAAACGCCGGACGGATTGGTTTATCAAAAACCGCCCCGAATTGATAGACGACATCGCCTGTCTGCAAGCCGAGGGCGAGGAAAAACGCCGTCTGCTCGCACTTGTCAATACTGATCGTCTAAAGAGAGTTTTGCGGGTGATGCTTTCGGAAAATGAATTTTTGTCCGATTACGGAATTCGTGCGATGTCGCGTTATCACAAAGATAATCCGTATAAATTTGAAGTCGGCGACGAAACTCACACAGTTAGATACGAACCGGGCGAATCACGCAGCGGAATGTTCGGCGGGAACTCGAATTGGCGAGGTCCGATCTGGTTTCCGATGAATTATCTGATAATCGAATCGCTCCAAAAATTCGACTATTATTTCGGCGATGATTTCAAAGTCGAATTTCCGACGGGTTCAGAAAAAATGCTGACGCTTTGGGAAGTTTCCCAGGAACTCGAAAAACGTCTGAGTAGTATTTTCCTTAAAGACGACGAGGGCAGACGTGCCGTTTTCGGTAACGACGAAAAGTTTCAAACCGATGAACATTTTAAAGATTATCCGCTTTTCTATGAGTATTTTCACGGTGATAAAGGTTGCGGTTTAGGTGCAAGCCATCAAACGGGCTGGACGGGTTTAATTGGAAAAATCCTGAAACAAATAGGAGAGTATGAGTGAAAATGGAAAATGGAAAATGGAAAATGGAAAATGGAAAACGGATAACGGATAATTATTTTTAAGCTAACAGTGAAAGTTTTAATGAATTATGAAAAAGACTTTAACCACAGAAAAAATAAATAATGAAAGACTATTGGCTCTTCGCATTATCCGTTTTCCATTATCCGTTATCCGTTTTCCATTGATATTATTCGTATTATTTTTTATATCTTCCGTTGGTTTTGCACAAAATCAATGTCTTTCCGAAACTGAAGCGGATAAAATTATTCAAACGATAAAGAATTCGCCAAAACTCAAAAAAAATAAAAACCTGGAAAGTGAGCTTTTAAAAATGCAGAACGCTCAAACGGATTTGAATGAAAAAGTTCTTACAAATTCCGGAAAAAACCAGCAATTTGTTAAAGAATTAAACAAATTAAGCCGTCAGCATTTAATACGTTTATGCGGAATTCTCAAAGAGAACGGCTGGCTCAGAAAAGAAACCGTTGATACGGAAGGACTCGAAGCCGCACTTTTTATAATCAGAAACAGCAACGATGTGGAGATTCAACGCGAAATTTTTCCCGTGATTGTTGAAGCGACGCAAAAAGGTTTTATATCAAAGGCAAATCTTGCTTCATTAATTGACAGAATCCGCATAAAATCCGGCGGCAGACAAATTTTCGGAACGCAGATCAAGATCGAAGATGAAGTCGGGTTTTTGTATCCGCTGGAAAATGAAGCGAATGTTGATAAGTGGCGAAAAATCTACGAACTGCCGACGCTTTCCGATTTTATCAAATATATCGAGACCGAATATCGAACAATCGTCGTTAAAATGCCGCCGCCACCGACGCTTAAAAACGATAAAAACACTTCAAAAAGCAGCGATAATTTGCTTTTGGGATTAAGCGTTGATGACGATGAAGTTTTAAATATCGAAAGCAAACTTGTGAACTTAAACGTCCGCATATTGGATAAAGATTTGAACGGTACACGCGGTTTGAATTTGAAAAAAGAAGATTTTCAGGTTTCTGAGAACGGCGAGGAGCAGGAAATTTCTTTTTTCTCAAATACCGACACGCCTTTTGATCTGGTTTTATTGCTCGATCTTTCGGGTTCGACTCTGCAAAAACAGGGATTGATCGCCGATTCCGCCCGACGTTTTATCGAATTAGCCAGACCGAAAGACCGAATCGCAATCGTAGGTTTTACCGACCGCGTAAGAATTGTTTCGGAATTTTCGAGTAATAAAAATGAACTTTTTGCGAAACTTGAAGCAATTGATGATTACGGAAGTTCCAAAGTCTGGGACGCACTCGATTTTACATACAAAAAAATTCTCGCCGCATCACAAGAAAAAGGCAGACGAAGTGCCGTAGTTTTTATGACCGACGGCGTGGATAATACGCTTTTGCAAAATTCCATACGCATAAACGGGAGAAGTTCATACAACTCGATGCCGCCTTCAAAAATAACATTTACCGAGTTGCTTGAAACCGTCAGAAATAATGATGCGAATGTTTTTTCAATTTATTTAGATACGGAATTATCATATTTGGGCAGATACGCCAACGATAAATCCTACCGTCAGGCACGCCGAAGTCTGCAAATGCTCGCGGAAGAATCGGGCGGACAGTATTATCGTGCGGGACAAATTGAAGAATTAAACGGAATTTACAAAAAAATCGTCAATGAACTCAGCGAAGTTTACAGTCTGGGCTACGAACCGAAAGACGAAAAAAATGACGGCTCGTGGCGTGAATTAAAAATCAAACTAAAAGGAAAACCCGATTTAATCGTCAAAACCAAACGCGGTTATTACGCAAATTAAAATGTTGTAAATAAAATTGTGGAGGAAACTGCTTGTTCTAACCCAATGATTGAAGCGAAAACTCAATGAAAATCTCTTATGAAAAATTTAATGGTTTTAGGGACATTTATCTAGAAGATAGTTTTGTCTTGAAAGTAATCGAAAAACCAAATGTAATTAAATTTGGGAATTATCTACTTTACACACCCGAATAAATAGAAATATAGGGTAAAACCCGTCTTACATTTTTGAAAATCATAGCAAACTATTTCTTTTCAGATTTAGTTTGCTTTTTCTTTTTCGGTTTCTCTTTTAAATCCTCATTCTCGACAGGTTTGATTTTGAGCAAATCTTCTAAGACTTCCTCGAACTCTAAACCTTTGAAATCAAGGTCGGTTTCTTTCTTATTCTTGTCTTTTGATACCATTAGACTCTACACCTTGTAATTTACCTCCATTATTTAATAAATAATTAAATAATAGATGGAACTACCCGCAATCATAAACTATTGTAACCACGCGTGTTAACGGGTTTGGCGATTCAAACCACGCTACCTGTAAAAAAACGTAGTAAATCTATTTGACGCAATAATAAAATACAGGTA
>MWWE01000174.1_pt1 | contig 11269 bp, 9 predicted proteins | sample 1047301 | NCBI WGS metagenome assembly MWWE01 (sample SAMN06349973, study PRJNA376086) | soil metagenome | isolation source: MS1-1 sample Antarctic (ecotone) soil | place: Antarctica
CTCAAACCGCTGATGGTCGCCAACCCGTTCGCCAGACACTTGACGTTCTTCGACAATCAGACCAGAGCCAGACGCGACCATGTCAAGTACCTGACCTTAATCCGCACCATCGCCTTACTTCATCAACACCAGCGACCAACGAAAACCACCGTCCATCACGGCCAGACCCTGCACTACATCGAAGCCACTGTGGACGACATCGCGGCGGCGAACATCTTGGCGCATGAAGCGCTGGGACGCTCGCTTGATGAACTCGCGCCGCAGACGCGCCGCTTGCTGATGCTCATTGATGAGATGGTGACGGCGGAAGGTGAACGCCTCGCGGTCAAGCGAGCGGATCATCGCTTCTCACGGCGCGACGTAAGAGAGTGGACGGGCTGGGGCAACACCCAACTGCGTCTTCATCTCGCGCGGTTGGAAGACCTCGAATACTTGCTCACGCACAGGGGCGGACGTGGGCAGCAGTTCGTCTATGAACTGCTCTACGACGGAGCGGGCAAAGACGGCGAAACTTTTATGTGCGGCTTGCTCGATGTGGACAGCTTGCGGCAGCAGTACGACGCGAACTTGGCGGGGGTAGAGACCAACTTGGCGGGGTCAAAACGGGGCGCAAACGGGGCGGTATCGGGGGGAGTGCGGAGCGACGAAACGCCGATGGATAAAGGCGCAGATGATGAAATCAGCATCGGCGACGCTCAAACAGCACTGATAGGCGAGACGGAGTTAAACCCGTCATACCGTAGTTACAGCGCGGGAGGTGACGCCTGATGCCCGCACGCGGACAGAAGAAACCAAAGCCGATCTTGGGCGACCACACCGACCCGCGCGGCATGGCGCACCTCATCTGTGGGTTCATCGAATACTTGCGAGTGCGGAACTACTCGGAGCGCACCGTTGACCAGCGCCGCAAGTGTCTTAACTGGTTTACCGAATGGTGCGAAGAACGCGGCATCACCCGCCCCTCGGAAATCACGCGCCCCGTCCTCGAACGCTACCAACGCTTTCTCTACCACTACCGCAAAGACGACGGCACGCCGCTAACCTTCGGCAGTCAGTTCACCAGACTTGTCTCGGTGCGAATGTTCTTCAAGTGGCTGGTCAGAAACAATCACTTGCTCTACAACCCCGCGTCGGAGCTAGAACTGCCGCGCTTAGAACAACGCTTGCCGCAAGCCGTCCTCACCGCGAAAGAAGCCGACGCGGTGTTGAATCAACCGAACACTAACCATGCTCTCGGCATCCGTGACCGCGCGATCCTTGAGACGTTCTACTCGACGGGGATGCGCCGCTTCGAGTTGGCGGGCTTGCGTCTCACCGACCTTGATGCCGAACGCGGCACAATCTTGATCCGGCAAGGCAAGGGCAAGAAAGACCGGATGATCCCCATCGGCGCGCGTGCGGTCGCATGGATCGAAAAGTATCTGCGTGAGGTGCGCCCGCAGCTTGCCGTCGAACCGGACGACGGCACGTTGTTCTTAACGCAGGACGGCACGTCGTTCGTCTTGGCGCGACTCTCGCACATCGTTAAGGGATGTCTCGACCGTGCGGGCATCGGCAAAGGCGGCGGCTGTCACCTGTTCCGGCATACATGCGCGACGTTGATGCTTGAGGGCGGCGCGGACATCCGCTTCATTCAACAGATGCTCGGTCATGTCAGCTTAGAGACGACGCAAATCTACACGCAAGTCTCCATCCGCCAACTGAAGGCGATCCACACCGCGACGCATCCGGCGCGCTTGCATCGCACCGCCGCCGCCGCAAGCGAAGCGACGAACGACGACGCACACACGGAAGACGCGCGCGAAGACTTGCTGGCGATGTTGGCTGTGGAAGCAGCGGAAGAAGACGACGCGCCAGCCGCCGCTGTCACTCCACCTTGATGAGTCGCGGACAGTGAAAAGAAGCGATGAGAGTCAGCCGATAATCGGAAATTATGTGTCCGGCAGCCCGGCGGCACAAAACGCCGCCGCACATAATTACGATTATCGTCCGCCACACCGCCACAGACTCTCCCCCTTGCGCCCGCTCCGTTCGCGCGCTCGTGCCTCGCCCTGCTCTCTTCGCTCCGCCCCCCGCTGGGTGGCTGGCGCTGACGTGTCGCGTTCCTTGCGCTGTTCCTTCCATCTTCTCTGTTCCGCATCTTTCTTCTTCTTTTTTATAGTTGCTTTAGCAGCTACAATAGTAGCCGAAGGCGCACGGCTAAAGTGTAGTGCCACAGCTAAAGAGGGGAGTCGTAGTCCTATGACAACTGCTACTGAACATCTTTACATCGTGACGAACGAGCGAATCTTGAGCGGCGAGCCGATCATCAAGGACACGCGCACGCCGGTGCGGGCAATAGTGGAGTTATGGCGCATGGGCATCGCCGCCGAAGAGATCACGAGCCACTTGCCGCATCTGACTCAGGCGCAGGTCTTCGATGCGCTCTCCTACTACAGCGACCACATGGAAGAGATCAACCGGCACATCGAGCGTAACCGCATCCCCGACGAACTCATTGATCCGCGCGTCAGAGACTTGTGAGCCGCCTGTTCATCGAACTCTACTTGGACGAAGACGTGAGCGCGCTGGTGGCGAAGCTGCTGGGCGTGCGCGGCTTCATGGTACAGACGACACAAGGAGCCGGACGGAAGAGTACAGACGATGATGAGCAGTTAACCTATGCCGTCAGCCAACGGCGCGCGGTGTTGACGCACAACCGCGACGACTTCGCGCAACTCGCGCAAGACTACTTTGCCACGGGACGCAAGCATTACGGGATCATCATCGCGGTGCGCCGCTCGCCTCATGAGATCGTCACACGGCTGATGACGATCCTCAATCAGACGACCGCCGACGAGATGGAAGATCAAGTCATCTACATCTGAACGACGGGCACGAAGTTAAGCGAGAACTTGCGTCAGGGGTTCGCTCTTTGAAAACAAGATGTTCATCTGGCCGAGAGCTGAGCTAAGTTGAAATAAGCGGCAGCGTTGCGGGTATGTTTACGACAAACTTGCATCGGAGTGAAGCGAATCCGCAATCACTCAACCGCTACAGTTATGTGCAGAATGACCCGGTCAATTATGTTGACCCGTCGGGGCTGAACTTGTCGAGTGGCGCCTGCTATACCTATGGGCACTACACGCGGTGGGACTTTGGCGACGGGCGCAGCGTGACCATCTTAAACGGCACGTCTACGGTCTGCATCGGCGGTGGTGGCGGTGGCGGACGCTACACCGGCGACCCCGGAGGTGGCGGAGTTGGCGGAGGTGGAACGCAGAATACCGGAGGCGGATTCTCTCCCGATGAGCAAGCGCAAGTTGACGCGCTCAAAAAGAGTGTAGAGAAGCTTCTTCAGGATGCAGAATGTGCTAGGCTTCTCGGCGGAGCGCGAAACGCCGGGCGTGTGCTGCAACGAGCACAAGTGCGAAACTCCAACACAATAAATCCAAATTACAGAGGCCCTGGCTCTCAAGTCGCACTTCAAGCGCGGAGCGCAGCGCTCGACCCAACAAGTCGCACTGTCGCGAGGTCTGAAGTAAACGGTAGTAGAATTTATTTACATGACCGTTTCTTTAATGTCGACGTAAGCGCAACTGGGAGCAGCCGGTACAGTCAAGAAACAATATTCATTCACGAGTTGAGGCATAACAATGGCCTACCGGGAGAAAGAAGAGCAGGGCAAGATCGTGAAGATTATGAAAGGATCGAGAAGGCATGTGGGACGAAGCCGCCCGGCATCTAACAAGATTAGGTTGAGTATGCGAGCAGCAACTCTACTATTTGTTTGTGCTCTCGGCTCATACTTTGTTACCGCCTATGCCGGAGAGCCGCTACCAGTGCGCGCGCTTCAAAGACCTGTGAATAAGCAGAGGAGCGACCGATCTGCACTCCGCTTGGTGCTTGAGACACCAAAGGCGAAGTACCGTGTTGGCGAGCCACTTGTAATCACTTTCTATTTGGAGAACGTGTCGCAGGATGATCATTACTACATCGGAACAGATATAAGTGACTTAACAACCGGCTCACCATTTCATTACATTGATCTTTCGATCATTGATGAGAAAGGTATAAAGCTGCTGTTACCCCGCAGTGCTTCTGACTCGGCAGGAGAGCCGTCACGTCCAACAGCGGCTGAGAAGTTAGCACGCGAGTATGTACAGCTTCGGCCAGGAGCGATTTATGGATTCCGAACAGAAGTACTTGAACCGCACCTTAAAGCGGGACGCTATCGGCTAAACGCTACCTACTATGAGACAGAAGCTTTGTCTTGGACGGAAGCTGAGCGCAAAAGTTTATCCATTCCAGTCTGGATGCAGCCGCTTATATCGAACACTGTGACAATAACGGTTGTTCCCTAATTTCTCATACCGCAGAACCTTGAACCGCTCTTACGACTATGACGAGGTGGGGCGGTTGTGGGAAGCGCACACGGGCAACGAAGCGGAGGCGCACATCGCGCGGGTGCAGTTTCCACCGGACCCCACCGGCCCCTACTCGCATTCTTATCGCTACGATGTGTGGGGCAACATGGGGTACCGGGTAGGGTGGGGCGGCACGTTCGGCGTCTACACCAAGCAGACGCACGCCTACGCCAACAACCGGCGGGTGGATTTCCAGTACGACCTGGCGGGGAATCTCAGCAACGACGGGGCGCAGTACACCTATGACGCGACGGGGCAGCAGACGAACGGGGTGTACGCGCCGGGGTGGGGCGGCTATGCCAGTTACACCTTGCAGCAGGCGTATGACGGCGACGCTCTGCGGGCGAAGAAAGTGGACAACGGCACGGCGACCTACTACCTGCGCTCCAGCGTGCTGGGCGGGCAGGTCATCGCGGAGATGGATGCCGGGGGGACGTGGCAGCGGGGCTACGTCTACCTGGGCGGGCAGTTGTTAGCCATCCAGCAGAACGGGACGGTCAACTGGGTGCATCAGGACCCGGTGACGAAGTCGCAGAGGTTGACGGACACGCAGGGGAAGGTGATCGCCGCCATTGACCTCGACGCGTGGGGCGCAGAGACAGCGCGGAGTTGGAGCAGCGGGTTACAGCCGCGCAAATTCACGACCTACGAGCGCGACGGCAACGGCAACGACCAGGCGATGATGCGGCAGTATCACGGCTATTACATGCGCTTCGACCAGCCCGACCCCTACGCGGGCAGCATGAGTCTGGCCGATCCCCAATCCCTCAACCGCTACGCTTATGTGCAGAATGACCCGGTGAACTTCGTTGACCCGAGCGGGTTGAATCTGGAAGCGCCGAGTGGACAGTGCGGGAGCGGCGAAATCCGTGTGATGGGGCCTGACGGGGTGGGGCGGTGCGTGCGTGCCATCCAGGAGACGGTTTACATCTTTGACTCCGGCCCGGGAGTGTCGCTGTTCGGCGGCAACATCTTCGGCAGGGTGCAGGAAATCGGGCTGATCACGTTACCGAATCCTGTGGATAGACCTGTTGACAGGATTTTTGAGAGAGCACGTAAGGCACGTGAAAACGAAACTGATGCCGAACGGCGCTCACGAATGTATCAAGATTGCTTTGAGGAAGCTTGGGAGATGTACAACAAAACAGCGTACAAGGATGTGAATAGATTCTTAGGTACAGTTTCCGCATTGGGAGGAGGAGTTAACTTTGTAGTGGATACACTCAAAAATGCAAACGTAGCGAATCTAGGAGCACGTGCAGCAGCTAAAGAAATAGCCCGATCAGCAGGCAGAGAACTAACCAGCAGTTTCAGAGTAATGAATGGAGCAGTAGCAACGGGTGCATATTTGCGTTTCATTGGTGATGGAATAGTTGCAACCAGAAATCGTAATATGCTCATTAATCACTGCAAAAAGCTGTTTCGCCAATAGATGATGAACTTTAACCTCATCATTTTGATCTGGTCGGCGTGTCCTAACCATCCTTTACAGGACTTACGCAGTTGAACGAAGAATCAACAACTTATGGGGAGTTGTGGTTTCGATAAATCCTTTATTTGTAACAGCGACCTTTTTCAACTACGTAAGTCCCACTTTAACTCGAAGACGCGAGACGATCATGAGTTTGATTGGTGTAATCTCTTTGATTATGGGAATTGCACTTGGTGCAATTATCGCAAAACTGCTGAAGAAATATATTTCTGAAGTTATGGCGAACGTTCTTGGTGTCTGCATCATGGTGATCACTGCTTATCCATTTTTCAAACATCTTAGTGGGGATGAATACTCGTTCTTATCATGGCAGCAAATAATATTTGCGGTAGGAATGCTGGTGGTTTCAATTTTACTTGTCCTTCTTAAACATATAGGAAAAAGCCGTAGCTAGATCAATGCGAATCAGGAGTTGAAAATTGCCGTCGTTGAAAACAAAAGACTTATGCTATTGGTTTTGTGAACGAAGCTAAAAATGGCGACCATAAGTTGTTGATCTTCCAAGCTCAATTTCAACTCCTGATTCGCATATCAATTCAAAGCGTTCATCCACACGCAGAACATGCTGTGTCGGGCCTTTAGCACCTCTCAGACAACTACACGTTGCAGCAAAGTTACAACGCGGCGATGGGTTGCGGGTGCGCAAGGTGGACGGGGGCGTGACGACCTACGCCTTGCGCTCGACGGTCTTGGGCGGGCAGGTGGTGGCGGAGTTGACGGGGTGGGGCAGTTGGTATCGGGGCTATGTCTATCTGGGCGGGCAACTCTTAGCGTTGCAAGATGGCGGGGTGAAGTGGGTGCATCAAGACCCGGTGGTGAAGAGCCAGCGCCTCACGGACTACAACCAGAATGTGCTGGCGGCGATAGAGGTGGACCCGTGGGGCGGGGAGACGAGTGGGCCGTGGAGTTGGAACCAGCAGCAGCAGCCGCGCAAGTACACGACCTATGAGCGGGACGGGAATGGTGAGGACGAGGCGATGCAGCGTCGCTACAACCGGTGGTGGAGTCGCTTCTCGCAGCCTGACCCCTATGACGGCAGCATGAATCTGGCTGATCCGCAATCACTCAACCGTTATGCTTACGTGCAGAATGACCCCGTTAATTTCGTTGATCCGTCAGGTCTCAATATGTGGTCAGGTGGCAGTGGTTATGGATGCGATGCACAGTACGGCTCGTGCGGTGGCGGGTGGGACGGCACAGGCGGTGCGAGCGGGATGGGTGGGTACGGTTTCAGTGGTGGCTTGTTCGACAGCGAACGCTTCAATGCGGGGTCGGCGGCGGAAGCCGCTTATGAGCGACGAGTCCAAGAAGCGTTTGACAACTGGCGGGCGACGCAACGCGCCGCCGACCAAGCGCGGGCGGCGTTGGCAAACGGCAACGCGGCGGCACTCATCGCAATACTGGAATCGAACTCGAACGTCGGAATCTCGATTAACGGGCAAAGGTATTTCGGCGGGCAAGCGGTCGCTGCCTTCAATAGCTTTCAACGGCAGCAAGACTTTGGCGGCGGCGGCGCGGGTGGTAGCTGGAATGACATACGCCTTTACCGTTTTGGTGGAGGTAATGAATCTCTTGAAAAACTTAGGAGAGACGCAGAAAACGCTGAAAGCAAGAGCGGGATTTATGGTGTTTCTGTTACTAGCAACACGCCAAGATTCCCTGCGCCTTCAGCATTGAAGTCGGAAGTTGAGCGTTACTTTACTGTCCAGAAGACAGGAGGACCCGGTCACTATACTGTCGTTTTTCCTAAACCGTTGACGCAAGGGAATGCTGATATTTTCAATAACCTGTTTAGGAATAAGCATAAGTAGCGATTTAGCTGTGTAATATCAGCTTGAAAGGAGGTTGCTGTGAACGACTCGTCAATTAACTGCCAACACCTTAAGGAAGGAGTTGAAGCAGGATCAACTTATCGAATGGTTGCTCTTGATTTTTACGATGGACCTACATCTGGTGTTATGCAGTGTCAAGTCTGTTCTGCGGAGTATAGATTTACGATGCTTGACTGGGATGACCAGCAGGGCGATAGAGTGTATGCACTTGAACCGCTACCGCCAAAGTCGTTTAGGCAAGTTGTAGATATTCTATCTGCATACGAACCGCCGAAGCTGCCTCTCTGGTTCCCCTTGCGGCAATATCCATCCAAACAGGTTTATGAACTTGTAGAGAAGCAACTTGCTGAAATAATGGACAAGGCAGGTGCAGCGAACACGGTGGTTGCTATATCTCAGTGGGGCGAGAAAATACTTGCCGCAAAAACTTTGAGTTCGGGCGACATCAAGTATGTGCAAAGCTGGTTTTCTTTAGAAGAACCCAAAGCTAGCCGCGACTGGTTCTCATTTTTGGGATTAGTGAAAGAGGCAACAACATAAACGCTCGCCGATAAATCAAACAAGAAACGGCGAACACTAAAAAAGACTCAGCACCAACGGCTGGGTCTTTTTCATTGCCTCATTGTCTCGCCTGTTCGTACTGGCTAACGAGCGCGGTGACGACCTTGACGATCTGCTCTTGCTGGCGTCTGGGCAGGCGCGCGACATCTTCAAAGGCTTTCTGCACTTTACCCGTCGGACCCGCCTTGCGGCTCTGAGTGCGCGGCGCAACGTCATCGCCGATGAGTTCGGCGGGCGCACACTCCAACGCTTCGGCGACTTTCTGCACCACGTCCAAAGTCGGGTTCTGGGCGCGGCGTTCGTAGTAGTCAACGCGCTTCTGCGTCGTGCCGAGTCGTTCGGCTAACTGCGTCTGCGTCAGCCCGCGTTGTTGCCGTAGGGCGGCGAGTCGTCTGCCAAACGCGGGTGCTGCGGTGTGTGGAGGTCTGCCAGCCATAACCCCGTCATTGTAAGCGTGCTTTTCGTCATTCATTTTCGGCTTGCTCCTTTTACTCAATGACGCTAGTATTACGCGACAAAGTGAGTAATCGCAAGAAACCGAAAAAAGCACTTGACAGCTTTTTCAGAAAACGACGAAAGGAGCAAAAAACGAGTGGCGCGCATTCCCGAAGCAGAAGTTGAACGCTTAAAGCGCGAAGTGTCATTAGAGCGACTGGTTGAAGCGAAGGGCGTGCGACTGCAACGACGCGGCGCAGACCTGCACGGGTGTTGTCCGTGGCATGACGACAAAACGCCCAGCTTAGTCGTCACACCGTCCAAGAACTTGTGGCATTGCTTCGGCGCGTGCGCGGTCGGCGGCTCGGTCATTGACTGGGTGATGCGCTCGGAAGGCATCAGTTTTCGTCATGCCGTCGAACTTCTCAAAGCCGATTACCTTGCGCTCGGAGAGGTTGCGCCGGTGAAGCGTTCGACAGTGCAGAAGTTAGAGACGCCGTTAGACACCGAGGCAGACGACCGCGAACTGATGCGGCAGGTCGCCGCCTACTACCACGAGACGGCAAAGGGTAGCCCGGAACTGCTCGGCTACCTTGAGCGGCGCGAGCTTCATTCGTCGGAGATGCTCGAACGCTTCCAACTCGGCTTTGCGAACCGGACGTTAGCTTACCGCTTGCCGCAGAAGAACCGCGCCGAAGGCGCACACCTGCGCGGACGGCTGCAACGACTCGGCATCCTGCGCGAGAGCGGGCATGAACACTTCAACGGCTCGTTAGTCATTCCGGTCTTCGATGAGCAAGGCGCAGTTCGGGAGATGTACGGGCGGAAGATCACCGATTACTTGAGAGCCGGAACGCCCCTGCACTTGTACTTGCCGGGCGAACACAAAGGCGTGTGGAACGTCGAGGCGTTGGCGGCATCGCGTGAGATCATCTTGTGCGAGGCGTTGATCGATGCGCTGACCTTCTGGGTTGCAGGCTACCGGAATGTGACGGCAAGTTACGGAGTGGAAGGCTTCACCGCCGACCATCTCGCCGCGTTCAAGCGACACGGAACGGAGCGCGTGCTAATCGCTTACGACCGCGACGACGCGGGAGAAAAAGCAGCGAGCGCATTAGCAGAGAAGCTACAAGCTGAAGGTATCGGCTGCTTTCGTATCCCCTTCCCGCGCGGGCAAGATGCCAACGAGTACGCGCGCTCTGTGTCATCGCCGGAGAAGTCATTAGGCACGCTCATTCGTAACGCTGTCTGGCTGGGCAACGGCGCAGCACCGATCACGACGAGCGAGCCGCGCAGCGAGTCCTCACCCCACGACACAGCAGCGAGAGAGGAACAGATAACGGCACAGGACGTGCCACCCTCTTTAGCTGCCGTCGTCGCTGAGACAGAACCGTTAGCTTCACCCATCCCGACCGCGCCACCATCGGCAGAGACGCCCATCGAGCGAAACGGCGAAGAGATCATCATGCCCTGCGGAGATCGTCGCTACCGGGTGCGCGGGCTTGCCAAAAATCTGAGCTTCGACTCGTTGCGCGTCAACGTGCTGGCCTCACGCGGCGAGGCGTTCCACGTTGACACCCTCGAACTCTACACGGCGCGGCAACGCGCGCTCTTTATCAAGCAAGCGGCGGAAGAGATGCAAGTCAAAGAGGATGTCGTCAAGCGCGACTTGGGGCGGTTGCTGTTAAAGCTGGAAGAACTGCAAGAACAGCAGATCAAGCGGGCGTTAGAGCCGAAGCAGAAAACGGTGGAAGTCGGCGAGGACGACGGACGCGCCGCGCTCTCGCTACTTAAAGACCCGGAGTTGCTTGGGCGTATCCTCTCGGACTATGAACGGTGCGGCATCATCGGCGAAGAAACGAACAAGTTGGTCTGCTACCTGGGCGCGGTCTCGCGCAAGCTGGACGAGCCGTTAGCGATCATCATTCAAAGTTCATCGGCGGCAGGTAAATCGGCGTTGATGAACGCCGCGCTTCAGATGATGCCGGAAGAAGAACAGGTTAAATACTCGGCGATGACGGGGCAATCGCTCTTTTACATGGAGGAGACGAACCTCAAGGGCAAGATACTCGCTATCGTTGAAGAAGAAGGCGCGGAGCGCGCCTCTTACGCCTTGAAGCTGTTGCAGTCGGAAGGCGAGCTCACCATCGCCTCGACCGGCAAAGACCCGACAACGGGGCGACTTGTCACGCATGAGTATCGCGTCGAAGGTCCGGTCATGCTGTTGCTGACGACCACCGCCGTTGAGGTAGATGAAGAACTCCTCAACCGGTGCATCGTCTTGACCGTTGACGAAGACCGCGAGCAGACGAGAGCCATTCATCGGCTGCAACGCGAGCGGCAGACCTTAGAAGGCTTGTTGGCGAAACAAGACCGCAACCATATCCTTGCGGTGCATCGCAACGCGCAACGTTTGCTCAAACCGCTGATGGTCGCCAACCCGTTCGCCAGACACTTGACGTTCTTCGACAATCAGACCAGAGCCAGACGCGACCATGTCAAGTACCTGACCTTAATCCGCACCATCGCCTTACTTCATCAAC
>MWWE01000176.1_pt1 | contig 11216 bp, 8 predicted proteins | sample 1047301 | NCBI WGS metagenome assembly MWWE01 (sample SAMN06349973, study PRJNA376086) | soil metagenome | isolation source: MS1-1 sample Antarctic (ecotone) soil | place: Antarctica
TAATGACCCTGATCATGTTCGGTTTAGAATATTAAATCAACTAAATGTACAGGAACTTTATTACCTGGCTGTAAATGGGGAAAGTGACATTTATACTTCAAGTTATACAAGAGGAGTATATCCTATGTTGATGCAAAGGATTGGTAACAGGGGGGATTCTTTATTAGTAAGTGTCAACTTCGACCGCTTTAAGAAGTTTATTAAGATGGCTGCCGGTTTTAATACATTAAGTAACTTTTTAAACAGTTTTCCAAACCAGGACCAGGCAGAGAGTTTAATGACAGCTTTTGTAAATGGTATTGAGCGTTCACCAAATCTTGAAGATGGTGTTGATGTTGCAGATTCTTATGCAAGTATTTCGGAAACCATGAAACCAATGGCTACAAAAATGCTGGAAAATGTAAAGGCTAATCTGGATAGAACAACAGCACAAAATAACAGGCGCGGTATGGTTATGTATAATCTTCTATACAAGTTATTTCTGTCAGCAGATACCACGCTGCAAATAAACCTTTCACAGGAATTTGGTATTCCACCGGTATATAATATTGCTTACCAGGATCTGCTGGCAGAGCAAAAAGCTGTGATGCAGGTATTTTTTTATGGCGATGAAGACGGCAGATCAGCTTACCAGGGTTTTGTTCGCCAGTTTTCAAATGCTAATTATCAAAAAACAGAAACAAAACATTGGGTCATGTTTGCTTCTGTTAAGGGAAAGCCTGTATTGGTTTTTGCCAATAAACCTTTGCCTGAAGAATCAAACCAGGATGCTGAAGCACAGGAAGTATTGAATAAATATTTGCAGGAAAAAAATCTTTCTCCAACCATTGTTGTTCACAGGGGTCATAGTTATTATGCAGATTATACCATAAAACAATTACCACCTTCTGCTAAAATTGTATTTCTGGGTTCTTGCGGTGGTTATCATTTAATTCACGATGTTTTAAAAAATGCTCCTGATGCGCATATTATTGCATCAAAGCAAATTGGTAAAACTGTCATTAATCAGCCTTTTATTAATCTATTGGTTGATAAAATGAGGAATGGTAATAATATTGACTGGATACCTTTCTGGCATGAGTTCAAAAGATCTGCCGGTTCGGTGGAAGGATTTGAAGATTATATACCACCACATAAAAATTTAGGAGCCATCTTTATTAAGGCTTATAAAATACAAACAGGTGAAGACCCTGAATAACACCTTCTATTCCTCTAATTTTGCTGGCTTATAAAAGCAAGGATTTTGAGCGGTACGGATAAAAAATCATTTTTTGATGTTCAAATATTAAAACGTGTTTTGGGCTTTGCCAGGCCGTATAAAAAACGTTTTTATCTATCTATTATTCTTGCTATAGTGCTGGCAATTTTTACGCCTGTTCGTCCATACCTTATACAGCGTACAGTGGACCAGCACATTACTTTCATGGAATATGATTGGATTATAATCATAACTATTATTCAAATTGCTTTTCTTCTTGTTGAAACCGGTTTTCGTTTTTACTTTTCTTATATAACATCATGGCTGGGTCAATCTGTGGTAAAAGATATGAGGGTAAAGGTTTATGATAAAGTATTAAATCTGAACTTAAGGCAATTTGATAAAACTCCTATTGGAACATTAACTACAAGAACTGTAGATGATATAGAAAGGATTAATGACATATTTGCTGATGGATTAATTCCTATAATTGCTGACTTGCTGGCTATATTAAGCGTACTGGCATATATGTTTATTACAGACTGGCAGCTGACTCTTATATGTCTCATTCCGTTTCCTATTCTTATTATATCTACATATTATTTTAAGGAGAGCGTTAAAAAATCATTTAACCGGGTTCGTAATGCTGTTTCCGATCTTAATGCTTTTGTACAGGAACATCTCACGGGAATGTATATTGTGCAGGCTTTTTCTGCCGAAAAAAGAGAGTTTGAAAAATTTAAAGAAATCAATAAGCAACATCGCAACGCCAACATAAAAGCCATTTTTGCTTATTCTGTCTTTTTTCCTGTTGTAGAAATTGTATTGGCCATGTCTATAGGCTTGATAGTTTGGTATGGATCGGGCACCCAGGTGGCAGCCGGTACAATTACATCATTTATTTTATGTTTAAACCTTCTGTTCCGGCCGCTGAGGATAATAGCAGATAAATTTAATGTGCTTCAAATGGGCATCATTTCCGGCGAAAGGGTTTTTAAGGTTATAGATAATGATGATTTTATAAAAGATACAGGAACTCATAATCCTTCCGAAATAAAAGGTAAAATAGAATTTGCACATGTTTCTTTTGGCTATGTGCAGGACCAATCTGTATTAAAGGATATAAATTTTAAAGTAGAACCGGGTCAAACAGTAGCCATTGTGGGTCATACCGGAAGCGGCAAAACAACCATTATCAGCTTGCTCAACAGGCTGTATGAGGTAGAAGTTGGTAAAATAAAAATTGATGATGTTTCTATAAATGATTATAAGCTGGATGTATTAAGGAAGAATATTGGAGTTGTTCTGCAGGATGTTTTTCTTTTTTCCGGATCAGTAATGGATAATCTTACTTTAAGAAATGAATCTATACCAAAAGAAAAAGTAATAGAGGCTGCCAAATTAATTGGTATGCATGATTTTATTCTTTCACTTCCCGGAGGATATGATTATAATGTTATGGAAAGAGGAGCTACTTTATCATTGGGTCAGCGCCAATTGTTATCCTTCATCAGGGCATTATTATATAATCCATCTGTTCTTATTCTTGATGAAGCCACATCTTCAATAGATACAGAAAGTGAGCAAATGATAGAACATGCCATTCAAACACTGATTGCCGGCAGAACTTCCATAATTATAGCGCACAGACTATCTACTATTCAAAGAGCCGATATGATTATTGTAATGGATAAGGGAGAAATAAAAGAAACCGGTACCCATAATCAATTGCTTAAAAAAGGCGGGTATTATGAAAAATTATACCAGATGCAGTTTCAAAAAAAGGAAGTTGTTGCATAAAATTCTTGTTTTTCCGTTATCCAAGAGTAGAGGGTGAACTGTGTACAGTTATCAATAAATTGTAGATTAGTAAAAATTTAATACTATGAGAACATGGCTGGCTTATTCTTTTCTTTTTCTAACACTTATACTTCTTTCATGTCAGAAAGAATTGAGTTTTGAAGCCGGTCTGCCTTCCAGGGGCTCCTTATCAAGCGATCTTTCGGGTGAATGTAATCCTATAAATGTTTTTGGAGTATATGTAGCAGATAAAAATCTGACTGCTAATGATTACATCGAAGTAGAAGTAAATGTAATCCAGGCGGGGTCATACGCCATCAGAACCGATGTTCAAAATGGTTATTCATTCCAGGCATCCGGAAAGTTTGAAAATACAGGCATTCAAACAGTAAATTTAAAAGGAACAGGAAAGCCATTGACAACAGGTGAAAATGTTTTTTCTATAGTTTATGATTCTACCATATGTACAGTTTCAATTACAGTGTTGCCTGCCGGCAGCTCCGGTACGGCAGCATTTGCTTTACAGGGTGCAGGTTCGGCATGTATGAATGCTGTAGTGCAGGGAAGTTATGCTAAGGGTGTTGCCCTTACGTCTGCTAATAAAGTTGATGTTCAATTAAATGTTACATCGCCCGGTTCTTATATTATTTCAACTAATACAGCAAATGGATTTTCTTTTTCAGGAACAGGTACATTAACCACAACAGGTGTACAAACTATAAGTTTAAATGCCAGCGGTACTCCGGTAAATGCAGATTCTACCTTGTTTACTGTTACTGCCGGAGGTTCAAGTTGCACTATTAAAGTTGGAGTTTCAGGTACTACACCTCCATCAACCCCCAATAACGATCATTTTCCATTAACACCCAATAGCTGGTGGAGTTATTTTGAAGTTTCTTCGCCTTCTGATACTTTAAAGCTTACCAATGTGGGCACTGCTACTATCAGTGGTAATACATACCGCATCTTCCAGCATAGAAATAATGCAGATCCTTTTGATTCTTCGTATTATAGAAAAGTTGGAAATGATTATTTTGAATACACTTTTGCCGATAAATTCAGCCTGGTAACATTTGATGGTGATGTTGCAGGGGATATTCTCTTTTTAAAAGAAGGATTGGCTAATGGAACAGCATGGACATCAGCTGAGTTTTCCGGAACTATCAATAGCATTGCAGCAAAACTTCGATATCAATTTACTGCAGTTGATGCCAATGCAACAGTTACCTTAGGAGGCAAAGCCTTTACAGAAGTTTATAAAATAAATTTCAAGCCTCAAATTAGCCTGGCTGGTACAGCCTATACAGATGACGCAGTATCTTGGGAAGCTTTTTATGCTAAAGGAGTTGGTCTTATTTATTTAAAAGGAACTGCAGGGGCAGGTGTTTATGAAATACAAATTAAAAATTACCAGGTTTTTTAACTTAGGTAAAAATTAACGGTTTGGTGGTTCTGTTATTCTCTCCATCGCCTGCTCATTTTAATCGTCCTCCCTTATCTTTGCGCCAAATTTCAGGAAGAATATGCGGGCAACATGGGTTAAAAGCTTATTGGTAGCGGTTTTCAGCGTTTTTTCTTTTTATATTGTTCAAGCTCAGGAGCAGCATTCAGGAGAAACCCCTCACCAGGACAGGGTGCATAAAGAAGGCATTGAAGAAGAGGAAGGCAAGAATAAATTTGATGCAAAAGAAGTCATATTCGGACACGTTCTTGATGCTCATGAGTTTCATTTTTTTTCCTATACCGGTAAAGATGGTAAAGCTCATCATGCTACAGTTCCCCTGCCGGTAATTCTTTATTCTCCTCAGAAAGGATTATCTGTTTTTAGTTCCTCCAGGTTTGATCATGGTCATCAATCTTATGAAGGATATAAAGTTGTTGGTAATGCCATAGAGCCTGTAGATCCATATGTAACAGTATACGATTTTTCCTTAACGAGAAATGTAGTTCAAATGTTGATTGCATTGACTTTGCTGGTCCTGATCATGTCATCAATTGCTAAAAAATACCAAAGGGGACAGGGGGTAAAAACAGCACCTTCTGGTTTTCAAAATGCTGTTGAGCCTATCATCACTTTTGTTCGTGATGATATTGCCAAACCAAACCTGGGTCGCAGATATCGCAAATACATGCCTTACCTTTTAACAGTTTTCTTTTTCATTTTAATCAATAACATTTTTGGGTTAGTGCCGGGCATGGCTAATGTAACCGGCAATATTGCTTTTACTATAGTATTAGGTGTAATTGCATTCATCATTATATTATTTAGCACTAATTCTCATTTCTGGGGGCATATCTTTAATCCACCCGTACCTATGGGAGTAAAACCCATTCTTGTACTGGTAGAGTTTTTAAGCATTTTTACTAAACCCTTTTCACTTATTATTCGTTTGTTTGCTAATATGCTGGCAGGACATATAATAATCATATGTCTGATTTCTTTGATTTTCATTTTCGGAAGCTTAAGTAGAGGGGTAGGGTGGGCATTTTCACCCATATCCATAGCGTTTACCATATTTATTTATTTTATTGAAATATTGGTTTCTTTTCTGCAGGCTTACATTTTTACAGCTTTAACAGCGGTATTTATAGGACAATCATTAGAAGGATCACATGATGATGCAGATACTCATGTGCCAACTGAACCTGTTGTTGTGTAGTTTATTTTAATCATTATAAAAGAACAAACATGGATTTATTATTCACATTGTTGAGCGACGTTCCCTGGGCTAATGCCGGTGGTGCAATTGGAGCCGGATTGGCAGCAATTGGAGCAGGAATTGGTATTGGACAAATTGGACGCGGAGCAGTAGAATCTATTGCACGTCAGCCTGAAGCTATCAATGACATCCGTGCGAACATGATTCTGACAGCTGCTTTGATTGAGGGTGTAGCCCTCTTTGCAGTTATTGCAGGTATTCTGGCAATGTTCGTGTAGTTGCTCAATGAAAAAACAAACTGCATCCAAAGCACAGGGCGGCGGATGCAGTTATTAAAATGCCAGCTGAACCTTTTTCACTGGTATAACAGATAAAAATAGACAAGGCAATTGCACGTTTCATTAAGGTAGCTATGCCTGTTAAATAAATTTCAAATTGTTATGGAACTATTAACTCCTTCTTTTGGTTTAATGTTTTGGACGCTGCTGGCGTTCATCATTGTTTTGTTTTTACTGAAAAAATTTGCGTGGAAACCTATTCTCTCATTACTTGATGAAAGAGAAAAAAATATTGCTGATTCTCTGGAAACTGCACAAAGAGTACGTGCAGAAATGGCTGAACTGAAAAGTGAAAACGAAGAATTATTAGCATTGGCAAGAGAGGAAAGAGCCGAAATTCTTAAAGAAGCCAGGGACATTAAAGAAAAAATTATTGGTGATGCTAAAGAGCAGGCAAAAGCTGAAGCTGCTAAAATAGTTGCCGAAGCACAAGAAGCGATCAATGTTCAAAAAATGGCTGCTATCACTGATGTAAAAAATGAAGTAGGCAAAATGGTGATTGAAGTAACAGAGAAAATATTGCGGAGGGAACTTTCAACACCTCAGGCACAGGAAGAGCACATTAAAAGTTTGGTAGACGAAGTAAAATTGAATTAAAATGCTGAATCCACGTGTAGCAACGAGATATGCAAAATCATTATTGGACCTGGCTGAAGAAAAAGATATTGTTGACAAGGTATATGATGATATGCTTTATTTGAACCAAATATTAAAAGGTCATCGCGATTTTGTGAATTTGTTTCGAAGCCCTGTAGTTCCTGCTGATAAAAAAATAAAGGTAGTAACAGCATTAACACAGGGAAAAACGAGTGACATGACCCTGGCCTTTCTGAAACTGTTAATCACAAAAGGAAGAGAAGCATCTTTACCTGAAATTATTCCTTTATTTATTCAGCAGTATAAGCAGAGAAATAATATAAATGTAGTACAGCTAACTACGGCTACTCCTATTAGTGATAGTTTAAAAACGCAGATCATCAACCAGGTTAAAGCTTCCGGTAATATGGAAAAAATAGAACTGGAGGAAAAGGTGGATCCAAAGATCATTGGTGGCTTTATATTACAGGCAGGCGATAAATTGATCAATGCCAGTATTTCTTATGATCTAAAAGAAATTTCAAAGCAATTTGATAACAACGACTTTGTTTACAAACTGAGATAGAATCCGAAGTGAGAAGTGAGAAGTATGAGATGAACCCAAGTATTAAATTTTTTAATTTTTAATTGATATCATGCCGGAAATAAAACCAGATGAAATAAGTGCTATCCTTAGAGAACAATTAAGCGGCTTTGATGCCGGGGCTGATCTTGAAGCTTGAAGAAGTAGGTACCATTTTACAAATGGGTGATGGTATTGCCCGTATATATGGATTGGGTAATGTACGTGCAGGTGAACTTGTGGAATTTGAAAATGGAGTACAGGGCATTGCCTTAAATCTTGAAGAAGATAATGTAGGTGCTGTATTAATGGGTGAAATGGGAACCCTCCAGGAAGGTTCAAAAGTTAAGCGTACCGGTCAAATTGCTTCCATCCATGTAGGAGAAGGCATGTCAGGGCGGGTGGTAAATACATTGGGTGAACCTATTGATGGAAAAGGTCCTATAAAGGGGGAACGTTATGAAATGCCTTTAGAGCGTAAAGCTCCCGGTGTTATTTTTCGGGAGCCGGTAAAGGAACCTTTACAAACAGGTATTAAGGCTATCGATGCTATGATACCCATTGGTCGTGGACAACGTGAGTTGGTAATTGGCGACCGCCAAACCGGTAAAACAGCAATATGTGTTGATACTATAATAAATCAAAAACAGTTTTTTGATGCCGGAAACCCGGTTTATTGTATTTATGTAGCTATAGGTCAAAAAGCTTCTACCATTGCCGGTGTTATGAAAATATTACAGGATGCCGGTGCTATGGCTTATACTACCATAGTTGCTGCTTCCGCATCTGATCCGGCTCCCTTACAGTTCTATGCTCCTTTTGCAGGTGCTGCAATAGGTGAATTTTTTAGAGATACCGGTAGACCTGCACTAATCATTTATGATGATCTTTCTAAACAGGCCGTAGCATATAGAGAGGTATCACTGTTGCTTCGTCGTCCTCCGGGTCGTGAAGCTTACCCTGGTGATGTGTTTTATCTGCATAGCCGTTTATTGGAAAGAGCTGCAAAAATCATAGGTAATGATGAGGTAGCAAAACAAATGAATGACCTTCCTGAAAGTATAAGGCATTTAGTAAAAGGAGGTGGATCATTAACTGCTTTACCAATTATTGAAACACAGGCCGGTGACGTATCTGCATATATTCCTACAAACGTTATTTCCATCACCGATGGACAAATATTTTTGGAAGGTAATTTATTCAATGCCGGTATTCGTCCTGCTATCAACGTCGGTATCTCTGTTAGTCGTGTGGGTGGTAATGCTCAGATTAAATCCATGAAAAAAGTTGCCGGTACATTAAAACTTGACCAGGCACTATATCGCGAGTTGGAGGCTTTTTCAAAGTTTGGTGGTGACTTGGATGCGGCTACAAAATCAGTAATTGAAAAAGGTGCCCGTAACGTGGAGATCTTAAAACAACCACAGTACGCACCCGTACCAGTTGAAAAGCAGGTTGCTATTATTTATCTTGGTACACAAGGTTTGATGCGTGATGTAAAAGTGAGCAGGGTAAAAGAATTTGAAGCGCAATTTCTACAGGAAATGGAAAATAAGTTACCAGAAGTTTTAAATGAATTCAAGCTTGGAAATTTACCGGATGATGGTGTTAAAAAAATGGTTGATCTTGCCAACACAATCATTCCGAATTACAAGTAATAAAATTTTTTACTGCACAAGCCGGTCCTGAACGACCGGCTTTTTTTGCATAAAGCGTATATCTACTGGAAAAAACGAGGGCTTTTTCTATATAAATTATGGTGTAAAAAATCTTTATTTGCACAAAGTCCAGTCCTTAAAACCAACCTAATGTTTAAAAAAATTCTGCTAGGCAGCTTTTTTACTTTCTGCCTATCTGTGCTCTTTGCACAATCGCCGGGTCTGATTGTTCGGCCTGCTACCGGTCATGTATCAACGATTCTGAATCCAACAGCTCCTCTGGCCTATGCTTCAGCTAGTACTTCAGGCTTTGTGAATAACGATATTGCAGAAAGTAAAATTCCATTCATTATTGTGCCACCTATGCTTATTGAACCTACAGGCGATGTGGCCACAGGTCCTAATGGTGGTTTTACAGATATTGTTCAAACAGTAGATGGGAGTGGTTTTTATATTGCAAAAAGTACCACTAACCTGCTTTTCAGGCTTCGTATTGGAGCAATTATTAGTGGAGCAAAAGGTTATAGTGTGTTGATTGACACAGATGGCAAAATGGGAAATTCAGGGCCATATGCCGATCCCACCTATGTTGCGGCTACTAATACTTCTAATGGTAATCCTGGATTCGAGTATGAAGTAGTATTTAGAACCGGATTTGGAGTAACGGTTTATAACGTAGATAATGGTTCCCCTGTATTTATAAAAACTTATAGTTTAGCTACACATTCTCAAATCTCGGTAGCACTTTCTACAGATGGGAATAATGCAGATTACTTTTATGACTGGTATGTTGAATTAGCAGATATTGGCAATCCAGCATCTGTAAGATTAGCGGCAACTACGGTTACTTCGCCTACATCTGCCTTGCAGGGAAGTCGTTCCGATATATATGGAATTGATGATAGAAATTACAAGAATGCAGCTTCGGCATGGGAAGCTGTTATCAATGCACAACCTTCCATTTCGATAACGAATTTTCCCACGGGTACTATAGGTGCTACCTGCACATCTGCTCCGCTACTACACAGTCCGATTATTATTGGTTCAAGCGTAAATGTAACAGGTTTATGGACAAGACTGGATGCATCTAAACCGAATACTGCTACTATTCGTTTATATAAAACAGGTATTGGGGAGATAGGTTCAATTACCGCCACTTCAGGAGTGCAGTGGACGATTACTGTGCCTTTAATTGTAGCAGGAGAGGTATTTTATACAATGGCACAATCTAACGGTGAATCGCAATGTTTACAATCAAATTCTGTAACTGCAGGCTGTGCATCAATACCTGCGGCTCCTGTAGTTTCATGTGCGTCAACAAAAGGTTTGTCAGGAACATTACCAAACGGAGCATCTATACTTATTTATGAATTAAGTACAGCTTCTGCAACTCCGACACTATTAACAACCAATTTAGTAGTAAGTGGAACCAATTGGAATTATTATGGTAGTAATGGAACTTCTTCAAATGCCTGCAGTGGCAGTCAAGGTATCTTTAATACAGGAACTACTTTAATGTTTATCACTTCATTAAATGGATGTCGTTCAGCAACTATTATTGGATGTATCACAGGTAATAATGGCACCAGTACTTTATCTACAATAGCTAGTAATGATTTATTGATTACTAATCCTATTTATGGTTTCAACACAACAGTTTCAGGAACGAGTGCTACAGGGCTTACAAGCGGACAGGTACTTCGTTTATTTGTGAATGATGTATTCATAAGCGGATATACTGTTGCTAGTGCAACAAATAATTTTTCATTTTCAAACGTCACTTTGAAGACAGGAGATGTTTTAAAAGTTTATAGACAAACTTCGGGTTCATGTATGACAGTATCAGCATCACGTACAGTATCATGTTACACAGCTCCGCCAAATATCACATCTTCTAATATATTACCAACCGCTACTTCTATTACAGGTACATCTGTATATCCGGGTGCTACAGTCACTTTATTTAAAAATACCTCTACACAGCTAGGTACTGCAACTGTAGGCAATGATGGTAGTTGGGTAGTTTCTGTTTCAGGTTTAGTTGCAAATGATGTTATACATGCTACTCAGATTATAAATGGATGTCCAAGTGCTTCTTCAACTACAAGAATTGTATTTTCTCCTGCAACAATTTGTCCGACTATCACCGGCAGCTACACAGAAAACAGTACATCTGCAACAGGAGGTTTAAGTGCAACTTTCACCGGTACAATAAGGTTATATTTAGATGGTACATTAATAGGGAGTACAAATATAACATCAGCAATGTCCTGGTCTATTAATGCCTTTACATTTGATGGTTTCACTTATACATTGTACAGTGGAGGTGTACTTTTAGTAACTGCTCAGGCTTACAAGCGGACAGGTACTTCGTTTATTTGTGAATGATGTATTCATAAGCGG
>MWWE01000177.1_pt1 | contig 11210 bp, 9 predicted proteins | sample 1047301 | NCBI WGS metagenome assembly MWWE01 (sample SAMN06349973, study PRJNA376086) | soil metagenome | isolation source: MS1-1 sample Antarctic (ecotone) soil | place: Antarctica
GGACAACATATTAATGTTGATGATCTTCAGTTAAAAAATGGTCAGGGTTATGATCATAATTTTGTTTTAAATAAATCAACGAATGAATTAAAGAAAGCAGCATGGGCTTATTCTCCCTTAAGTGGTATTCAATTGCAGGTTTATACTACAGAACCCGGGCTTCAATTTTATTCAGGTAATTTCATGAAAGGTTCAAATACTTTAAAAAATGGATCAAAAGATGAATACAGAACTGCTTTTTGCCTGGAAACACAACATTTCCCTGATTCTCCAAATCAACCTCATTTTCCTTCTGTTGTATTAAGAAAAGGTGAAATATTTAACAGCAAAACTATATATCAATTTTCTACGATTGAAGGTTAATATATTAAACTGGTGCCATCTCCAATTTGAGATACATAGGCTGTAAGTTCTTTATTCATTTTTTCAGCATACACTTTCCCTGCTCTTTCTACTAAATCATCAATGGCTTCTTCTTTAACCAGGTTAATGGTGCAGCCTCCAAATCCGCCACCCATCATTCGGGCACCCAAAACAGCATCTTCATTTGATACGAAATCCACCAGAAAATCCAGTTCAGCACAGCTAACTTCATATTCATTTTTTAATCCTTCATGGCTTAAAAACATTCGCTTTCCAAGCGATTCAATTTGTCCTTTTTTTAAATCTTCAGCTGCCTGAAGCAGTCTTGTATTTTCCTCAAGTACGTATTTACATCTTTTGTAAATAATATCATCTTTAGGTTTTACATATTGATCTAACATAGGCATTGTTACATCTCTTAAACTATTTACATCGGGGTAAAAATCTTTGATCATTGCCACACCCTCTGTGCATTGTAACCTTCTTGTATTATATTCTGAAGAGGCGAGTGAATGTTTGACATTTGTATTCAGCAATAGAATTTTAATTCCATCCAGTTTTAAAGGCACATATTCATAAGCTAATGAACGGCAGTCTAACTTAATAAGATTATCTCTTTTACCAAACATGCTGGCAAATTGATCCATGATACCACATAATACTCCTGCAAAACTGTGTTCGGCTTTTTGCGATATTTCAACAAGTTCTATGGTGGGAATATTTAAGTTGAAAATTTCATTTAATCCAAATGCTGTAGCGCATTCTACTGCAGCAGATGAAGACATTCCGGCACCTATAGGTATGTCACCATCAAATACCAAATTAAAACCTCCTATCTTATACCCTCTTGATTGCAATTGATCTGCTACACCAAGGACATAGTTGGCCCAGTGTTGTTCAGATGGTTCAAGATTATTCAGAGAGCTTTGATGTTCCTCAGCAAATTCATTTGTATATAACGAGATTGTATCATCATCTCGCTTGCCGATAGCTATATATATAGCTTTATCAATGGCAGCCGGTAATACAAAACCTTCATTATAATCTGTATGTTCTCCAATAATATTTACCCTGCCCGGGGATCGAACCAATAAAGGTTTTTGGTTGAACAATTGATTAAATTTCTTGTCTACCGCTTCTATAATATTTGTATTGTTCATTACCGTTTTTTAAAGTCGTATGTTCCGAAGTTATACTATATAAAAAACATGCCCTGGCGGTTTCAACATTCAAAATTGGCGCTTCGTCGATGAAAAGATATTTTAACACGAATTAAAACTTGACATTATTGACAATTGATATTATTTTGAGTCTAAATAATTAAATCTAACCTATTTAAATTATCCAATATCCCCTTATGTTACCCTTAATTACAAATCCTGATTCAGTTCCTGATGCAGAATTAGCTTACCGTTGGTCTACAAAAAAATCAAAGGAATGGTTTGAAAATAATGGCTGGATGGTTGGCTGTAACTATATCCCAAGTAATGCTATCAACCAGCTTGAGATGTGGCAATCTGAAACATTTGATCCTTTTCTTATAGATAAAGAATTGAGTTGGGCAGCCGCATTGGGTTTTAATACTATCCGTGTGTTTCTGCACCATTTATTATGGAAACAAAATTCCCGGGGTTTTCTGGAAAGAATAGATCTTTTTTTATCAATAGCTGATAAGCATGGTATAAAAACCATGTTTGTATTGTTTGATTCAGTTTGGGATCCACATCCTAAACTTGGTAAGCAGCCTGAACCAAAAAAGAATGTACATAACTCAGGTTGGGTGCAATGTCCCGGTTACAATGTATTAAATAATCCTATGGAGTATGATGGGTTATATGAATATATACATGGAGTAGTAAATCATTTCAAACATGATAAAAGACTATTAATATGGGATCTGTATAATGAACCGGATAATATGAACCTGACCAGTTATAAAGATGAAGGGTATGCCATACATAAGGCTGAACTTTCTATGCAATTGTTGAAAAAAACAATCAGGTGGGTAAGAGGCATTGGTCCGGATCAACCTCTTACTATGGCTCCATGGCAAAATGATTGGAGTAAGGAAAGCAATTTATCAATGTTGGATAATTATATGTTTACACATTCCGATATAATTAGCTTCCATTGCTATGAGGACAGGAAAGGAACAGAAAAAAGAATAAAGGCTTTAAAAAGATTTAACCGCCCTATGATGTGCACGGAGTATATGGCAAGACCTTTCAACAGTACGTTCCAGGAAATTTTACCTCTTTTCAAAAAATATAATATTGGCGCTTATAATTGGGGATTTATTCAGGGAAAATCTCAAACGCATTGTCCCTGGGATTCCTGGGAAAAGCAATACGATCAGGAGCCTGAGTTATGGTTTCATGATATATTCAGAACAAACGGCGAATCTTATGATCTATCGGAAGTAGAATTTATAAAATCTTTTATCAGCAGCAATAAAACTAAATCACAAACATCAAAAGCGGCATAGCCGCCTTTGTTAAATTAAAAAAGCAGGCTTTATGCCTGCTTTGCTATTAGTTTTTATCATCGTTTTAATTCATCAGGTTAGAATGAAAATAACCTTCTCTCTGCAGGATTGTTTGATGATTAATTAAAGTAAGGAGAGAATCTTTAATCAATTTTTCAACAAGTCTTATTTGATCATGATCCTCGCCATCTTTCAAAATAAGTTTAAAGCTTTCAATTTTTAATAAAGCTCTCTTACTATTTTTTTCAGTTTGTCGGTCTAACCATTTGCACTTCTCAGCAAGGTACAATTGGTGGTTTCGGAAATAGGCATGCATAGGTGGAAGTATTGAATTTAAAATTAATGGGTTTGCTTGTTTGACAAATTAAACATTAAATCCAACTCTTCCTAATGCAAACGTTTTATTAGTTATCAAAAACGGTGAATGACTATTTTTTATCGTTGAACCAACATCGTTATACTATACAACCAATTCTGTTTCGGACTTACTATATGCTTCCGTTAACTTTTTCTGTAAGTCATAAGACATAGGTGCATAATTGTCGAAATGCATTTTAAATTTGGCTCTTCCCTGTGTAATTGATCTTAATGAAGAAGAGAAATCATGCAATTCGGCTAATGGCACTTTTGCTGTTATCTTTTGAAAATGCCCTTCAGTTTCCATGCCTTCCACTATACCTCTTCTGCTTTGTAAGTCGCCCATAACAGGTCCTGTTAAATCTTCAGGACAAACAACTTCTACATGGTATACTGGTTCTAATATTTGCGGATCTGCCTGTTGAAATGCCTGCTTAAATGCCATAATGCCTGCTATTTTAAAAGAAATGTCATTAGAATCAACTGCATGCATCTTACCATCATAAACGCAAACACGTACATCACGAACATAAGATCCAGTTAGTGGACCTTCATGCATCTTTTCCATAATACCTTTTAGAATGGATGGTAAAAAACGCGTATCAATAGCGCCACCAACAATACAATTATAATATACAAGTTTGCCACCCCAATCGAGATTATGGGTTTCCCTGCCTCTTACATTAAATTCTGAAGGTTCCGGCATGCCTTCATAATAAGGTTCTACACGTAAATGAACTTCGCCAAACTGTCCTGAACCACCTGATTGTTTTTTATGCCTGTAACTTGCATCAGCTGCTTTTCTGATTGTTTCACGATATGGTATTCGTGGTTTTGTAAACTTCACTTCCAGCTTATGAATATTTTCAATTTTCCATTTAGCAACTGCCAAATGCATATCGCCCTGGCAATGAATTAAAGTTTGTTTCAATTCTTGTGATACTTCAACAATTAATGTTGGATCTTCTTCTTTAATCTGATGCAAAGCCTGTGCAATTTTTTCTTCATCACCTTTTTTGCCGGATTCAATGGCAACAGTAATGTTTTGTGAAGGGAAAGAAATTGGTTCTAATTCAATATTTTTCCCTTTTACATGCAAAGTATTATTAACATGCGTGTTACGTAATTTTAATGTAGCACCAATGTCGCCGGCGGCCAATTCATGTACAGGAATTCGTTTATTGCCTTCCATTAAAAAAAGTTGGTTTATTTTTTCTACTACGCCATTTGATTCATTAACCAGCTCCATTCCTGTTTTTACAGTGCCACTGAAAACCTTAAAATAAGATAGATCACCAACATGTGGTTCTGATACAGTTTTATAAACAAAGATGCAGGCAGGTCCATTAGGGTCGCAAGGAAGTTCATCGCCACTTGTTGTTATTTGAGGAGGCATTTCATTTGCACTTGGACAAACATTGTCTATAAAACCCATCAACCTGCCACTTCCCATATTTCTTTCTGAACTCAAACAAAACAGGGGAAAAATATCATGATTTATCATTGCTTTCTTCATTCCCATTTTTATTTCGTCTTCGTCAAGTTCACCTTTATCAAAATATTTTTCCATCAAATCTTCATCATTACTTGCCACCATCTCCACAAGTTCTTTATGCAATAATTCTGCTCTTTCTTTTTCTTCTTCCGGTATAGGAAGTTTTTCAGGTTTTCCTCCTGTATTATGAAACTTGTACATGGTCATTCGCAAAACATCAATAATCTGGTGAAAGCCTATTCCTTGTTGTACAGGATATTGTACTACAGTTATTTTATTTCCAAAGTGCTCTTTAGCCTGTTGTACTGCTCTTTCAAAATCGGCAGCATCATGATCCAGTTTGTTGACGGCAATGATCATGGGGGTTTTAAACTTCTCTGTGTATTCCCATATTACATCTGTTCCTACTTCTACACCTGTACTGGCATTTATAAGCATAACTCCTGTATCTGCAACGCGAAGTGCTGATAAAACCTCTCCCACAAAATCATCATAACCGGGAGTATCCAGTATATTAATTTTATATCCACGCCATGTGGTGTGCATTAGTTTGGAAAAAATAGAATTCCCTCTCAGGTGTTCCAGTTCGTGGTAATCACCAACCGTATTATTTTCCGCAACAGAACCTTTCCTGTTTATTAAGCCGGCCTCAAATAACATGCATTCGGCTAGAGATGTTTTGCCTGAGCCGGCGTGGCCAAGCAAAACAATATTTTTTACGTGTGAGGTATCAAATTCGGCAGCCATATAAAAAGTTTTAATTTTTATCAATACATGACTGGCACACATGTTAAGTGTGTCGGAAATGTTTTATTTTTTTATGCATCAACAACTGATTGCACTAATGTAATTCTTGAATTCATTTCGCAACTCCTGTAAAGTGTTTTGCAGTGTCAGGAACTCATCTAATATCATTTCATGTTCTGCAAAAGATTGTTCAGAAAGTTGTTCCTTCATTTCAATTCGTCGTTCGTGAGATTTGATGTGTTGTTTAACGTCGTGAATGTTGATTAGCTGGATGTGAAATTGATTCTGAAAATGTTCGACGTCTGTAAGTTGTTGCTTTGTGAGGTGTGGTCCGCAAGTGTTTTGCAGTAACTTTTTGCTTTCCTGAAATTCGTCGCGATAAGTTCTTAAAATTTGGCGCCATTCTGCAATTTCGGCGCTAAGCTGCGAGATGTCTGTCTGAACCATGGGGAAAAGTTTTAAATTAAAAAAAATGGTTACATCTACTGTTGCTTCCCTAAGGTTCGGATCTTTACTAAGTTACGCCTGAATGCGTAAAAAAAGAATGATTTTTTTCCACGGAATCTATTAAATTAATCATGCTTTTTCCCAGTTATATTTGCCACTTGTGATTTCCCAAAATACGATACAGCATATCCTGAACAGGATCGATATTACAGATGTGGTTGGCAGTTATGTAAAGTTGAAAAAAAGAGGCACTAACTACCTTGGTCTTTGTCCATTTCATAACGAAAGAACACCATCTTTTACTGTTTCTCCTACAAAAGAAATATTTAAATGTTTTGGTTGCGGTAAAAGCGGCAACACCATTTCATTTTTAATGGAACATGATAAATTGGGTTATGTAGAAGCTTTAAAATGGCTAGCAGAAAGATATAACATAGAAGTAGAAGAAACTCTTGCCTCACCCGAAGTAATTCAACAGCAACAGGTTGCTGAAAGTTTATATATAATCAATTCATTTGCTCAAAAGTTTTTTGAAAAACAACTTTTTGAAACAGAAGAAGGAAAAGATATAGCCCTCTCTTATTTAAAACAGAGGGGATTTAATGAGGAGATCATTAAAAAATTTGGGGTGGGTTATGGTCCTGACAACAAACATTTATTTACAAAGGCAGCATTGGCTGCAAAATATAATGAAGACCTTTTGCAGAAGGCAGGTTTAATTGTACGACGGAATGAAGGTCTTATAGATAACTACAGGGATAGAATCATATTTCCTGTACATAATAACACAGGTAAAATAATTGGTTTTGGTGCAAGACTTATTAAGAGCAATGATAAAGCACCAAAATATATTAATACACCCGAAAATGAATTATATGTAAAAAGTAAAATTCTTTACGGGATGTATTTTGCCCGCCATGCCATTGATAAAAAAGATGAATGTTTATTGGTAGAAGGTTATACGGACGTTCTTTCATTACACCAGGCTGGGATTGAAAATGTTGTTGCCAGCGGTGGTACATCATTAACGCAGGACCAGATAAGGCTGGTTAAAAAATATTCTAATAATCTTACTATAATCTATGATGGTGATGCAGCAGGCATAAAAGCAGCTTTACGTGGACTGGATATGGCTTTGGAAGAAGGTCTTGATGTGAAACTTGTATTAATTCCAGATAAGGAAGATCCGGATAGTTATGTGCAAAAAGTAGGGACAACTGCATTCACTGAGTTTGTCCAAACCCATAAAAAAGATTTTATTCTTTTCCAGCTCGAAGTTTCTTTGAATGAAGCAGCACAAGATTCTAAAAAGAAATCAGAAGTAGTTAACCAGATTGCGGAAACTATTTCAAAAATTGACCGTACAGAAGATTTTACAAAACAACAGGATTATATAAGACAGTGTTCCCAAATTTTAAAAATTGATGAAACAGGGTTAACAACACTCGTTAATAAATTCATCAGGAACAGGATTGCAGGCATAGAAAAAAAGTTGCCATTTGATGAAGCAATTCATCATGAAGAAAATGCAAGAAAGGCAGCTGAAGCAGATTATAATGATCAGACGTTCAACCTGCTCTTTAAAGAAGAATTACAGGAAAAAGAAATTGCCAGGGTGTTACTGGAGCATGGAAACAAAAATTGGAACGAATCATTAATGGTAGCGGAATATGTTCTTTCTGAATTACCGGAAGAAGAACTTATTCAAAGCGAAGTGATATTAAAAATAATACACGAGGTTAAGGATCACGTTCAAAAACGCCTGCCTTTAGACAAAAATTTATTTTTATATCATCCCGATAGTTCTATCAGCACACTGGCAGTATCCTTACTTCACTTTCCTTATGAGGAAAGTCATCATTGGAAAAGTGAGCTGAGCCAATCCACAGGTTATCAGAAACAGCTATTTCAGCAGGATTATAAAGATTTTATGCAAATGATCAAAAAGGAATCGAAAGATGAACTTGATAATTTTTTAAATACGCAAAAGGATACTACAACAGATGAAGTAGAATCTGCCATAAGCTACCTGAAGCTTCGAAAAATAAAGAAATTGCTTTTACAAAACCAGGCAGATCTTGAGCATGCAGAGCCTCAAAATCAATCTACATTTATGCGCACACATCAACATTTAAAAGAAATGGAAATGGGGCTTACCAAAAAAATAGGAACTGTTGTTATTCGTTAAATTATTTATTTAATAATGTTTAAGTTTACGAGATTAACCGTGGCATTGTATTTTTATGTTTTAATACATAAATAATTGTACATGAAACCAATATATGCTTTAGAAGGTGGTTTAGCAGGAGCTGTCGCCCTGACTATACTCCACGAATCATTAAGAAATCTTTTTCCCAAAGCTCCCAGGATGGATCTGTTGGGTAAAGCTGCTGTTGCAAAAGGATTAAGAGGTGCCGGTTTAAAAATACCTTCCGGAACAAAATTATATGCTGTTACTATGGCCGCAGATGTGGTGAGTAATGCCCTATATTATAGTTTATCTGGTATTGGAAAAACTAAAGGTGCTGTTGCACGTGGAGCTGCATTAGGTTTAGCTGCAGGTATAGGAGCCATTGCTTTACCAAAATACATAGGGTTACCTGATGCTCCATCAAGCCGTACTCCGGAAACCAAATTGATGACAGTTGGCTTATATGTGGTTGGCGGTATAGTGGCTTCTATAGTATTAAAAGCTTTATCAAAAAGAAAAGAAAGAAAAAATTATAAGTGGCAGGAACGTTTGCTAACTTCTTCACAGGTGTAAATACACCTGTTTTTTTTATCTTAAGTGTTGAAAGCTTATTGTTGCATAGTAATTTCTTCCAGGCGATGCATTGAAATAACGTCCCGCAAATGCATTCAGGTCATTACCTAAACTATATGTTTGGTCAAGGATGTTTTCTACTCCTGCAACCAATTTAATATTATACAATTTAAATTGTTTTTGAAAACCCGCTTTTGCTGAGAGCAGGTGAAATGAATTACTGAATTCATTGTTAGCATCGTTCAATGTTGTTTTGCTATTGAAATAATAACTTATAGTTGACAAAAAACCACCTCTTGTTTGAAGATCCATTCCTGTTGATATAGTATGCGGAGCTACACCTGGTAACCGGTTTCCTGAATAATCATCATCTGCCTGTATAAAATTTGCGTATTTAAAGGAATGCCAGGTGTGACTAAACCACCAGTTGCCTCTTGCAAAAAAATCTGAAAAAGAAAAAAGGGGGTGACTGACATATGTTTCAATTCCGTATTGTTTTGTTTTGCCGGCATTTAAATAATAATTTCCACCACCGGCTGTACGGCGTAGAACAATTGTGTTTTGTAAAGAAAAATAAAAAGCATTTACATCAACATACAATTTTTGTAAAGTGGCACGTAGTCCTACATCATAATTAGTTCCTGTTTCGGCATCTAAATCAAGATTAATAGCGCCACCTGTCGGAAGTAATTCTTCTGTTGTAGGCGGGGAAAAACCCTGTGAAATAGTTGAATACACATTAATGTTCCTGAATTTTTTCATTACAGATAAACGTGGAGCAATTTTGTTATCAAATTGTTTTTCCTGTTGTGGTAATGGTGATGGAAAAACGCGTTGAAATTGTAATTTTCTTTGGTTCCAGCTGGCACCGGCTATAAAAACCCAATCACCAACATCAAGAGAAGCCTGGGTAAAAACAAAAGATTGTCTTGTGTTTATTTCATCTAATGTTCTTAAAGTATCAACAGTACCACCTGCATTTCTATGAATATATATAGTATTAAATCCCTGTTGCCATTCCAACCCTGTATTTATATTAAGAACAGAAGTATTTATTGGAATAGTATAATTAAAAGCTGTTCTGCCACCTGCATGTGGTTCAGAAGTTCTTCCAAAATTTCGAATGGTAGGATTTCTTAATTGTGTAAATGAACCATACAATGAAGTTTTATTTTTAAGGGAAGGTGTAAGATGGTGGTTGTAAGAAGCTCCGGCAAAAAATGTTTTTTCATGTACAGAAGCCTGTGCTGCTTCTGAACCGGGAAAGGCAGGATTGCCGGGACGTGCTGACCTGGGATTTAATTCAAATTCATTTCTTGTTAATGCACCGGGTGTTTCATAAAAAAGATCGCTGTATAAAAAAGTAGTCTTTAATACATTTCTGTCATTGAGCACAAACCTGCCATTCCATGTTAATCCATCTCTTCTTAATGAAGAATGATCTCTGTAACCATTGTTTTGCTGATGTTGAAAACCTATTTTACTTGTAACGGATTCGTTACCGGTTGTAACAGCACCATATATATTATGCAATTGAAAACTTCCTGCAGTATATTCTGCAAACCATCCTTTTTTTTCAACTTCACTTAATCCATCTATCAATAAAACCCCACCCGTTCCGGCACCATATAAACTGCTGCCCGGGCCTTTAATAACTTCAACCGAATTAAAGTTGTAATATCCTAACTGATTTAAAAATGTAAAACCACCGGGATCCGTAAAAGGCAGATCATTGTAATAAATTTTTACATTTCTTACTCCAAAAGGTGATCGTAAAGTACTTCCTCTTATATTAAACCGGTAACTACCCGGTGACCGTTCTTCCATTCTCACACCCGGCAGTGTGTTCATTGCATGAACAACAGATGTTGGAGAAAATCTTTCCAATACCCCTTTTGAAATATATTGTACAGAAGCTGGTATATCTTTTAATCTCCTGTTTTGTTCAAATGCTTTTACAACAACTTCTTCTAACTCAATTGGTGAAATAGTATCAGTAGCTTGTCCATAGGCATTAAATGTAAATGCGGGAACAACAAATGCGATAAGAATAAAAACTAAAAATTTCATGGTGATTTTTAAAGGTAGTGGCATAAAAACTGCAATTGTTTAATATAAAAATATAATACCATGGCTGGAAGAGGAGATAATAATAAAAGTGGCAGTGCCGGCAGAGGTGCAAGCAATCAAAGTATTCAACCTTTTGGACAAACATCAGATAAAGGTAAATCCAATAAAAGCAAAAGCCCGGAAGGTAAACCTTCAGAACCTCAGCAAAAAGAGCAGGCTCAGTCTGCAAACAGAAACAGAAGTACGGATTCCGAAAATAAGTGATATAAATATTTAGGAGAATAACATCAATTGAAATTTGTAGCTATATCTGATACCCATTGCAGACATCGTGTTCTTAAATTGCCTAAAGCAGATGCAATTTTACATGCAGGTGATATTAGCTATAAAGGGAAGGAAGTTGAAGTGATTGATTTTTTTGATTGGTTTGGCAGCTTACCATATACGTATAAAATATGCATTGCCGGGAACCATGATTTTTT
>MWWE01000178.1_pt1 | contig 11184 bp, 11 predicted proteins | sample 1047301 | NCBI WGS metagenome assembly MWWE01 (sample SAMN06349973, study PRJNA376086) | soil metagenome | isolation source: MS1-1 sample Antarctic (ecotone) soil | place: Antarctica
TCCCACTCTTTCAATGCTCCATGGACACTTCCGCACTTCTGCCGACTGCGTTGCACCTCCTTTGGTCGTTCCGGTGGGCGTTCGTCATTCTCGCGCTCGTAAAGGTTTCCTCGTACTATTTTCGGCGGTGGCGCTTCGAGCGTCGGCGGTACTAGCGCAAGACCCGACGCCGACACCAACACCGGCGCCCTCGCCTTCCGGTGAGGAGATCTTGCTTCTGCAGATCAACGAAGCTCAGGCGCAACAAACGCGTTGGCTGTGCTTCATCGCGGGCGGCATGCTGTTCGTGGGCGTCATTTCCCGGTGGCGCGTATGAAGGCACGGCTCTACGTCTCTCTTGCTTTCCTCACGCTCGCGGTGCTCCGCATCGTCGGCCGTCACTTCGGGTGGCTGGCGGTAATCCTGTCCGCTTCTAGCGTGCTTGGGCAAGGTCGAGGCGGTGACACGATTTGGCTCCGAAACAATGGCTCGCAAGCCATCCCGGCCAATGGTTCGGCTGATCCGGGGCAAACCGTGATGCTTGAGTATCACGTCTCACGCCACAACAAAGGTACGCAGACATGGGAAGCGTTCACGGTCCTGCAGACGAAGGTTGTGAATCACCCAGGGCACTACGCTTTCCCGGCTGGCACAGACTGGCAATATCTCGTTGGGACAACCAGCGGCGGCGGCCTCTACGTCGCGGCCGGAAACTGGGTCATGAACGGTAACAATTACCCGTGCAACGGCACGACGGTCCCGGCTGGACAAACGTGCTACGACAAAGCGCGGGTGAAGATTGTCCCGGTCGTGATTGCGGGTTCGCCAATCAAGGGCACGCAACCATGGACAAGCACCTACTCCGAGAGCGCGTGGGGCTCTCCTGATGCGGCCGGCGCGAACAACTACACGTTCGTGCAAAACACCGTCCCGGTGTTCGGAACCGTGGCCTTCGATGGCGATTTGATCGTCCCGGCACGATCGGCTTTGCACTCGATCGCGCTGAAGGTTAACGGGGTCACGATCAACACGGCATCGTCTGCGCCGAACGCGGAAGGTGAGCAAAACGTTGACCTGTCGGGCATTGCCTCGAACGTCAACACGACTGGTTCAACCTTCGAATGGTTGATTGACGGCGTAAGTCAGGGCGGACCACAAGCTCTCGTCTTCACGAATATCGGTTCCATCGAGCAACCGCTTTGGCGCGCGACGATTTCGATTGTCCGTCAAGTCGCAGCGGGCGGAGCACCGACACCAACGCCGGCAACCACCGCGACTCCGACCGCAACGCCCACACCAACGCCGATGACAACAGCCACGCCATGGGGCGGCGGTGCAACGCCGACACCCGCTCCCGGTTCGTCTCCGCCTCCTACCATCATCGTCGGTCCCGGTCCCGGTGGGACTGGCAACGTCAATTCGCAAGCGGTCACGGTTATGAATCCCGGCGACATTTACACGCCGATTACGAATGCCATCGGCAAGCTGCCAACCGCTCGGGATATTTACGATAATGTAAAAAACGCGCTGAACGACGCCGGCAACAATCTTGCGGGTCCGGGAACGGCCGCGCCCGGTGGTGCTACTGCAACTGACCTGAGCAATCGCGGCAATCTGGACCAATTGCAGGGCAAGCTTGAAGAAGGCTTGGACGGAATCGAGGACACCAAAACGGCCGCTATCGGCAAGATTCAAGGGGTCACGGACAGCTTCCAAACGCTCCCGACGACATTCGGACAGGTGACGTCGATCAACCTGGGGCTGTCGTGGTTCAACAGCATCCCGATTGTTGGCGGAATCAGCAACTCATTCCCCGAAAGCATCAGCCTTGCGCCCTACATGGATGGCATCGCGCTCGTCCGGCTGCTGCTCCTGTGGATTCTGACAATCGCCTTCGGGTTCCTCACCTTGCGCGCACTCGCTTGGAACTAACGACATATGGGAAGGATCATCGAATGGATAAGCAGCACTCGCCAGTTCATGATCTACTGGTTTCAGGAGAGCTACAAAGAGGCGGTCCGTCTCGCAACCACGGGCTGGGGCATCGTAGCAATCGCGGCGACGCTACTCTACACGCTCCTCACCAATATCGTTTCGGTTGTTGCGCTCCTGCTCAGTACGGTCAACGGGCTCGTCACGGGTCAATGGAACTACGCGCCACCGGCTGCGATTGGCTACATCCTGAGCGTTGCAAACACCTTCACGCCGCTTGAGGAAATGATGAGCATGGCGATAGCTTACGGCACACTCAAAGGCGGGCTCGCGCTTTACCGCTGGGTCAAGTCGTACTTCTTCACCGCGTCGAGCGTGTGATTGAGATTCTCGAAGGTTTCGGGCTGGGCGCTGGCAAGTCTTACACAACCATCGTGGCGAAGCTTATTCCGCACTTCTGTCGGGGCGGGACAGCGTATGTCGTCGATACGATGGAAGTGCTGTGGCCGGAGCTACAGGCGCACTGTTACAACGACCTAGGCTACAAACTGCATGGGGACCAGCTCTACGTTGTCCCGGAAGCAGCCATCCCGACGCTGCACGAACACACGCCACCGGGCACAGATGACTGTCCGGTTCTGATCGTGGCGGACGAAGTGCATGGGAAGCTCAATGCGCGGGACTGGAACGATAAAAACAAACGAGGGTTGTTCGAATGGGCAACACAATCACGTCACGACGACAACGACCTGTGGTTGATTTCGCAGAGCGCAATGAACATCGACAAGCAGATGCGCCGGCTCGCGACTTACAACTGGCGCGTGCGAAATACGCTAGCCATGGGCGAGAACGTGCTCAAAACCATGCTGTCGATTCGTTCCGCGGTCACGTTCGGGCTCCTGCCCAAAGCGTATTTCATTCTCACTCAGCTGGATCAAGACGGGAAAACCGCCTTTGGCAAAAAGCGCTGGCTCGAACAGGATCAACGAATTTTCAAATGTTATCGCTCGAAGGCGATGCGCGGGAAACACAAGCGAGCCGGCGAGCCGGTCGCGCGAAAGGTAATCGAACGAAGGAAAGCAAGACACCCTATGATCAAATACGTTTTAATCGGCATGGTCGCCGTGATTGGGTTTGGAGCGTGGAAGCTCTGGACAACTCCAAAGCCGTCATTTCTGAGCGCAAACGCAACGCCGGCTCCGGTCCCTGCAGAAGTACAGCACGTGGCGGCAAAGGAAGGCGTCACAACTTACGAGGTTCGAACCGAAGTGCTGCGAACGCGGAGCGGAACCTATGTGGCAACAATGGATGGTGAGTACGAGGTCGGCCGCATCACCGTCGAAGGGCGGGTCCGCGCGCTCGATGGCAACGTCATCGTAATTGATCGGCCCGGGGGGCGGGTCGTCTACGTTCTCGCGTCACGAGCGAAATATGTTGACAGACCGGCAGCGGTTCCCTCAGCATCGCCGAAAACAGAGGCAACAAAGAAGTGAGAGGACTTCTGTTGCTATATGTCATATAAAATGCGACTGTGTCTTCCATGAACACAAAACCATCGCGTATCGAACGCGAGCAACGACCAAACGTGGTCGGTGTGCGCTTCTCGGATAACGAGCAAGAGCGAATGAGCAAATCAGCGCAGTCGCTGGCTTTGCCGGTCGCCATCCCGTTATCAACACTAGTGCATACCTTCGCCATGATCGGGTTGCAATCGTTCGAACGCACGCAACTACGGAAACGGAAACCGCGAGTCGCAACAACACAGAACGCCGAAGAACGGCACTAACATTGCTTATGAGAATCCACGCAATTATCAACGATGACCAGATCGAAACATATCCCAACCGGAAAACAGGCCAAGACATCGCAAAGCGTGTCTTGTCGTTGGTTGACGTAGGCGAAGGTCATCGGCTCAAGCAAATCATCGAGTTCAATGCGCCTGACGACTTCAAGCCACAACAAGGCAAAGCCGTCGGAACGCGAGTGGTTCTCGATATCACCGAAGTCTCTATGTTCGGAAACCGGCCCCGCTTTCGGGGAGTGGTGGTTCCCGACGCAAAAAGCTAAGGTCATGGAATCGTCCTGGACTTACCAACTCAACCTAGTCGTCTGGCAGTTGTTTTTGCATCTGTCGTTCGCCGCGTTATCGCCCTCATTCAATAAACGCCGGGGGAAATGCGAGGAATTGATTTGGAAGATCGCAGGACTGCACGGATTCCATCTACACGACCTGCCCTTCGTCATCCGTTTTGAAAACGGCGATAGGACAGGTCGTCCGCACTGTCATGCAGTCCTTGCAGGATTGCCGAAGAAAGGAACCGATTTAAAATCTCGGATGGTCTACCGAGGTTGGGCTAGAAAGCTCATGGGAAACGCCCATATAAATCCCTTTCGACGCTCACTTCCGGGCGTCGCTTACATCACCGAAGGCTTGAGTCAACACGACCCAGGCACGGCGTACGAGGTAAGCAAATTCGGCACTGCAGATGCGATTTACGTCTCGCCGAAAGCTCGCATGGAGTTCCTCCGTGCTCGTGCTTTCGGACGCCGTATTCCGCATTGAACCACGGAAGCCACCGGAGCAAAATCCGGGCGACAACCAAGTCAGTGACGGTCCGGCCCGCAAGGGCCGGACCGGCTAGCTTGGATAGAGGTCTGCCTTGACTCCGCCGCTTCGGTAAGCCAGCGGAGACGGTCTTCGAGGTCGAACAGCGCGTGGGAAGCTGTCAGGGTCGGAAAGTAGGTGTTCAAATGGAGCGGGATTGCGTTAATGAGGCCACGTATCCGCGCGAGTTCATCAACCAACGCTCGTTGGTCGAAGTCGAATTGGAATGTAAGTTGCACTCCTAAAGCGGAAGCGGTGCCTGCGCTGGCGTGATCGCAACGGCTTCCATCGAATCAGCGAGCCCGAGACAAAAGCCAACACAGAGCGCTTGAGTCATCGAGACAAACGGCCACGCAAGGTTGACGTCTTCGTTAGTGTCGTAGGTCCAGCCGTGCTGAGTCCACGTTGTGACATACGCGCCGCGAATTCGCAGAACGTATTTAGTATCATTGATCGAGGCCGGAAGGTTGGTTGTTTTCGACGTTTTCATTTTATGTTACCCGCGAGGGTGAAAACGGCAAAAACAGCCATCCCGCTGCGGAGCAGCGCGGCGCACACTGGCGGCAGCGCAAGCGCGCACGCACGCTGGACAGCCTCGCTAACAGCGTGACAATGTTCGACGTTGACGAACCGTAGGCTGCGCGTTGGCGCGCTGTTAGCTTGGACGGCCAGTGCTAAAGGCGTTGCAGGGCCAGAGGGTTAGCGAAAATAACGAAAATACTTTGAGCAGAAAGGCCTGTCGAAATGCTATTTCGGTAAGGTATGAGAAAGCTAAAAGTCGAAGTGAGCGGAATGGAATTGGCGACTGCTGAAAAGTCGGACTCAAGATATTGTATGATCGCGGAGGCGATACGGCGGATGTATCCCGAGCTGCGCAATATTCAGGTCGACACGCAGTCTATTAGAGTGACCGACCGGGTGCGGAGGGAGCAACTGACTTTTATGAGTCCTGCTACGGCCCAGGTTGCAATTGTTAGGTTCGATGAAGGCGATACGCTGCGACCATTCGAGTTTGAGTGTAAAGAACCGCGGGTTCGGAAGCTGCGACCTCTGGGAGAAGCGGGTAAGGGTGGGCGTGTAGCGCATGGAGAGCAGCCGGGCGTCCCGAAGACCCGGACGAAAGCCGGGGCGTACCGGATCGGGCGGTTACGAGTTCATGGTTTACGGGCAGTAGGTCGCGCGGCTGAGCAGTTTAAGCCCGCGGGGTAGAAACGCCTGTCGAAATACCATTTCGGTAAGGCGCGGCTATCAGGTGGCCTTCGTTAGCAAAAATAACGAAAATACTTTGAGCAGAGTTCATCGGTTTTTGGGAGGCTGCGCGGCAGTCAGATGATTGAAGCGTCCGAACAACTCACTTGGTTCTGCTTTGGCATTTTCGGCGGGCTCCCGCTGGTTGTCGCACTCACGGTGTGGCAAGGGGTCAAGCAGGTCATTAACGAGGGTTCGACGCTTGGCGACTGATTAACCATCAACCAAGGAGCAACCACCATGAAACAGATGTTCTACACGCTCGGCGTCTTCACGCCCGACCTCACTCTGTTCACCGATGCGAGCGGCGCAATCACTCTGATTGCCGGCGCTTTCGTTACTGCTTTGGCTGTCGGTTTGGCGTTTCCAGTAGGCCGCAAGGTCTATCGGTCTGTCAAATCCGTCATCTCTGGCGCGTAGCACTCGGCGGACTTTCGGACGCTCGCGCTGGTTGAGGGTTTTCCCTTCCCCCTCACGCATAAAGGCCAGCGCGGGCGTTGTCGGTCGCTCCCTTCCCACTCTTTCAATGCTCCATGGACACTTCCGCACTTCTGCCGACTGCGTTGCACCTCCTTTGGTCGTTCCGGTGGGCGTTCGTCATTCTCGCGCTCGTAAAGGTTTCCTCGTACTATTTTCGGCGGTGGCGCTTCGAGCGTCGGCGGTACTAGCGCAAGACCCGACGCCGACACCAACACCGGCGCCCTCGCCTTCCGGTGAGGAGATCTTGCTTCTGCAGATCAACGAAGCTCAGGCGCAACAAACGCGTTGGCTGTGCTTCATCGCGGGCGGCATGCTGTTCGTGGGCGTCATTTCCCGGTGGCGCGTATGAAGGCACGGCTCTACGTCTCTCTTGCTTTCCTCACGCTCGCGGTGCTCCGCATCGTCGGCCGTCACTTCGGGTGGCTGGCGGTAATCCTGTCCGCTTCTAGCGTGCTTGGGCAAGGTCGAGGCGGTGACACGATTTGGCTCCGAAACAATGGCTCGCAAGCCATCCCGGCCAATGGTTCGGCTGATCCGGGGCAAACCGTGATGCTTGAGTATCACGTCTCACGCCACAACAAAGGTACGCAGACATGGGAAGCGTTCACGGTCCTGCAGACGAAGGTTGTGAATCACCCAGGGCACTACGCTTTCCCGGCTGGCACAGACTGGCAATATCTCGTTGGGACAACCAGCGGCGGCGGCCTCTACGTCGCGGCCGGAAACTGGGTCATGAACGGTAACAATTACCCGTGCAACGGCACGACGGTCCCGGCTGGACAAACGTGCTACGACAAAGCGCGGGTGAAGATTGTCCCGGTCGTGATTGCGGGTTCGCCAATCAAGGGCACGCAACCATGGACAAGCACCTACTCCGAGAGCGCGTGGGGCTCTCCTGATGCGGCCGGCGCGAACAACTACACGTTCGTGCAAAACACCGTCCCGGTGTTCGGAACCGTGGCCTTCGATGGCGATTTGATCGTCCCGGCACGATCGGCTTTGCACTCGATCGCGCTGAAGGTTAACGGGGTCACGATCAACACGGCATCGTCTGCGCCGAACGCGGAAGGTGAGCAAAACGTTGACCTGTCGGGCATTGCCTCGAACGTCAACACGACTGGTTCAACCTTCGAATGGTTGATTGACGGCGTAAGTCAGGGCGGACCACAAGCTCTCGTCTTCACGAATATCGGTTCCATCGAGCAACCGCTTTGGCGCGCGACGATTTCGATTGTCCGTCAAGTCGCAGCGGGCGGAGCACCGACACCAACGCCGGCAACCACCGCGACTCCGACCGCAACGCCCACACCAACGCCGATGACAACAGCCACGCCATGGGGCGGCGGTGCAACGCCGACACCCGCTCCCGGTTCGTCTCCGCCTCCTACCATCATCGTCGGTCCCGGTCCCGGTGGGACTGGCAACGTCAATTCGCAAGCGGTCACGGTTATGAATCCCGGCGACATTTACACGCCGATTACGAATGCCATCGGCAAGCTGCCAACCGCTCGGGATATTTACGATAATGTAAAAAACGCGCTGAACGACGCCGGCAACAATCTTGCGGGTCCGGGAACGGCCGCGCCCGGTGGTGCTACTGCAACTGACCTGAGCAATCGCGGCAATCTGGACCAATTGCAGGGCAAGCTTGAAGAAGGCTTGGACGGAATCGAGGACACCAAAACGGCCGCTATCGGCAAGATTCAAGGGGTCACGGACAGCTTCCAAACGCTCCCGACGACATTCGGACAGGTGACGTCGATCAACCTGGGGCTGTCGTGGTTCAACAGCATCCCGATTGTTGGCGGAATCAGCAACTCATTCCCCGAAAGCATCAGCCTTGCGCCCTACATGGATGGCATCGCGCTCGTCCGGCTGCTGCTCCTGTGGATTCTGACAATCGCCTTCGGGTTCCTCACCTTGCGCGCACTCGCTTGGAACTAACGACATATGGGAAGGATCATCGAATGGATAAGCAGCACTCGCCAGTTCATGATCTACTGGTTTCAGGAGAGCTACAAAGAGGCGGTCCGTCTCGCAACCACGGGCTGGGGCATCGTAGCAATCGCGGCGACGCTACTCTACACGCTCCTCACCAATATCGTTTCGGTTGTTGCGCTCCTGCTCAGTACGGTCAACGGGCTCGTCACGGGTCAATGGAACTACGCGCCACCGGCTGCGATTGGCTACATCCTGAGCGTTGCAAACACCTTCACGCCGCTTGAGGAAATGATGAGCATGGCGATAGCTTACGGCACACTCAAAGGCGGGCTCGCGCTTTACCGCTGGGTCAAGTCGTACTTCTTCACCGCGTCGAGCGTGTGATTGAGATTCTCGAAGGTTTCGGGCTGGGCGCTGGCAAGTCTTACACAACCATCGTGGCGAAGCTTATTCCGCACTTCTGTCGGGGCGGGACAGCGTATGTCGTCGATACGATGGAAGTGCTGTGGCCGGAGCTACAGGCGCACTGTTACAACGACCTAGGCTACAAACTGCATGGGGACCAGCTCTACGTTGTCCCGGAAGCAGCCATCCCGACGCTGCACGAACACACGCCACCGGGCACAGATGACTGTCCGGTTCTGATCGTGGCGGACGAAGTGCATGGGAAGCTCAATGCGCGGGACTGGAACGATAAAAACAAACGAGGGTTGTTCGAATGGGCAACACAATCACGTCACGACGACAACGACCTGTGGTTGATTTCGCAGAGCGCAATGAACATCGACAAGCAGATGCGCCGGCTCGCGACTTACAACTGGCGCGTGCGAAATACGCTAGCCATGGGCGAGAACGTGCTCAAAACCATGCTGTCGATTCGTTCCGCGGTCACGTTCGGGCTCCTGCCCAAAGCGTATTTCATTCTCACTCAGCTGGATCAAGACGGGAAAACCGCCTTTGGCAAAAAGCGCTGGCTCGAACAGGATCAACGAATTTTCAAATGTTATCGCTCGAAGGCGATGCGCGGGAAACACAAGCGAGCCGGCGAGCCGGTCGCGCGAAAGGTAATCGAACGAAGGAAAGCAAGACACCCTATGATCAAATACGTTTTAATCGGCATGGTCGCCGTGATTGGGTTTGGAGCGTGGAAGCTCTGGACAACTCCAAAGCCGTCATTTCTGAGCGCAAACGCAACGCCGGCTCCGGTCCCTGCAGAAGTACAGCACGTGGCGGCAAAGGAAGGCGTCACAACTTACGAGGTTCGAACCGAAGTGCTGCGAACGCGGAGCGGAACCTATGTGGCAACAATGGATGGTGAGTACGAGGTCGGCCGCATCACCGTCGAAGGGCGGGTCCGCGCGCTCGATGGCAACGTCATCGTAATTGATCGGCCCGGGGGGCGGGTCGTCTACGTTCTCGCGTCACGAGCGAAATATGTTGACAGACCGGCAGCGGTTCCCTCAGCATCGCCGAAAACAGAGGCAACAAAGAAGTGAGAGGACTTCTGTTGCTATATGTCATATAAAATGCGACTGTGTCTTCCATGAACACAAAACCATCGCGTATCGAACGCGAGCAACGACCAAACGTGGTCGGTGTGCGCTTCTCGGATAACGAGCAAGAGCGAATGAGCAAATCAGCGCAGTCGCTGGCTTTGCCGGTCGCCATCCCGTTATCAACACTAGTGCATACCTTCGCCATGATCGGGTTGCAATCGTTCGAACGCACGCAACTACGGAAACGGAAACCGCGAGTCGCAACAACACAGAACGCCGAAGAACGGCACTAACATTGCTTATGAGAATCCACGCAATTATCAACGATGACCAGATCGAAACATATCCCAACCGGAAAACAGGCCAAGACATCGCAAAGCGTGTCTTGTCGTTGGTTGACGTAGGCGAAGGTCATCGGCTCAAGCAAATCATCGAGTTCAATGCGCCTGACGACTTCAAGCCACAACAAGGCAAAGCCGTCGGAACGCGAGTGGTTCTCGATATCACCGAAGTCTCTATGTTCGGAAACCGGCCCCGCTTTCGGGGAGTGGTGGTTCCCGACGCAAAAAGCTAAGGTCATGGAATCGTCCTGGACTTACCAACTCAACCTAGTCGTCTGGCAGTTGTTTTTGCATCTGTCGTTCGCCGCGTTATCGCCCTCATTCAATAAACGCCGGGGGAAATGCGAGGAATTGATTTGGAAGATCGCAGGACTGCACGGATTCCATCTACACGACCTGCCCTTCGTCATCCGTTTTGAAAACGGCGATAGGACAGGTCGTCCGCACTGTCATGCAGTCCTTGCAGGATTGCCGAAGAAAGGAACCGATTTAAAATCTCGGATGGTCTACCGAGGTTGGGCTAGAAAGCTCATGGGAAACGCCCATATAAATCCCTTTCGACGCTCACTTCCGGGCGTCGCTTACATCACCGAAGGCTTGAGTCAGCACGACCCAGGCACGGCCTACGAGGTAAGCAAATTCGGCACTGCAGATGCGATTTACGTCTCTCCGAAAGCTCGCATGGAGTTCCTCCGTGCTCGTGCCTTCGGACGCCGTATTGCGCATTGAACCACGGAAGCCACCGGAGCAAAATCCGGGCGACAACCAAGTCAGTGACTGTCCGGCCCGTAAGGGCCGGACAGGCTAGCTTGGATAGAGGTCTGCCTTGACTCCGCCGCTTCGGGAAGCCAGCGGAGACGGTCTTCGAGGTCGAACAGCGCGTGGGAAGCTGTCAGGGTCGGAAAGTAGGTGTTCAAATGCAGCGGGATTGCGTTAATGAGCCCACGTATCCGCGCGAGTTCATCAACCAGCGCTCGCTGGTCGAAGTCGAATTGGAATGTAAGTTGCACTCCTAAAGCGGAAGCGGTGCCTGTGCTGGCGTGATCGCAACGGCTTCCATGGACTCAGCGAGTCCGAGACAAAAGCCAACACAGAGCGCTTGAGTCATCGAGACAAACGGCCACGCAAGGTTGACGTCTTGGTTAGTGTCGTAGCTCCAGCC
>MWWE01000179.1_pt1 | contig 11183 bp, 8 predicted proteins | sample 1047301 | NCBI WGS metagenome assembly MWWE01 (sample SAMN06349973, study PRJNA376086) | soil metagenome | isolation source: MS1-1 sample Antarctic (ecotone) soil | place: Antarctica
ATTAAAATAAGGATGAAAGGCCGGTAGGATTTAGAATTTAAACAATCAAAATAGAAGTAATACATGAAATGATATAAAATAAAAATATCTTATTTAGATGAGTAGTTTTCACTTCAGTAGGTAACAAAAGTAGAACCCTAAAATGACAATAAAACAATCAAATTCAGGAAATCAAGATCCTCTTGCTTCAAATTCACAAACTTTAATTAGAAATAATTTATAATATTCATTAATTTTGAGGTGATTAATATTATTCCGAAGGTTATTTCATTTAAATTGATATTATAAACAACAACTATTTTAATTAAAGTAAGTTAAATTTTATAACATTCAGTAGCGGTCTATATAATCTAATCTTTAATCATGTAATTGAGGTAATAATTTTTAAAAAATACATGAGTCTTGTAAGGATTCATCCCCTATATTTGAAAATTGTTGATGAATATGTCATTTTTATACTTTTTAATGATGTACCCCAGGGAATGGTTAAAGTATGTGAAATGAAGCACCTCTGCTTTAAAAAATCCTGAATTTTGCCCTATGATTAAAGAAAATAATTTATACCCCGCAGATTTAATACTTTTGAATGGATCCATTTATACTGTTGATGCATCAAGAAGTTGGGCAGAATCTCTTGCAGTTAAAGATGGGAAGATAATATTCATTGGGCATGATAATGAAGTCAAAAAATTTAAGGGTGAGGATACCATAGTTTATGATCTTAAAGGTAAAATGGTATTACCCAGTTTCCATGATTCTCATGTACATCCTGTTGTTGGAGGGCTGGAGCTTGGTGAATGTGATTTAACACCATTCAGAACTGAAGAGCAGATGCTGGATCATCTGAAAAACTATGCCCGGCAACATCCGGAAAAGGAATGGATAAGGGGCGGAGGATGGCAGCTGCCGGTTTTCGAAGATGGGAATCCTCATAAATCTTTATTGGATAGAGTTGTACCTGAAAGGCCTGTTTATCTTGAATCTGCAGATGCGCACTCAGCCTGGGTCAATTCAAAAGCATTAGCAGTGGCTGGAATTACAAAACAAACAGCCGATCCGGTAAATGGCAGAATTGAAAGAGATTATAAGACTAAAATACCTTCCGGAACTTTAAGGGAAGATGCAATGAAGTTGGTCTCAACCCTGCTACCAAAATATTCTGATGAGGATTACCTGAAAGGATTACAACTGGGTATGGAAATCGCGAATAAATATGGAATTACTGCTGTTCAGGAAGCCAGCGCGACAGAAAAAATTATAAAAGCTTATTCAGAACTTGATAAAAAAGGGAAATTAAATATCAGAGTGGTAGCTGCTTTAAGATGGGATTCTAAAAATGGGGAATCTCAATTGAAAGACTTGTTAGCATTGAAAGCAAAATATTCTGGTAAAAATTTTAAAATAAATGGTATAAAAATTTTTGCTGATGGAGTTATCGAAGCACAAACTGCCGCATTGATAGAACCTTATATTGGCAGTGACGGCAAAAAAGGTAAACCAATATTCGAAGCTGAGGAGCTGAAGAAATTAATAAGGCTTATTGACAAAGAGCACCTTCAGGTCCATGTTCATGCAATAGGAGATTATGCAGTTAGAATTACACTGGACGCTTTTGAATTTGCTTCAATTACCAACGGAAAAAGAGATTCACGGCATCATATTGCGCATCTTCAGTTGGTCCATCCTAAAGACCTTTCAAGGTTTAGGAAATTAGGTGTTCTTGCTAATTTTCAACCATTATGGGCATACCAGGATGTTTATTATTCTAAGTTAACTGAACCTGTTATTGGAAGTAAACGATCCCGCTGGCTTTATCCGCTAGGAAGCCTTGTTCAAAATGGTTCTATGGTTGTGGCAGGAAGTGACTGGTCTGTATCATCTATGAATCCTTTATATGCCATACAGATTGCTGTTACCAGGAGGGCCCTTCATGCCGGCCCAGGTCCATCCTGGATTCCGGAAGAAACCACTGATTTACCTTCAATAATAGCTAGTTATACAATTAATGGTGCTTTCTTAAATTTTCAGGAAAAAAAAACCGGTTCCTTAGAAGTTGGAAAAGCTGCTGATATAATTGTTCTTGACAGAAATATTTTTGAAATTCCTAAACATGAAATACACCTCACAAATGTTCTTCTAACTCTTTTAGAGGGAAAAATTGTATTTCAGGATCCTTCTTTTGAATAAGTAATAAAGCTGTATTAAATTCCTTTATGATAAAATTATATCTACAATTACCCAATAATATCGATTATGAAACTGTACATATGTATATTAATATATCGTAAGCAAATTTAAGCTTTTTATAACCTCCTCTTTAAATACACCAGCCTCAAAAGTCCATTCTCTGAAGATATAATCCTTTTTTTTTGATATTTTTAATAATGTACTGCTCCTGGTTCCATAATCACTCATTTTTATAAACAAAGGAGAAAGTTTTCTTTCAAAATCAATTCCTATACCTGTATCAGGTAATAATTCAACTAAAGGAATATCTACATTATCTAAAAGATTTAAAAGACCTTCATCTTCAATAAAATTCCCTTTAATAGCTTCCTCCAATAGTTTTTTCCCTTTTGTAACTTTAGGCCAGGGTGTATCCAGTAAATGATTACTTAAACCATAAATGCCGGAGCTTAATTTCTTTATCTTTTTTCCAATATTTGAATAATAATATAGGTGATCGGGATCACCTAATATTATATTAAAACCATCATACAAATCAGGTTCAGAATCAATACGCTGTACATATTCTCCTGGTGAAATATCATCTTTTAAATATTCCGCTACCAGGCTACCTCTGGACTTATATTGAAGTGATTGTTTATTTTTATTAAAATCTCTATAATTAGTAACTGCAGCAAATTTTCCCCTTGTATTTATTCCCATCCAGGTACCGCCTGCTGCTAAATCTTTTCCAGCAAAAACTGAAGAATCCTCCTCCCAAAAATGAGCTTTCATAGTAGGCCGGTTATAAAATTCGTCCCGGTTGGCAAGTAACACTAATTTAAAATCCGGATGATGGTTCCATGAAAATAATATTAAGCACATAATTTTAAATTATATCTTCAACAAGTTAGGATAAACCTTACCATAACCAAATGTAGAATGTTATTATTTAACATATAAACCAACCTTTACATGCTTTGATACAATAGAATACAGCTTTAGATGTTAATAAGGTACGAATATTGTATAGAAAGCCATGCCTGTTTGTCTGGATTGTATAAAAGACTCTGATCATCAAACAGTATCTAAAGGATTAATGTATGCTAATGAAATTTTTTATTCCGCTCTTTTTTATTCTTTTTCTTTCAGTAGATGTAGCATTTGCCCAATCAAAAGGAAAAAAAGGCAAAGATGCAACGCCAAAGCACTGGGATTCACCAACCAGGGATCCTGATGAATTATTTAAAGGAGGGGAGGGCACCAATACGAAAACTTCAAAGAAAAAACAGTCTAAGAAATTAACTCCTGTTGATGCTGCCATGGTACGCTATGAACAGCAAAAGAAAGCCAATGCCAAAAAATATGCACAAATGGAGAAAGATTCCAGAAAACCACAATATTCTGATCCTTCATATTTTGGTCATAAGAAAAAACCTAAAAAAAGACCTCCGGGTAAGAAGAAGTTTTGCCAGGAATGTGGCATTACACATTAATCCACAGCCACTGTTAAAGTGGCTTTTTTTTTATAGCTGATATCAATCACTGGTGAAATTTTAGAATTTAAATTCATAAATTTAAAAATTAAAACTTTTTAAGGTGGACTTAATCAACAAGTACATAGAGCAGACAAATCTTAAGCCTGTTATTACGGACAAGGATATATATACTTTAGTTGATGAAGCTAAAGAACATCAATTTTTGGGTATATGTGTTCCTCCATTTTGGGTAAAAAAAGCTAAACGAGAGCTAGGAAGCGTAGATATAAAACTGGTAACGGTGATAGGATTTCCTTTGGGATATAATATGACAGAAACTAAGGTAGAAGAGCTTACGCGAGCCATTGGAGATGGGGCCAATGAACTTGACCTGGTTATGAATATTTCAGCTTTTAAAGCAAATATGCCCTGGGTAAAAATAGAGTTAGCTAAATGTGCTACTTTAGCCCATAGCCATAGCGTATTATTAAAAGTTATAATAGAAACAGCCTACCTGGATGAAGATGAAGTGGTAAAGGCTTCTTTATTGTCTCAACATGCCGGGGCTGATTTTGTCAAAACATCGACTGGCTTTGCTTCTTCCGGAGCTACAATTGATCAGATTAAATTAATGCGTAAAGTTTTATCACCTGAAGTTGGGATCAAAGCATCGGGAGGCATTAAAAATTATGAGCAGGCAATAGCTTTTATTGAAGCGGGAGCAGAAAGGATTGGAACTTCATCAGGAGTGGAAATAATGAAACAATCTAAAAATAAATTTACATGATACATTATAATATTATTGTAAAAGGAATAGTTCAGGGTGTAAATTTTAGGGTCAGGACCAGGCAAAAAGCTCAGGAAATTGGTATTAAGGGTTTTGTGAAAAATGAAATTGATGGTTCGGTTTATATAGAGGCAGAAGGTGATGAGGATCAAATACAAGCTTTTATGGAATGGTGTGGGGAAGGTCCTGAACGTGCTGATGTGCAGGAAGTTTATTTTGAAAGTGCACCTCTAAAAAATTTTCCAGGATTTGATGTTAAGTCTTAATCATCAGGCGATTTTATATTCTCGAATTCCTTTATATCTGTATACTTTAAGCTCAAAATATTTACTGAGGAAATACTTCATCCGGGCTTGTGCAAGATAGGCTTTTTTATCTTCGGAAAAAATAACAGCACCTTCTAAAACTGCTCTTAAAAAATTGGAAAAATTACAGAAATCCGTTACCCAGCATTTAAAAGCCTCCTCCCATTCCTCCTGGAATTTTTGGTAATGACTTCGGCCGTCAAAGATTAGCTCAAGTTGTGTATTGTTACATTTGTATCGGTAAATTCCGGCAAGTTCCTGATAAAATAGTTCAAGTGATTTAAGATTAAAAGTAGCACAGCTTTTTATTTTTAAAATTGTATCATCTTCTACTCCAAGAGGGTTAAAACGGAAGTTGTAGGTGGTTATTACCTCATCCACCAGCCATTGTAAAAGGAGGTTTTCAGAATCAGACTGAGCTTTTTTTAAAATATAATTCTTATCAAGAGGAAAGAATTTCTGAATCATCAGATTGTATAGAAGGTTCTGTAAATATAGGTAACTTTAAAGAATTTATAAATAAAATTTATTAAAAAGGATATCCTACAGCAATATTTAATATGGCATTTCTCCATTTAAATTCATCAATTACCCATTCTTCCCTATGTGGAATCCTCAAAGGAATTCCTAAATCAAAACGTAATACAAAAAAAGAAACATCTACTCGTACTCCAAATCCAGTTCCTACCGCCAAAGAATGGAAAAAATTATTAAATTCAAAGATTCCTTCCGGGCGATCTAGTTCTCTTAAAAGCCAAATATTACCGGCATCTAAAAATACAGCCCCATTGACTACGCTAACTAAAGGGAACCGATATTCAAAATTTGTTTCGAACATAAGATCGCCAACCTGGTCAAAAAACAAGAATCCACCCTCTTCAGGAACAAATCCTCCCGGCCCGACCTGTCTTGCCCTAAACGCCCTGATGCTATTAGGTCCTCCCATAAAAAATTGTTTTACATAAGGTAGTATTGTGGAATTTCCGTATGGAAAACCTGCCCCCATCAATAACCGGGTAGCAAAGGTTTGTCTTTCGGTAGGTTTATAATAATATCTAAAATCAGTTTCTAAACGGGAATATTGAGAATAGGGAGCACCAAATAAAGTATAAGGCTCATCTTCAGTAGGGTCATCTTCATTGATCAGAGACTGTATCGCATGCATCAAGTTTCCTGAAACATCTACATTTCCCCTGAAGAAGAAGTCATGCCTCTTTCTTCTCCTGTTTCTGCTTGCAGGATCCTCTTCCCGTAATTGTGTATTAAAGGTATAAGTATAATTACTTCCTAATATAAATTGCTGTTGAAAGCTTCTTCGAAGAAAGGTTCTATCTTCAAGTATTTGTTCAAATTCTGCAGTTCGATTACTTAATTGCAAATAATTGATATTTATGACATTTAAGACATGATCTGCAACGGTAGTCTCTCTCCAGGTATAGCCTGCAGAGGTATTAAAAGAATTCATAGTAAAAAACTGGGTCCTGTTCAGGTGCTGAATTCCCAGCCTGAAGTTAGTTTTTGGAACAAACCTGCTGGAAGTTTGAAATCTGAATGGTGCAATAAATCTTGGAATTTGGAGATGTATTTCTGCCCCTAGTTCATAAGACGCAAATCTTTGGCGTCCTTGCATCTCCTCCATTCTTCTTCTTGAAATTATTTGCGTTTCATATCCCGCTGTCAGATTTAATTGTAAAAGTTCGGCACCTCTGAAAGCATTTCTGTTTATAAAACGAGCTATAATAGAAGGTCCAATAAAGTTGTTGGACTTAGAAACCCCCTGCACCTCAGCCCGAAGTGATTTACGCCTAAGGGGGGTAAGATTAATATAGGCATTTAACAAACCATCTCCTTCTGAAGGTTGCTCTTCATAACGTATATTGGCAAAACTGAAAACACCCAATCCCATCAGCCGGCTAAGAGAAAAAATATGATTTTGCCTTGAATAAAGTGAATCCTTTTCCAAAAAAATAGATCTGAAGATAGGAGCAGGACGATATTGCCTAAAACTGCTTATATAGTAATTCTGGTTATATAAAATGGTGTCATTATTTTCCGGAGTAACACCTTGTATATGATTTGTATTTACATAGATATCATTAATCCTGAATTTCCTTGTGATTTGCTCGGGAATCTGAGGTTTAATTGCAAGATAAATATTTAAAGACCGGTTTCCAATCGTGCTATCTACCCTGAATATTAAAGCATCATCTGAAAAATAATAATATCCTTGATTTTCTAGCTCCAGGTCTATTCTTACTCTTTCTTCAGTGAGGGTATTTAAATTATATGGGTCGCCAATGCGTAGTAAGGTGTTTTCTTTTGTTTCCCTTATTCTCTCCTCTATTTCAGAATCCCCATCAGGAAAATAGATTTCATTGATGGTAAATGGAGGATTAATATGAGCAATATATTCTACTTCAGATTTTTTATTTTCCGTAATAATATTATATTCAACTTCAGGATTATAGTGGCCGTTATTAAATAACCTGTTGATCATCAGATCCTGCACACGATCAGGTTTAACAACACTAAGAAGAATTGGAGGTTCACCTATTCTGTCACGCAGCCATCTCCATATTCCCCGGGCGTCAGGGCCTCCGAATAAGTTATAAAGACCTAGTTTTGGCCTCATCCCCAGGAAAGTAAAATTGGATTCAGGACCTGTTACATCTTCCAGCTCATCCATCAGTCTGTTTTTATTGGGAATAGGTCCGTTGGCCTCAATTTTTATTCTTTCTCCCATGTAAAGGGAATCTCCTTCAGGAACATGCTTAGTTAAATTACATCCTGAAGAAATCAGACAGATTAAGATAAAGCTTAAAAAATAATTACTCTTAAACATGGATGTTGAATAAATTCTAAAAATCTCCAAATCGAAAATGGATTAAGATTATGCTTGTATGGAACATAACAAGCTTTAAAAATTAAGAATAAATTAATTTTGTTTGTTGCAGTTAATCAATTACTTCAAATTTTGAACACCATCAGTATCTTCGATTACTAAATATTAAAAAATTAATTATCATCTACCGGAGCCTGGTTTTCTTCCCTTGAAGTTTCCATATCATTGATATCCGCATCCAATTCTCTTTCCCTTCTGGTTCTTCTAAATAGTTCTTGTAATCGATTATAATCTCTGGTAAAGATTACACCTAATCCTGTTTCAATCAATTGGCCGTCAATTACACTTTCAAAAGTTTGTTCTCTAAAACCTCTGACCTTGTACCTGCCGTCTTCTGTAATGTTATATTCAACGGCGACATTTCCTGCTATATCACTAACTCCTTTTTGTTGCCGTGCCCTTTCCCCTTCTACATCAATATTGCCTCCCACCTGGACTGACAATCTGTTATCAAGGAATTGTCTTGAAATTCCTACCTGAAGCTCTGTTCGTCCAGCTCCTTCACCTGTATCTGAAAAATCATCATATGACTCAACTCCAATATTTAAATCAAAACCTGATATGTATCTATCGGCAAGTCGATTTAATTGTTGTGTAAGTAAATTACTTACACTTCTTCGGGCAGCTCCCTCAACACCTCCACCACCTGCTCCTCCAGCCAATGGATCCTGAGCAAGGAAAGAATTTAAAACTAACAAGGCAAATACCTGCTTGTTAAGTTCTGCAACCTGCTGTTCCTGATTCAATTCCTGAATAATGGGGAAAATACTTCCACCTACGACTCCCCTCTGATCTTCCGGCATATCCAGACCAAAACTTATCAATGGGTTCATTAATTCTCCTTCCATATTAAGATATACCAGGAAGGGAAATTGTTGCCTGGCTTGCGTTGGGACTTCGGTACCTGTTCTTCCTTCTAAAAGGTTCATGGGTGAAGTTTTTACATTATATATTGCTCTTATATCTACTGTAGCATCCATTACATCCCCATTCCAAATAATAGAGCTTCCGGGATTTATTTCAAATTTCCTGTTTAACACACCCATAAAGGCCAACTGATAGCTGCCTTCGGCAATTTCATATCTTCCTGTAAGGGTCATGTCTCCTGAAGGATTGATACCTAAATTAAGATCAGCCTCACCTCTGATAGCCAAAGCATCTGTTCCTGATGGATCCATTAATACTCCGAATCTGGCTTCCCTTTCAGTTCTGATTACCATATTTAAATTAATTCCTGAAAACTCTGATCGTACCTTCAATGTATCAGCATCTGCAAAAGGATCATCCAGGCTCATATCTACAAATTCAACTATGCCCTCCATTTCAGCTATACCCGCTTCACCTGCAGGGATTATTAAAGTCATGTTGGTGCCATCTTTTACATTAATATCTCCTTCTATAACCGGAAGATCTGTATTGCCTTGTAGCGCAATGTTACTATCAAGTATTAGGGTTCCAAAATAAAGACCGTCATCTTCAGCTTCGGTGGTATTAATTACTCTGAAATTCCTGCTTCTGATATCTAATCCTAATTGAAAATCGGTATAATCCTGGGTTGTTATAGTACCTGTAATTACTGCCGGATTGTTATTTACATCAACCAAGCGAAAATTGGGAAAAGAAATGCCTTGCTCGTCAAATACAATTCTTTCATTTGCAAGCTTGAAATAATTATTTAGCATAGTTAAATTGAACGAAGCTTCTTCAAAACGTAGTTCACCTCGTACTTGTGGAGAATCGGTATTACCTCCTATGGTCATTTGACCCCGAAGCGCTCCCTTAAGATCTTCAAGCTGGCCAGCTGCGTAAGCTTCAACAGTGGCCAGGTCCAAATTCTGAATATTAACATTAAAATCTAAGGCTCCCGGGGCTCCTTCTTCTTCAGCAATTATATAATTACCATTAACATTTACCTGGTTGCCAGAACCAGAAATCTGGAGGTTTACATCGTATTGATTTGCAATTGGATTTGAAGCCTGAATAGAAATATTACCAAGGGTATCTTCTTTAAAGCTGAAGTTTTGAATATCAAGATCAGAAGTGAATGCAAATGCTTCCTGCTGATTATCTATAACTACATTTCCACTTAATGCTCCTGTTAGCAGGTTTTCATCACGTTCTATCATCTTTGATAAAACTGATAGGTTGAAATTTTGAAAATTTACTTCCAGATCAAGATTGGGTCTTGAATTGACTGAAAAAATCTGTCCGGTTCTTTCAAAAGTTACATCATTTGCAGTAATACCTTCAGGCCCAAATTCTATAAAATTATTTTGAGGGACATTCCATGGTTCGTAATTTAATATTACTTGTTCGGGCTCAAAGCTAAACCTGAAAACATCATTTATGCTCTCCATGACTCCACCCAAAAGATAACGTGGTTCTCCTTCGTCATCCAAAAAATTTAGCCTTGTATTTATCAGGTTATTTTGTACTTCCCCGGTTAAAGACATATTTTTGATGTGGTAACTGGAATCAAGTACGTGTGCAACAGAAAGAGCATAATTTAACTGATCACTGTCAGAATCTACAATAAAACGTAAAGCTTCGACAGTGGTGGTTTGATACACTATCTGCGGGAATTCAATTTCAAGTTCAAGATTTAAATTTTGGCTGTTATAACTTCCGGATATTGTACCGGGAATAAATTTTTCTAATTCAGGTAACAGAACATCTGTGAGTAAATCTGTATTATGTATTACTACTTCAAAATCAAAATTCTGAGGTTCCAGATCCTCTTCGATTTCATCATCGTGCAGATCAAAATACCGGTTCATATGCCTTACAATGGTAGGACCTAAATCGCCCAGGTTCACAGTGCCGGTAAGACTTGCTGATAATATCTCGGAATCTACCTGTATCTCTGTTCTTCTTTTTTCCTGGATGGAACCAACCAGTAATGAATCAACAGAATATCTTTCACCATTCCTGTTAACTATAACATTTCGGATTCCAAAAGTACCATTGATATCGTTCATGTCTATTCCTGTTAAATCGGCTTCCAGTTTAAATTGTGCAGTAAAAGGATCGTCCATAAAATTCAAAGCCTGGAAATCTGCATGCATCAGATCAAATATGAAATCAAATACCGGCCGTTCCTCATTCATATTTACGTTGCCATTAAAAGCAAACTTAAGATTTTCATCATCAAGACTGGCCTGGCCAACGAATTGCTGTTGTTCTACACGGCCATCAATAAATAGGTTATTGTATTGATAATCATTATAACCAAATTTTTGAACTACACCTTTTACATTAGCTTCAATGTCTTCTGGTGTTATTCCAATTCCATCAACATTCAATTGGAGTGATAATAAACCAACATCTTCCTGTCCTATAATTTTACCTACATTCACCTCCTGAACCACTAGCTGACCTGTATAGGCTTGCCTGCCTTGAACCGGCTGCATGCGTAGATCAGTTGATATATTTCCATCAGTGGTATTTAATTTTGCATGGGTGATAAAATCTTCTAGGGTTCCTGTAAAATTAGCTGAAAGTGTTATAGTTTGAGGTATAGAAAATCCTTCAGGCAAGGTACCTGC
>MWWE01000180.1_pt1 | contig 11162 bp, 8 predicted proteins | sample 1047301 | NCBI WGS metagenome assembly MWWE01 (sample SAMN06349973, study PRJNA376086) | soil metagenome | isolation source: MS1-1 sample Antarctic (ecotone) soil | place: Antarctica
TGATAGAATACTTGTCAAAGAACGATAATCTTGTTTCGATAGTTGAATATGTTGTCTTTTTCTTGCCATCATTAAAAGATACAAGAAAAGACCTATTCTTTCAACAACTTCGGTTACGTTGCACTAGTTTGGGCATTTATAACAATCTCCAAATATTTTTTACTCAGAAAAATCTTAATATTCCATCAATTCATTGATCGCTTTTTCGACATTTTCGACCTGCGGCAAGATTGCATCTTCGAGTTGCGGAGCGTAAGCAACGAATGTATCAGTTGCACCAACTCTGCGAACGGGAGCGTCGAGATATTCAAACAATTCGTCCGAAATTCTTGCCGCGATTTCCGCACCGTAGCCGAATGAGAGCGAGTCTTCGTGGGCGACGATGACGCGGTTTGTTTTCTTAACGGTTTGTTCAATGGCTTCCCAATCGTAAGGAGAGAGCGAACGCAAGTCAATAATTTCGACTGTTATTCCGTGGTCTTTTTCGACTTTTTTTGCCGCTTGGCGGGAGCGTTCGACCAATGCACCGTAAGTGATTATTGAAATGTCATTTCCTTCACGTGTAACTTTTGCTTTGCCGAATGGAATCATAAATTCGTCCGAAGGATATTCGGATTTATTATAAACCTGACGATATAAATGTTTGTGTTCGAGGAACAAAACCGGATCGTCGCAACGGATGGATGTTCTGAGCAAACCGTTTGCATCCAAGGCACTTGACGGATAAACGACACGAAGCCCCGGAATTTGTGTGAACAGCGAAACTCCGCTTTGCGAGTGATAGATCGCTCCGCCTTTTAAATATCCGCCGACGGGAACTCTCATTACAACGGGCGATTTCCAATCTCCGTCCGCTCTCCAACGCATCAATGCCAATTCATTTCTGATTTGGTGATAGGCAGGAAAAATATAATCGAAAAACTGAATTTCGACAACGGGTTTCAAATTTCGCGTCGCCATTCCGATTGCACGTCCGACGATGTTTGCTTCTGCCAAAGGCGAATTGAAAACTCTTGCCGAACCGAATTCGCGTTGCAGATTTGCCGTAACTTTGAATACGCCGCCTTTTCCTTTAACGGTTTCGATGTATTCTTCACGCGAAACATCAGCGACATCTTCGCCGAAAATTACGATTCGCGGATCGCGTGCCATTTCCGTGTGCAGACATTTGTTGATGAGATCAACCATCGTTCCGGGTTTGCCGGACAGTTCCGCACCATCTTCCGTGTCGAATTCGGCGGAAGTTGGATCAACATCGGGCGAATAAACATTCCGGTAAATCGTATCAGGAGCAGGCTGGGGACTTGCAAGTGCTTCGTCCGTTACCGCCATTATTTCCGCATCAACTTCCTTTCGCAATTTTTCCAAGTCTTCGGAAGAAATGATTCCTTCGGTCATAAGTAATTCGCCAAAAGTTTTGATCGGATCATTTTCCGCATCTTGCTGACGCTCTTCTTCGGGGCGATATAATTTTTCATCGTCCGAAAGCGAGTGTGAATACGGACGAATAACTTTTGCGTGAATAAATGCCGGACCTTTGCGTTCACGGCAGTATTTAACCGCTTTTTGAAAAGTTTCGTAAGATTCAAGCGGATCAGTTCCGTCGCATTTTTGAATCAGCATATTCGGAAAACCCAAAACGAGATCGGAAATACTTCCGCCCGCTGTGCCGACTTCAACGGGAACGCTGATGGCATAACCATTATCTTCAACGAGAAAAATTACGGGCAATTTCAAATTACAAGCCGTGTTCAAAGCCTCCCAAAATTCACCTTCCGAAGTTGTTCCGTCGCCAACCGACATATAAACAACTTCATCGCCTTTAAATCCCGTAACTTTGTACTGCAATTCTTCAACCAAAGATGCACGATAACTTGCTTCCGCCGCACCGACTGCTTGCAAAGCCTGCGTTCCCGTCGGTGAACTTTGCGAAGGAACATTTAATTTTACACTGCCCCAATGCGAAGGCATCTGTCGTCCGTGCGAATTCGGATCGGCTTCCGCCGCCACCGCCGATTGCAGCATTTCTTTAGAAGTCATTCCCAATTGCAGCATCAAAGCACGATCACGATAATACGGATAAAACCAATCGTAACCTGCCTTCATAGCCATTCCCGCCGCAACTAAGATCGCTTCGTGTCCCGCTCCCGAAATCTGGAAAAAAATCTTATTCTGCCCTTTTAATTGAATTTCCTTGTCATCAATCCGCCGCGATTGATACATCGTTTTATAAATTCCAACTAAAGCCTTTTCGTCCAAACCGTGAAATTTATCCGGCTTACTACGGGTAGATTTTTTGCTTGCAATTTTGTTGATAGTTTTCTTTTTAGCAGATTTATTAACCACCGCAGTTTTTGCGGTTTCCTGCGTTTTCATTTTGCCGCTTGCACCATCTGCCTGTGTTGTTTTAACAGATTTTACAACTTCTGCTTTTTTGTTGTCTTCAACCAAAGATGCACGATAACTTGCTTCCGCCGCACCGACTGCTTGCAAAGCCTGCGTTCCCGTCGGTGAACTTTGCGAAGGAACATTTAATTTTACACTGCCCCAATGCGAAGGCATCTGTCGTCCGTGCGAATTCGGATCGGCTTCCGCCGCCACCGCCGATTGCAGCATTTCTTTAGAAGTCATTCCCAATTGCAGCATCAAAGCACGATCACGATAATACGGATAAAACCAATCGTAACCTGCCTTCATAGCCATTCCCGCCGCAACTAAGATCGCTTCGTGTCCCGCTCCCGAAATCTGGAAAAAAATCTTATTCTGCCCTTTTAATTGAATTTCCTTGTCATCAATCCGCCGCGATTGATACATCGTTTTATAAATTCCAACTAAAGCCTTTTCGTCCAAACCGTGAAATTTATCCGGCTTACTACGGGTAGATTTTTTGCTTGCAATTTTGTTGATAGTTTTCTTTTTAGCAGATTTATTAACCACCGCAGTTTTTGCGGTTTCCTGCGTTTTCATTTTGCCGCTTGCACCATCTGCCTGTGTTGTTTTAACAGATTTTACAACTTCTGCTTTTTTGTTGGTTTTCGACTTTCTATTTATTTTCGCAGTCGTTTTTTTGTTCGCTGAATCGTCAACTTTTTTACTTGCTGTTGCCATTATTATTTCCTATTGTTTAAATATTTGATTATTACGCAAACATATAAAATACCAAAGATATGACTTTCGGGCAATTTGCGGTGAGTTTAGAAATTTTCAAAAGTAATGTTTATAAAATTCCCGTGCGTAAATTTCAATTCGTCCGAAACTGCTGTTTTATTATCCGATATTTACCTTAATATAATTATATCCGTCCATTCCAAAGGAAGTTCCAAAGTAACTCTGCCGTCCGATTGCTTTAGTATTTTAACGCTTTTGCCTTCGACACTTATCGCAGTTTTTATCGGTTTTGAAATTTTAACATCAATTTGCAAAGATTTTATCGGCTGATAAGTATAGTTTGCCAGAACAATCGCCGAGCCTTCCGTTCCTTCCAAAAGATTTGTTTCAACTATCGGGACATTGGTTCTAATTACCGGTTCAATCTGTGCTAAGTCCAATGTTTTTTTAATAATTTCACGCGGTTCGGGTTTCCATTTTTCTTCCAATGTATCGGGTTTAAAATTTGCAAGTTTGCCGTAGGCAAGCATCGGCATAAAACCAACGGCAATTATTTGTCCCTTCCCGTAAGACATTACCGCTCCCGCATTTTTTCCGTCTGCAAATTTTGCGAAAGACTTTAGATTTTGATTTAAATCAAGTCTAATGCCGATTGCGGGAAGCTCGAAATTTTTGCCGTTTATTTCAATATTTGCTGTGGTCAAAGGTCTTATAGTCGGCAAAACAGTTCTTTCATTAAAAGTGTCTATATCGTTTGTAATTTTTTCAGTCGGATTTTCTATCCAGACACTTTCCGCAAATTTTGGAGTGTAAGGTTCATTAAATTCATCACGGGTTGCCGCTCCTGCCGACATATAAAGTATGCCGCCGTTTTTCACCCATTTATCAATTTCGGCGGAGGCTTTACGGGTGATATTCCAATCGGTAATGTATAAAACTCTGTATTTTTCCAACTTCCCTGTTTCAATATCGTCTTCACGTAAAAAATTCGGCTGGATTTGCAGATGCCTTAAAGCGTGCCAGAGAAGTCTTTTTTCAACAAATGCCGCTTGATTTTTATTATTCCAAATATCGTGGCTGACCGAATATAGAATTCCGACCGAATTATCCGAAACGGTTTTTGCCGGATAAAGAACATCTTCCGCTTTTTGCAGTGAACGATTCAATTTTACGATTCCGTCATATTCGCTTTTCAAATCAGACCAGTAATTTTCCGTGCTGACATAAGTCGGACCATAAGACCAAAAATAGAAAGATTTTGCACCTTGTCCAAGTCCTGAATACGCCTTTAATCTCAAATATTTATCATCACTCGGCGTGATTAATCCCTGCATCGAAATCGGTTTATCGCCGATTGCAGAACGCACGATAGCATTGTAATAACCAAAAGTTTGTCCGCCCGTCCAAGTATATTCGGGTCCATACATATGGTTGAGTCCAAGCCAATCTTCAACTGCTAATTGATTGACGGATTCCTGTTTTGTCAACTCGAAAATATCGAGCATCCCGTAACTCATACCGATTTTTGAAGGTCCCCACGCATTTCCCAAAAAACCGTGAGATGGCAAAAGTGTTGAAATTTTTGAATTCGGCAGTCCTTCCAGAATAAGATCATTTAATTGTCGAAGTTGTTTTGCCGACCACCATTGCCCGAATTTAGCGGCGTGATAAAGTAATTTTCTTTCTTCCAAAGAAACTTTTTTCGGTAAACTTTCGCCCGCTATGGCTTCGAGCGGATATTCTATTTCTTTGATTGGTTTATTACTTTTATAACCTTTAGTCGTAAGATATTCCTGAAACCAACCGTTTAGTTTTTCTTTATTTACGCTGCCGAAATTCATAACACTAACTTCGTCCGAAATTTCCCAAAATGCAGTTTTGTCAATCAGTTCACCCGTTTTTTCAGTCTTTTCCCAACCTTTGGTAATAACTTCGGGATCGGGATGATATAACCAATTTTTTTGATAGGTTTTTAATTCGTATTTTTTAAGGAGAGAAATGTTTGCATTATGAATTACATTAAAGCCCAATGTTTTAAGCAGAGAAACGCTTTTTTCTTCAAGAGCCGCATTATTCATATTCCAAACATTTGTAATAATCTGAAACTTCTCTAATTTTGGAGGTTTTCCGTCCGCGGCTTCTTTCGCCCATTGAGTTTGCCGATCAATCATCTGCGTAGCGGTTTCAAATTCTTTGGCATTTTCGCGTAACGGATAAGGTGCAAGAAAAATAATTCTGTCGGAATTGCTTTTTTCGGTGAACGAAATTACAACGTCCTTTTCAGAAGGAGAATCGGCAAGTTGAACTTCAAATTCGGAATCTTTTACCGCTGTGCCATTTGTTAAATTCTGAATGATTAAACTTATTGCAGGATATTCGGCAAGTCCGCCGCTTCTGGAAAGTTTGCCGTGCCAATCCCATTTGGTCAAATTGACCCATTCGCTCCATTGATTTGCTTTGACATTTACCTTAATTTTCGGAAAATACCAAGGGTCTTCGTGCTTATAACCGCCAATCGTGACATTCAAATTTTGTGAAGAGGGTTTATTTACTTTGAAACGTATATAAACCGAAAAACTGCCTTTCTGAGCTTTTAGCGAACAGTTAAAAAAAAATAAAGTAAACAAAACAAATACGGATAAAACGGTTCTTGTATATTTAAGCTGCATAATCTTTTTATTTGCTGAACAAATTTTTGTATTTAATCGCTGTAATCCAAATCTAAGGTCATACGATAATCTTCTGCCATCGAAGGATGTCCGTGTTGATTCGAAACTTCGATGCCTTTTTCATAAGCAGACTTTGCTTTTTCGCTCTCGCCCGTTGCTTCATAAGCTTTAGCCAGCATTCCGTATGCTGCTCCTTCATCATCAGCCTTTTCCAAATATTCTTTGAGCGTTCTTATCCCGTCCTGATAATTTTCCGCCTTTAAATATTCATTCGCCAACCCAAATAAAACCATTGAATTATTTGGCTCAGACTCCAACATTTGCTTAAAAACTTCAATTCTGTCTGACATAATTTTCTTAACCTGCTGCTAAAGCCAGTCGTACTGACTCAAGTATTTTTGTTTCCGATGGAAATAAAATCCAGCCTTTTTGAGCTACCTTTTCATCACCGACCCAAACCGTGAATTCACCACGATTTCCTTCAATTATTTCAGTCTCAACACCTAAGTCGTTTTTTATCAATTCTGCCGCACGGACAGCTTTTGGACGATAAGACGCTCAGACCTTGCAGAAACGTATGCTTGCTTTATTCATAATATTTTCTCCTAACTTTCTGGAAGTATAACAACCTATTTGAATTTCGGAAAATCTGCACGAATATGTTTTCGGGTAAATTTGTCCTGTAACACATTGTAAAAACACTATTAATTCGCTTAGCACAATTACTTTATCAAACTTCTCCGCTATACTAAGCAGTTTGGACAAAGGTTAAATTAACAAATATGCAAATAGAAGAAACCAACGAAACAACATTCGCCGGATTCGGTTTGAACGACAAGCTGCTTAAAGCAATAAAAGAACTCGGCTATGAAACACCTTCACCGATTCAGGAAAAAACAATTCCTTTGATCTTGGAAGGCAGAGATATTATCGGTCAGGCACAAACGGGAACGGGTAAAACTGCGGCGTTTTCGCTTCCGATGTTGGAGAAGATTGATCCGAAGAGTAAACAGGTGCAGGCTTTGGTTTTGACTCCGACGCGTGAATTGGCGATTCAGGTTGCCGAAGCGATTCATTCTTACGCCAAACATATAGGTCGCATACGAATTTTGCCCGTTTACGGAGGTCAATCAATCAGCCAGCAAATTCGGCATCTGCGAAGCGGTGTGCAAATAATTGTCGGCACGCCCGGTCGTGTGATGGATCATCTGCGACGCGAAACGGTTGATATTTCCAATCTTAAAGTAATGGTTTTAGATGAAGCCGATGAGATGCTGTGAATGGGTTTTATTGACGATGTTGAATGGATTCTGAGTCACACGCCGGAAACCCGTCAAACCGCACTTTTTTCTGCAACTATGCCGCGACAAATTCGACGTATTGCCGAGAAACATATTCAAAATGCCGTTCATGTCGAGATTGAACAAAAAACTCTGACCGTTCCCGCGATCAAACAATTTTACATAAATCTTCCCGAACGCCAGAAAACAGATGCTTTAACTAAAATTCTTGAAATCCAATCAATACCGGGCGAAGCCGTTCTGATATTTCATCGAACAAAGATCGGCACGGCTCAACTAACCGATAAATTGCAGGCACGCGGTTATGCGGCGGAAGCGATGAACGGAGATATGAATCAGAATCAGCGTGAGAGTGTTATCAAACGTATGAAAAACGGGAAGATCGAGATCGTCGTTGCGACCGATGTTGCCGCACGCGGTTTGGACGTTGAGCATATCACGACGGTTGTAAACTATGATATGCCTTCAGATACAGAATCTTATGTTCACCGCATCGGACGCACGGGACGGGCGGGACGCGAAGGCAAAGCTGTTTTGTTCGTAACACCGAGACAGCAGCGAATGCTTCGTGATATTGAAAGATATACAAAGCAGAAGATCGAACCTTTGAAATTGCCGACCGAAGCCGACGTTGCCGCCCGGCGTGAGGAAAGAGTCAAAAAACAACTTACCGACACCCTGGAAGAACAGGATTTATCGGTTTATCTCAAACTCGTAAAAGAGTTGGCGGAAGAAACTACGATTGACATTGCCGATATTGCCGCCGCCGCAACATTTTTATCCGTCGGCGACAAACAACTTACCGTCAGCACGGGAAATGACACGAAACAATTTTCATTTTCCGAAGAAGGAATGGTGCGTTTATTTATCGGAATCGGTCGCAAACATCGTGTAAGTCCCGGAGATATTGTCGGTGCGATTGCCAATGAAGCCGATATTCCGGGCAAAGTTATCGGTGCGATTGATGTTAATGATGGTTTTACATTAGTTGATATTCCGGCAGAATTTGTCGAAAGAGTTTTGACCAATATGCAGTTTAGCCAGATTCGCAAACAAAATATGAACATACGTTTAGCTTCAACCGGAGAAGTTCAAACCACCCGTGATACTCCGCCGCGTGAAAGAAATTCGGGACGCATTGAAAACAAGCCGAAAAGAAAGTCCAAAGGAAACGATGATGGAAAGAAAAAAGGAAAGCGAAAAACATTGGCAAAAGACAGTCCGTTCGCTAATTTCAAGAAACGCAAGAAAACCAAAAAAAAGAAGTAGTTTCAATTTAATTGCTTTGATTGCTGCTTAAATCTCTTTTTGCATCAAAAGATCAATCTGCGGGTCAGAACCTAAAAGAAAAATGTGCGAACCGACTTCGGAAAATCCCAATTTCTCATAAAATCTTTTCGCCCGCAGATTATATTCCCAAACGCCGAGCCACATCGCGTCGCAATCATTTTGAGCCGCACTTTTAAAACATTCGTCCATCAATTTCTTCCCGACACCTTTTCCTAAAAATTCCTGTTTCGCATAAAGCCGATTAAGCTCAACCGGTTTTTCGGCATTTATTTCTTCCTCAACACTTCCAAACATAACTTTCGCATAACCAACCGCTTCACCTTCAATTTCGGCAATCAAAAAAATTGAATCCTGCTCATTAAGTTCAGCGGAAATTGTTTCAAGACTAAAAGCCTCTTCCATATAAGCCGCCATATCTTCTGGAGCATTTTGCGGATAATCGTGAAATGCGTCGTAAAAAGTTGTGTAGGCTAATTCGGTCAGCATATCAGCATCATCCAAATTTGCTTTTCGGATTCTTGTTTCGGACATAGTTAAAATAAATTAGACAGGATAAACAAAATAAATATTCACTCATATCCCATTTGAATAATTTATTATTTTCCACTCGTAATTAATTTTGCAATCGTCTGAAGTTGCATATTGCTTGTGCCCTCGTATATCGCACCGATCTTAGAATCACGCCAGAATTTTTCGACCGGATAATCTTTTACATAACCGTAACCGCCGAATAGTTCGATGGCTTTGGATGAAACTTTTTCAGCAACTCTTGAAGTGTATAGTTTGGCGATTGCCGCTTCTTTTAAGAAGGATTTTCCTGCATCTTTTAATCGTGCGGCGTTGTAAGTCAACAATCTCGCGGCTTCAATATCTACTGCCATTTCTGCTAATTGAAACTGAACGGCTTGGAATTCATCAAGGCGTTTGCCGAATTGTTCGCGTTCATTTGTGTAGGCAAGTGCGGCTTCGTAAGCACCTTGGGCGATGCCGATCATTTGGGCGGCGATTCCAATTCTGCCTTCGTTTAGCGTTTCGATAGAAACTTTGTAACCTTTGCCGACTTCGCCGAGGACATTTTCTTTCGGCACTTTGCAGTTGTCGAGAATTAACTCTGTCGTTGAACTTGCACGGATGCCGAGTTTGTCTTCCTTTTCGCCGACGCTAAAACCTTCAAAGTCTTTTTCGACGATGAATGCGGTAATTCCTTTGTAACCGGCTTCGGGATCAACGGTTGCGAAAAGGACGAAAATATCGGCTTCATTTCCATTTGTGATCCAGAGTTTTTGCCCTGTAATTTCGTAATGGTCGCCTTTATCAACTGCTCTTGTTTTCAATGCAAACGCATCCGAACCGCTTCCGGCTTCGCTTAAAGCATAAGCGGCGACTTTCGATTCAGCCATTTGCGGTAAGTATTTTTTCTTTTGCTCTTCATTTCCCCATTTGATAATTGCATTTGTCGAAAGTGTGTTCTGCACGTCAACAAAAACCGATGTCGAAGCATCAACTCTCGCCAATTCTTCAATTGCCAGAATCGCATTAAAAAACGACGAACCCGCACCGCCGTATTCTTCGGGCGTTTCGATTGCCATCAAACCGATCTCAAAACATTGTTTGATAAGTTCGGGATCGAGTTTTGCATTCTTTTCCATTTCCGCGACACGCGGACGAACTTCGCCCTCGGCAAATTCGCGGAATGAACTGCGAAATAATTCTTCCTCTTCCGATAAATGTGTTAATGCAGGTCTTAAATCTTCTTCTGCTGGTGCTGGATTCATATTAAAATTTTCCTCTTTAAATATTTTCTTAAAATTGTGTTTCTAATATAATAAGCAACCGCTGATATAAAAGGCAAAAACGGCTACTATGTAAATTTCAGTCAAAATTGTGAAGTAATACTATCTTCCTCTTAAATTTGAAAATCACATTTTCATCAAGCAAAATTACCGTTTGATTATTTCGTATATGTTAGCATCAAAAGTGATAAAACTGGAACAAGCGTGGATTTAGAAAAAAACATCAAAAACTCAAAACATCTAAACGGTTCGACAAAAAACATCAAACACCTGAAAGCTCTTGGTGTAATTTTTTCAATCTTCGGTGCCGGACTGTTTTTGTATTTCATTCATTCCGTCGGACTAAATGAAATTCTTGCGGGGATTGCTAAAATCGGATTTGGCGGATTTGCAATAATTTTGCTCATATATTTTTTGAAACTTGCGGTTCGGGCAATGGCTTGGCGGCTTTCGGTTTATGAGCCGCATAAACTTGATTTTAAGGATACGCTTCCCGCCGTGATTATCGGCGAGGCTTTAAGCAATATAATTCCGCTCGGAATTTTAATCAGCGGCACGGCAAAAGCAATCGCAGTTCGAAGACGTGTTCCGCTTGTTGTCGGACTTGCTTCGATTGCGACCGAAAATCTTTTTTATTCATTGATCACGGGATTATTTATCTGCTTCGGTGCGTTTGTTTTTTTGCGGCAGTTTCAACTTGATCCGTCATATATTTATCTGATTGATTTTGTTATCGGATTCATAATTATCTGTATAATTATTGGTGTTCTGATGGTCGTCCGCCAATGGCATTGGGCAAGCAATTTGTGTCATTGGCTTTATAATCGTTATTTTTTGCGAAGTATTTTAGAAAAGGGACGCGGACAAGTTCGCCAATTTGAAGATTTAATCTACGGTTTTTACCACAAATATCCACAGAGATTTTTTTCCTTTGTGTCTGCTGCAAATTGTTTTTCACTCGTTGGGAATTTTTGAAGCCTGGTTTATTTTAACCCGCATCA
>MWWE01000181.1_pt1 | contig 11150 bp, 10 predicted proteins | sample 1047301 | NCBI WGS metagenome assembly MWWE01 (sample SAMN06349973, study PRJNA376086) | soil metagenome | isolation source: MS1-1 sample Antarctic (ecotone) soil | place: Antarctica
TATGAAGAAAAATTTGCGGATGAAGCAAAATCTTTTCGGCTGATTATGGACAACAAATTGCCTGAAAATTGGGAAGATTCGCTGCCGAAATTTGAAAATGTCGAATCAAAAGCGACTCGTGCTTATTCAGGTGAAGTTATTAATGCGATTGCTGATAAAATCCCGAATTTGCTCGGCGGTTCGGCGGATTTGGCGGGTTCAAATAAAACCGACATAAAGGATTCGCATCCGTTACAATCAGATAGTTACGAAGGACGCAATATTTATTACGGCATCCGTGAACACGCGATGGGTTCGACGATGAACGGAATGTCGCTCTACGGCGGAACGATTCCATTCGGCGGGACATTTTTGACATTTTCCGATTATATGCGTCCGGCAATCCGCCTCGCCGCACTCTCGGAATTGCAGGTAATTTACGTTTTCACACACGATTCAATCGGTCTCGGCGAAGACGGTCCGACGCACCAATCCGTCGAACATTTAGCCGCACTCCGGGCAATCCCGCATTTATACGTGATACGCCCGTGCGACGCACACGAAACAACAGAAGCGTGGCGAATCGCCATCAAAAGAAACAACGAACCGACCGCTCTTGCACTCTCGCGTCAAAAAGTTATGGTCATTGACCGCGAAAAATTTGCATCGGCAGAAGGAACTTCAAAAGGTGCGTATATTTTAGCCGAAGCCTCAAACAAAGAGCCAAAAATTATTATCATCGCCACAGGTTCGGAAGTCGGTCTGGCAATGGAAACACGCGAAAAACTCGAATCCGAAGATATTCCGACCAGAGTTGTTTCAATGCCTTGCCGTAAACTTTTCTATGAGCAATCTGATTCTTACAAAAACGAGGTTCTGCCCGAAAACGTAACCGCAAGATTAGTTATCGAAGCGGGTGTACGAATGGGTTGGGAAGGAATTATCGGTGTAAAAGGCGATGCGATAACCGTTGATAAATTCGGAGCATCCGCACCTGCCGACAAGGTTTTTGAGGAATATGGATTTAATTTAAAGAATGCAGTTTCAAAAGCTAAAAATTTGATTTAGTCTAACTTTAGGATCTATTTAAATGAATAGTTAAATTCAATCAAAATGAACCCTTCAAATTTATTTTGTAAGTCAATTTGACCGATTTTTTTAAGCGTAAATATCTTTTATTTACGCTTTTATTTTAAATATTGCTCAATAAACATCGGATTTTCAGTAGAAAATTTCCATTTGGCACAAGCGTTGCGATTATAAAAAGCAGCCGCACGGCGATTATTTGGAAGTGGAGTAAAAAATTATGAAACCGATTGCAAGAAAAGATAACTTAAAAGTAAAACGCGATACAGGCGAAATGTTTATTGAAGATTTGAAGAATACAAATTTTATACATCTGAATCCGACCTCAGCTTACGTTTGGGAAAAATGTGATGGTAAAAAAGAACCGAATGAGATTGCTGTGGAATTAGGGCGAGAATTAGGCGTATCGGTAAGTGTGGGTGTTGTTGCGATGGCATTAAATAAACTGTCATCTGAGAAACTCTTGTTGGTTTATTAGATATAAAGGCTTATCTCCCACACCAAAAATTACAGGTACATTATTTGCAGATTTTGATGCGATATTCGCAAACTATGCGGATATGAGAAACAACTCGCGGAAAGTTTTTTATATTAAAAATTTTAGTCATTTAGCTTTTTTACTATTTTTAGGAATTGGTCAAAAGTAGCCGGTGTAAAACATCACGTTACTTTTTGACTTTTTTTTTGTCTGCACATATTCTTTCTCTTTCCATTTAATGAAAGAAAATTCCACAAACAAGCAATCAGATACAAATTTGCCAATCGGAATATTTGATTCCGGTGTCGGCGGTTTGACGGTTTATCGAGCCTTGCATAAACGTCTTCCCAATGAACATTTTATCTATCTCGGCGATACGGCACGAGTTCCCTACGGCACGAAATCGTTTGCCACCGTCGAACGGTATGCGATTGAAAACTCTTCATTTCTTGCTTCACGCGGAATCAAACTTCTCGTCGTCGCCTGCAATACGGCATCGGCTCTGGCACTTCCGAAAATACGCGAAAGTGTCGGCATTGAAACTGTTGGTGTAATTGGTCCGGGAGCGAGAAAAGCGGTTGAAATTACGAAACAAAATGAAAATCCAAGAATCAGCGTAATTGCAACGGAAGCAACGGTTTCGAGTAATGCGTATGCTAATTCAATTCGTGAAGCATCCGGTCGAGCCAAGATTCTGCAAAAGGCTTGCCCACTTTTTGTGCCGTTGGCGGAAGAAGGTTGGACGCAGGAAAAAGAAACTTTTTCGATTGCTAAAAAATATCTGCAAAATATTATTGATTTTAATCCGAATGCACTTGTTTTGGGCTGTACGCATTATCCGATTTTGCGTGATGTGATTCAGCAAACTGTGGGCGATAATGTAATATTGATAGATTCGGGCGAAGCAACTGCCGAAGAGATTGAAAAGTTATTAAATGAAAAGGGTTTAGCCAATACGGAACAAATTTCATATAATCACAAACGTCATCTGTGTGATGATCTTGATCATTTTTACGTAACGGATGCGGCGGAAAGATTTGCTCACGTGGCGGAAAGATTTTTAGGTGTAAAACCTTCAAAGCTTGAAGCGATTGAAGTATTTGAAATTGGTAAATAGAAAATTGTTAATTGCGAAGAAAGCAACAAACAACTAACGACGAACAACGAACAAATGGAAAGAATAGATAACAGACAATTAGACGAAATTAGAAAAACGAAAATCACACCGAATATTTCGCCTTATGCGGAAGGCTCGGCACTAATCGAAGTCGGCGGAACGAAGGTTTTATGTATGGCGACGGTTGAAGAACAAGTTCCGCATTGGATGCGAAATTCGGGAAAAGGCTGGGTTACGGCGGAATATGCAATGCTTCCGCGTGCGACTCATACGAGAATTCGCCGTGAAAGACCAAATGCATCAGGCAGAACGATGGAAATCCAACGCCTCATCGGAAGAAGTCTGCGAGCCGTTGTAGATATGAAAAAACTCGGTGAACGGCAGATTTTTGTTGATTGCGATGTCATTCAAGCCGACGGCGGAACTCGTTGTGCTTCGATCACGGGAGCTTATATTGCCTTAGATCTCGCCTGTAAAAAATTAGTCGCCACAGGAAAATTAAAGGCTTCCCCGATCCTCAGTGAAGTCGCCGCCATCAGCGTCGGAATTGTCGAAGGCACGCCGATCTTAGACTTAAAATATGAAGAAGATTCAAACGCCGATGTTGATATGAACATCGTCAGCACAGGAACGGGAAAATTTATCGAGATACAGGGAACAGCCGAACAGGAACCTTTCTCACGCGATGAAATGGATGCAATGCTCGAACTTGCGGAAAAAGGTGTCAATGAACTTTTTATGATTCAGAGAAATGCCCTAAATAGCTAAAGAATCCCTTGAATCTGTGATAAATTTGTAAATTATGGGATTAGCACAGCCAAAAAATTTATACACGCCGGAAGAATATCTCGAACTTGAGCGAAAGTCGGAAATTCGCCACGAATATATTGACGGCGAAATATTTGAAATGGCGGGAGCAAATAAGCGTCATAATCAAATCTCGGCAAATTTAATGCGGTTGCTTGGAAATCAGATATTAGAACGCGATTGCAATGTTTATGCCAGCGATATGCGTGTCAAAATAACCTCAACAGGTAAATATACTTATCCTGATATTGTAGGAATTTGCGACAAGGAAGAATTTGAAGATGAAAGAGATGACACGCTTCTTAATCCGAGGTTGTTGATCGAAATCCTCTCAAAATCAACCGAAGCATACGACAGAGGCACAAAATTTGAGTTTTATCAAACAATCGAAAGTTTCAATGAATATATTTTAATAACTCAAGAACCCGTTCGAGTAGAACAATTCGTCCGACAAGATAAAAACACTTGGACATATTTCGAATTTCGCAGCCCCGAAAACATAATTGAATTAAACTCAATTAATTGTGAACTTTTATTGCAGGATATTTATTATAAAGTCGAGCAAACTTTTCCAAAGGAAGTTATTTGAGAAATATGGAATTGGATTAGAATTTAGAAATATGAGCGAAAAACAATTTGAAGGAAAATCGGCAATCGTCACAGGGGCGACTCGTGGAATTGGGAAAGCGATTGTGCTGGAATTAGCAAAACATGGATGCAACGTGGCGTTTAACTATGCGTCGAGTGCGGATGCAGCAACGGAAATAAAAAAAGATATTGAAAATCTAGGCGTGAAAGCATTTGCGGATTCTTGCGATGTTGCAAATACAGATGCGGCGGCGGAATTTGTTAAAACTGTTAAAGATGAATTCGGTTCTATTGATTATCTTGTCAACAACGCGGGAATTACGCGGGATAATTTGATTATGCGTATGAAGGAAGACGATTGGGATGCGGTGATTGACACGAACCTGAAAGGTGCTTGGAATTTCTCGAAGGCGGCGGTTCGTCCGATGATGCGGAATGAAAACGGCGGTTCGATTTTGAATATAACTTCGATTTCGGGCGTTGTCGGAATGCTCGGACAATCGAATTATTCAGCGTCGAAAGCGGGAATGATCGGTTTGACAAAATCACTGGCAAAAGAAATTGCGAGTCGTGGAATTACAGTAAATGCTTTGGCTTTGGGATTGATCGAAACGGATATGGCGAACGAGATGAATGAAGAACACCGCGAGAAAATCATTGAAAACATTCCGCTCGGACGGCTTGGACAAACTCAGGAAGTTGCGGAGATTGTCTGCTTTTTGCTCTCGGATTCATCAAAATACATTACCGGACAAGTTATTCAAGCTGACGGCGGTTTGGCGATATGATTCGAAATTTATGATTTTGAAAAAAAATTATAAATAGAAATGTTCCATTATACGGAAATTGGAGCTGAAATTGATGGATGAGATTTGTAATTTTCAATCTCAAAATCTTCAAATTCGTAATCAAATATTGAATCGGGTTTTGACTTTATAATCAGTTGCGGTAAAGGGTAAGGCTCTCTTGATAATTGTTTTTTGGTTTGTTCAATGTGATTTAAATAAATATGAACATCGCCGCCTGTCCAGACGAAATCACCGACTTTCAAGCCGCATTGCTCGGCGACTAAATGTGTTAAAATTGAATAACTTACAATGTTAAACGGCAACCCCAGAAAACTGTCGCACGACCTTTGATACAGCTGGCACGAGAGTTTTCCATCATCAACATAAAATTGAAATAATACGTGGCAGGGCATTAATGCCATTTTGTCTAATTCGCCGACATTCCACGCGGAAACGATCAATCTTCTCGAATAAGGATTGGTTTTTATCTGGTCAACTACCTGACTTATCTGATCTATGACACGACCATCCGCAGTTTCCCATTTTCTCCACTGTTTGCCGTAAACCGGACCCAGATTTCCGTTTTCGTCCGCCCATTTATCCCAAATCCTGACTTTGTTTTCATTTAAGTATTTTGTGTTAGTATCGCCTTGCAGAAACCACAGTAGTTCGTGAATAATCGAGCGTAGATGGAGTTTTTTAGTGGTTACTACGGGTAAGCCTTCATTTAAATTAAATCTCATCTGACAGCCGAATAAGCTGATTGTTCCCGTTCCCGTGCGGTCATCTCTGATACTGCCGTTTTCTAAAATATCTTCTAAAAGTTGTAAATACTGTTTCATCTTATGATTTTAAATACTGTTTTTTTGGTCGGTTTTATAAATTTATCTTCTAACTTTTCGGTACAAAATTCAAGCATATCTTTTTTATAAAGTAATAAAAGAAGCCGATGCTTTTTTATTAAAAACATCGGCTTCTTTGGTTTAAAGTTCTAATCGTTTTTTATTCGACAACGGTGAATTTTGCAGTTGGCGTAAGCAGGCGTTTTTCGCTTCCTACATTATCACGAACCTTTATTTTTACTTCATAATCACCAAGTTCCATTCCGTCTGTTGGCAACAGTCTTGCCAGCGTTAAACGCTGTCCGGCATCACTTAAACCGCTCCAATCTTCTTTTTGCGTGTGCAGTTCTTTGCCATTCTTCATTATGACATATTCAACATCAACCGCCGGACGAAGCGTAGTTTGGTCAATTCCTGCATTATAAACCTGCAAATAAATACCGACATCTTCTCCTCTGCGATAAACTCCCGAAAGATTCGGAATCACTTTAGCATTTCCGATTATGAACATTCCGCCGATGTCTCTTGCGGTTGTTTCGCGGAGTCTTGAAGCCAGAATTAAGGTTGAAGTAGCGAGGGTTTTGTCATCATAATTAGGAACTGTAAAGCCTAATTTTTGGATTCCCCTATTACCTGAAATAACATCCCGAACAGCTACGTCAACTCTATAAGTTCCCGGAGCTAACGCGACTGCTTTTTGATAAACTGATTTCTGTTTTTTTGTATCAGCCAAATCCGCCGCCGTTGAACTTGCCGTAACAGAATCCTCGAAAATTCCCGCACGTCTGTCCGTAACCGCCGTTATTCTCCCGAAAATATTCATTTTTGCTGTCGGAACCCCGCCCGTATCTTGAAAAACCAATTCTTTGTTTTCAGTTTGAAGCGTAAACGTAGTAACAACCCTGTCTTCCGATTGACGGAAGAAATCTACACGCAAATTAAAATCAAGCGGATTATTGTCAATTACCGGAGAATCCGATAAAGCACTTTCTAAATCGGTAAATTTAACCTGCGGAGGTCTTTGTAAATTCGTAATAAGTTCCAATCTTCTAAAAGGAGAATCCTGCTCCCGCATATAGTTATTACCACTATTAATACCTGAAATGCGATCACCCTTATTCGACAAGCCAAGCTGCTCCGATGTCGTCAAACCCGCTCCCGGAACAAATTGTAGGGCATCTTTTTCATTTGCATTTCTTGCAATCCGATATTCACCCGTTCCCGTCGGATCAACAAATTCAATTTCGACACCACTTCCGACACCTTCCAAATATCTATAAAACCAAACTTCAAAAGGATAAGTTGTTGTTGAACCGCCGCCTTCATACGAAGGTCTGTCATAAGAACCGCCTGACGGATGAGATTCTACACCATCCGGTTTTCCCCACGTGATATAAATTCTTCCACGATCCGTTTTCCAACCCGGAATGCCGGAAGCGTAATGCTCATTAGCATAAGCAATTCGTTCGTAAAATTCTTCTCTGTATTCGTTTTCTTCCGTATCTGGATTCGGATCACGTCTTCGCCAAAAGTTTTCGATGAAGTTTTCTTTTTCCTCATAATAAAAGAAGCCGATGCTTTTTTATTAAAAACATCGGCTTCTTTGGTTTAAAGTTCTAATCGTTTTTTATTCGACAACGGTGAATTTTGCAGTTGGCGTAAGCAGGCGTTTTTCGCTTCCTACATTATCACGAACCTTTATTTTTACTTCATAATCACCAAGTTCCATTCCGTCTGTTGGCAACAGTCTTGCCAGCGTTAAACGCTGTCCGGCATCACTTAAACCGCTCCAATCTTCTTTTTGCGTGTGCAGTTCTTTGCCATTCTTCATTATGACATATTCAACATCAACCGCCGGACGAAGCGTAGTTTGGTCAATTCCTGCATTATAAACCTGCAAATAAATACCGACATCTTCTCCTCTGCGATAAACTCCCGAAAGATTCGGAATCACTTTAGCATTTCCGATTATGAACATTCCGCCGATGTCTCTTGCGGTTGTTTCGCGGAGTCTTGAAGCCAGAATTAAGGTTGAAGTAGCGAGGGTTTTGTCATCATAATTAGGAACTGTAAAGCCTAATTTTTGGATTCCCCTATTACCTGAAATAACATCCCGAACAGCTACGTCAACTCTATAAGTTCCCGGAGCTAACGCGACTGCTTTTTGATAAACTGATTTCTGTTTTTTTGTATCAGCCAAATCCGCCGCCGTTGAACTTGCCGTAACAGAATCCTCGAAAATTCCCGCACGTCTGTCCGTAACCGCCGTTATTCTCCCGAAAATATTCATTTTTGCTGTCGGAACCCCGCCCGTATCTTGAAAAACCAATTCTTTGTTTTCAGTTTGAAGCGTAAACGTAGTAACAACCCTGTCTTCCGATTGACGGAAGAAATCTACACGCAAATTAAAATCAAGCGGATTATTGTCAATTACCGGAGAATCCGATAAAGCACTTTCTAAATCGGTAAATTTAACCTGCGGAGGTCTTTGTAAATTCGTAATAAGTTCCAATCTTCTAAAAGGAGAATCCTGCTCCCGCATATAGTTATTACCACTATTAATACCTGAAATGCGATCACCCTTATTCGACAAGCCAAGCTGCTCCGATGTCGTCAAACCCGCTCCCGGAACAAATTGTAGGGCATCTTTTTCATTTGCATTTCTTGCAATCCGATATTCACCCGTTCCCGTCGGATCAACAAATTCAATTTCGACACCACTTCCGACACCTTCCAAATATCTATAAAACCAAACTTCAAAAGGATAAGTTGTTGTTGAACCGCCGCCTTCATACGAAGGTCTGTCATAAGAACCGCCTGACGGATGAGATTCTACACCATCCGGTTTTCCCCACGTGATATAAATTCTTCCACGATCCGTTTTCCAACCCGGAATGCCGGAAGCGTAATGCTCATTAGCATAAGCAATTCGTTCGTAAAATTCTTCTCTGTATTCGTTTTCTTCCGTATCTGGATTCGGATCACGTCTTCGCCAAAAGTTTTCGATGAAGTTTTCTTTTTCCTCATTCGTTTTTAATTGTTTGAAGGCTCTTTTTTCCTCTTTTGTGATGATATAATCCACATCCTTTTCCAACCAGTTCTCATAGATTTTATCAACTTCTTTTTTTACTTTTATTGGTCTGGTTGACGGATCAGTAACTTGTGCAAAAATGGAAGTGCCCAAAAATATCAAAACTGTAACTGAAACTATTAAATATCGAAATAAATTTTTATGCATAACGATTAAAACTCCTTTCTGCTTTAATGCAAAAAATATCTTTTGGTCTGGCTTAAATTAACGAATTTATATTTTATGATTTTAAACGGTAATCTATATTTCTTCAAGATGCCTTAAACTACCGAATTGGTTGCTTTTTTTGGTAAAATTTCTTCCTAAAAAATTTCTTCCTCTTCCGTCTGCCTTTTCTTCCCAAAAATCCATGCAACAAATATCGAAACAACGTATAAAACCATCATTGGCGTAGCAAATAACATCATATTTGGTATATCGCCTGTCGGGGAAACGAATGCTGCTACTATTAGTATTATGACAAGGGCAATTTTCCAGATTCTTATCAAAAATCCAGCCGTCAAAATGCCGATTTTTGACAAAACATAAGTAACCGCAGGCATTTGGAAAATTATTCCCATTGCCAGCATTATCAATGTTATAAAGTCAAAATAATCTGTCGCCCGCAGCAATAATTGAAAATCAGAGCCGAGTCCCAGCAAATATCCGACCGCCGGCGGAAACAAAATATAATAAGCAAAAGCCGCACCCAAAACAAAAGAAATTGTGGATAATAAAACAAACGGCGTTACGTATTTTTTTTCGTTTTTATAAAGTGCGGGCGAGATAAAGCCCCAAATTTGCAGTAATAAAAAAGGCATTGAAAGAGCGATTGCCGCATATAAAGAAACGGTAACATAAAGCGTGAACGGCTCGATTGCTGTAGTTACGATTAATCTTTCATCTTCACTTTTGTTTGATAAATCAATTATTTCCAGATCAACCGGTAACCTTATTCCCTTTGGAATAATTGCGTTACTTGTAAACATCTGTTCGTCCGTATATAAGCCTAATTTCCCTTTTGAATCAATTGCCGCAACCGACTCTACGGATGTTCCCGCGGCAACAACGGTTACACCGATATTTGTTGCTCTATCAAAAACATATCTTCCATTATCACCATCTTTTAGCTGAGTCAGCGGAATAATTTTTTCGTTTCCGGTTTTACTTTCAACAGTTATTTGTCTTCTCTGTGCTTCCGTAAGTGCTTTCTGCACAGGAATTGCAAGAAAATTGTAAATTCTTTCTTTAAAAGTCCAGCATAAAATGAAAGCTACACCAATTATCAATACAGAAATAACCAGACGTTTTCTAAATTCATCCAAATGTTCTAAAAAGGACATTTGCCTACCCAGTTCTCTTTCTCGATTTTTTTCTTCTTGCTCCATCTTTTAGATATTTGAGGTTTAGATTTATGTATCTATGTAGAGTTTAAAACCATTCACTTTTTTCCGATTTTTCCGATATTATTTTGTCTATCGGTTCAGGATTAATTTCTTTCTGACTTTTTATCAGTTTTTCAAAGTCTTCACTGCTTACTTCTTTAATTTGCGGCAGCATTTGGTGTTCACTTGTTCCATTTGTTTTAACCTTTGAAATTTCTTTGCCGAAACTTTCACCTTCTCCAGTAAAATTTTCCGAATTGTTTTCCAAAGGTTTTCGTGAACTTGTTTCTTCAAAATTCACTTCTTTTTCCCATGTTGATTTGAATTCGCTGGAAACACTTTTAAGTTCTCTCATAAATTCCCCGGCTTTTTTAGCCATTAACGGCAATTTTCGCGGTCCGAAAACAATTAGTGCGATTATTCCCACCAAAATTAATTCCTGTGTTCCGATTGTTTCAAGTATAAATAAATACAATTTCTTATCTTCCTCACATTAAAAACTTCTTTTCCTATTCTAAACTATAAATCCAAATTTGTTCGCAAAATCCACTCTTTATTTCTTCTGCCGCCCAATAAATTTTCTGTATATTCTACTAACTCCTTTATTTGTTTCATTTGCAATGAGTGTTCTGTTAAAGTATTTTCCACCAGCTTAGAAAAATTTGAATCAATTTTTCCAAGCAAAGCAAATAAATTTTTTTCTTTCACGCGATATTGCCGATTTAACTTTAAGAATATCGAAATACATTCGTCTATTATTTCATTCTTAACAAAATGAAATCCCGTTCGATCATTTTTATCCAAACAATCTTCCAAATCTTTGTAAAGATCGTTTATACCGTATTTTAAAATTTCCTTTTCATTTTTACTCAGAGATTCAGATTTTATTCACGTTGGGTTTAATACCCCGTCAGCTTGCTGCGGCTTTATACTGTATGAATGAGCAAGTTCATTCATAAAAACCACAACGTATCAGTTTTGATGTATCACATCGTTTGTCCGTCGAAATA
>MWWE01000182.1_pt1 | contig 11145 bp, 11 predicted proteins | sample 1047301 | NCBI WGS metagenome assembly MWWE01 (sample SAMN06349973, study PRJNA376086) | soil metagenome | isolation source: MS1-1 sample Antarctic (ecotone) soil | place: Antarctica
CTATATCAGAGAATAAATAAGGAATTTTATTTTGTGCTAAAGGTTCTGCATATTCTAAAAGAAAATTAGCTGTTGTTGTTTTACCCGGTATAGCAATTTTTGCATGCTTTACATCTGGTATCGCTACTTTATTTTTTGCTATCAGTAAGGGACCTACACCTTTGCCCAGCGCCGATCCTGCCGATAATATTTTATAACGATCCCTGTTTGCAAAAAGAGCAGGAAAACTAAGTTTGGTGATATCTAATTTTTTTTCTGTTGACCATTTATTCAATGTTTCCACATCTTCCAGAATCACATCAAATTCCAAACCTTCAGTGTCTATTTTACCATTCACCAATGCATCAAAAATAAAAGTATCATTAGGGCAAGGTGAAAAGCCTATAGTATATTTCATTCTTTTATAAGTTGAGAAATCATTTTTTGTAATTCATTATTCAGATTTGTTATTGATTCATCCAGCTTCCATTTTGTTTTATCTCTTACTGAAGCAAGGTTTGAAACAGATCGTATTTGCAGAAATGGAATTCCTTCCATTATTCCAACAAAATGTAATGCAGCACCTTCCATATGTTCAATTTGAGCTTGCAAACTTTCTTTATAATACTGGATTCTTTTAGGGTGAGTGCTTATTTCATGTACACTAACTGCATGTACCTGTTTTAATCCGGATGATAACAATAGGTTTTTATTTGTGTTAACCAGTTTACCATTTTTCCATGGTTGATCATCTTTTTGTAACAAATTCAGATCAAACAAAGTTTTAAAAGCTTTGTTCTCCATTACTCCAATATCACCAACTACTTCATCTTTTACTACCACAACTTCACCTAAATTTAATTTCTCATCAATACAGCCTGAGATTCCGGCTTGTATAATAATAGCAGGTGGCTTATGTAAAATTTGTTTTGTTATAGCGTACGTAGCAGCCATTAATCCAATACCTGTTATCAATAAATCTACTTTACCGGACAAATTTTGTTTAGCCATCATTTGTACTGTAGGAGCCACTTCCATACCTGTTGCTGCACATAATAAAATAGACATATGTAAAATTACATCTAAGGTTCCTTCTTCGCACTTTTATTAGATATAGATGTTTAGGCATCTGCTTTACCTTTGCAAAAAATTGATTGAATGGTGTTTCTGACACGTGTTGAGCATTTTAATGCAGCACATAAATTATATAATCCGGGATGGAGCAGGGAAAAAAATGACGCTGTTTTCGGCAAATGTGCTAATGACAACTGGCATGGTCATAATTACGAATTATATGTAACGGTTAAAGGGAAACCTGATCCTGAAACAGGCTTTGTATTTGACGTAAAGAGGCTTAGTTTACTGATTAAAGAATATGTTATTGAAAAGGTTGATCACAGGAACTTGAATGTTGACGTTGAATTTTTAAAGGGTCAGTTTTGTTCTACTGAGAACCTGGCTATAGGTATCTGGAAACAATTGATACCTCATTTACCTGATGGTGTTCAGCTTCATTGTATTAAATTGTATGAAACACCCAGAATCTATGTTGAATATTTTGGGGATTAAATTTTAACTATGAAAAAACGAGTTTCTGTTTTTCGCCGTGAACATTTTAATGCTGCCCATCGTTTATATAGCAGCCAGTGGACAGATGAGCAAAATCTGGATGTGTTTGGTAAGTGCAGTTTACCCAATTATCATGGTCACAATTACGAGCTTGAAATTCAGGTAGTAGGTGAAGTTGATGATAAAACAGGGTTTGTAATGGATATGAAAAAATTATCTGACATTACTGATAAACATGTGTTACAACGATTTGATCATAAAAATCTAAACCTGGATACTGTTGAATTTAAGAATATGAACCCTACAGCTGAAAATATTGTTATAGTAATTTTTGAATTGCTCCGCCCCAATATACCTGCTGATATGGATTTATTTTTAAGGTTATATGAAACACCAAGGAATTTCGTAGAATACCCGGTTAAATAAGATATAATGCAAAAGAAGATTTTATACAAAAAAACAGAGGAGTTTGACGAAGAAACCACGCGTCAACTGGCATTTCATTATAATAAAATAATTGAACTTACAGGGGAAGATGCCGGAAGAGAGGGTTTAGCTAAAACTCCGGAAAGGGCTGCCAAAGCATTAATTTATAATACACAGGGTTATACCCAGGATGCAGTAGCTATTTTAAATGCAGCAAGGTTTAAAGAAGATGTAAGTGAAATGGTTATTGTAAAGAACATTGAATTATATTCTATTTGTGAACATCACCTGCACCCATTTTTTGGAAAAGCTCATATTGCCTATATACCAAATGGGTATATTACCGGCTTAAGTAAATTGGCCAGGGTGGTGGATGTATTTTCCAGGCGTTTACAGGTACAGGAGCGTTTAACTACGCAAATATTAGGTGCCATTAAAGAAAGCCTGAACCCATTGGGTATTGCAGTGGTAATTGAAGCCAGGCATTTATGTATGATGATGCGGGGTGTACAAAAGCAAAATTCCATTACTACAACTTCAGCTTTTGATGGTGTTTTACTGAGCAATCATTTAACAAGGAACGAATTTTTAAATTTAATTACTGCAGATCTGGATTAATAATAATCAAATTCATTTCATTTATCTTAGCCGCTCTTTTTGGAATAGAAAAGCAAGGCAATTGCTTTTGCTGGCTGAAATTGAATTTGATTTTTTATGAAACATGCTTTTGTATTCCCCGGGCAGGGTGCACAATTTACAGGAATGGGCAAATTGCATTATGATAATAATGCTTTTGCTAAAAAAATATTTGAACAGGCAAATGAAATTCTAGGTTTCAGGCTTTCAGATATAATGTTCAATGGGAGCGAAGAAGACCTGAAACAAACTAATATTACCCAACCTGCCATATTTCTGCATTCTATTATTGCTTATCGTATTTTAGAATATAACAGGCCCGATATGGTTGCCGGTCATTCTTTGGGAGAATTTTCCGCCCTTGTTGCAAATGGTATTCTAAGTTTTGAGGATGGTTTAGAAATGGTAAGCTTAAGGGCAAAAGCAATGCAAAAAGCTTGCGATCAAAATCCCTCCACTATGGCTGCTGTGCTAGGTCTTTCAGATGAAAACGTAGAACAAATATGTAAGCAGGTACAGGAAGAAACTGGTGAAGTGGTTGTGCCCGCAAATTATAATTGTCCGGGGCAGGTGGTAATTTCAGGAAGTATAAAAGGTATTGAAAGAGCCTGCGAACAAATGAAAGCTGCCGGCGCAAAAAGAGCACTGGTATTACCGGTTGGTGGCGCTTTTCATTCACCATTAATGGAACCTGCCAAAAAAGAACTGGCAGATGCCATTGGAAAAACCAGGTTTAATAATCCAACTTGTCCTGTTTATCAAAATGTAGTGGCTAAAGGAATTTTTGATAAAGATGAGATAAGAGTAAACTTGATAAATCAATTAACGGGCGCTGTTAAATGGACCCAATGTGTACAGGCAATGATAACTGACGGAGCAGGTAAATTTACTGAAGCAGGTCCGGGCAAGGTTTTACAGGGGCTTATTTTAAAAATTGATAAATCTGTTGTAGCTCAAACGGCTAATTAATCGACACTCATTGCACAATTGATCCATTCACTGTCAAAAGCTGTTTTGTATTTTTTGTAAAAATTTATAGCTGATTCATTCCATTCCAATACCTGCCATTGAATACCATTAAGTTTTCTTCTTTTAGCCTCCTGAATTAGTTTTTCAAATAATAATTTACCCAATCCTTTTCTCCGCATATCATCAGTAACATAAAAATCTTCCAGGTACATACGCTGACCTTTCCAGGTGCTGAATCGAATATAGTATAAAGCGAAGCCTTGTACCTCGCCGTCAACTTCTACTACAAATGCCCACCAAATAGGTTTGTAACCAAAACCACTCAGTTCAAAATGTTCCAGTGAAACACTTACTTCTTTTTGTGCTCTTTCAAAAGCAGCTAGTTGCTTTACTAGTTCTAATATTCTTGAACAATCTTCTTTTACCGCTTTCCTGATCTTTATTTCCATATCTATGCTCTACGAAAAAATATACCAAATATTATTTCTTTTTTGTGGCTGTGAAGGTTCCGTTTGGTTGAATAAAAGAAGCCGAGATTACATTTTTCGCATCATCTCTTATAAACTGAAGTGAATATCCATTTAATATCTTCAAATTAAATTTATCATTACCTTCTGCAGCTAATTCATAGTCGGGCTGACCCGGAACGTGTACATAAAGTGTATTACCCTTTGAATAAACTTTTATTACTGTACCCATTAATTCAAAATCTCCAACATAATCCTGCAAACTGGCCTCTGTCATGGCAACTTCCTTTGGCCTTTTAACAAACTCCAGGGATTTTAATGAAGGTTCAAGATCAGTAGAAATTGTATTTATTTCTCCTTGTAAATTCATTAAAAAATTAAATTTCAATTGCGATGCGGCTGAAGTGTCAATTCCTTCTTCAGGATCTTTTTCATAAGGAGAAAAAATATTATAGTGATAATGTTTAAGCCATAAGTTTTTATTAGGAACACTTGCCATTAATGAATCTCCATTCAAATACACTTCAATAGCTCCATAACCGGGGTGTGAATACAAGCCTGTATATTCTTTTAATGCATGTGTAGGTTTTGTGCCCTGTTTTTGACTTGATGTTTTTTTTATTTCTGCTTCTGCTTCTTTTGCTTTATCTGCAGCTTTTTTTCGTAAACCGCTCCAATCTGTATAATTCAAACCCAATACTTTGTCTGCAATCATATTTCTTACTATGCCTGGTAGAACCGATCCATTTTGATTTGATAATACAATAATTCCAATACTATCTGTTGGGAAGAATGCTGTATTAGCAGAAAAGCCATCAATATTACCTCCATGTTGAGCCATGTAATGACCTTTATAGGAAGTTAAAAACCATCCAAAACCATAGTTGCCAAAAAATACATCAGGTATTTCTTTATCAGGTAATGAAGGTGAGATGATCATTTGAGAACTGATTGCATCACGTATATACGAGGAGTGTAGAATTTCTTTATCATTAAACTTTCCTCCATTAATCCAGGTTCTCACCCAATTGCTCATTTCCATTACACTACTGTTTATACTTCCTGCAGGACCCATTGATCCAATTTCATAATATGGTAATTTTTTTATCAGGCTATCCCCTTTTACATAATACCCAGTTGCTGCATCATTGTCTTTTGTCATGTCACTGATAAAGAAATTTGATCTGTTCATGTTTAACGGTGCAAAGAATTTTGTTTTGATGTTCTCCTCCCAGCTTTTTCCGGTAATTTTTTCAGCTACCATTCCCTGTAATAAAAACATGAAATTGTTGTATTGCCACCTGTCCTTTATGCCGGCTGATGGTTCCATATATTTTACCCTTTGTAATAATGAATCTCTTGAAGATGAAGGAAATAGATACCATGAAAAATCATGTCTGGGCAACCCGGTTCTATGACTCATCATGTCTCTCAATGTAATGTTCTGAGTCATTTCAGGTTTATAAAAATTAATGGCAGGTAAATAAGAATAAAATGGTTTATCAAATTCAACCAATTTTTCTTTATCCAACACACCTATTAATGAAGATGTAAAAGCTTTTGTACAGGATCCAATTGGAAATAAAGTATTTGTAGTTACAGGTAATTTCTTTTCCAGGTCTCTGAACCCAAAACCTTTGGCATAAATCACTTTGTTTTTATCAACAACTGCAACAGCAAAGCCTGCAGCTTTCCAGTCTTTCAATAGTTTATTTAACTGGGGTTCTAAAGCAACTATTCTTTTATCATTTGTAGTTTGCCCATAAGCTGCCATTTGTAAAATGGCAAATAACAAAAGGAAAAAAATCTTATTCATAAAATTATTAGTAGCATTTAATTTTTATAGCCTGCACCTTTTATAAATCGTCCTGGTGTAGCGCCTGTATGTTTACTGTTCTTTAATACCTGTTTTCCATTTACAAAAACATCAGTTACTCCTGTTGCAAGCTGGTGTGGTTTTTCATATGTAGCATGATCTTTTACAGTTACAGGATCGAAAATAACAATATCAGCATAATATCCTTTTTTTAATTCACCTCGTTTTTGAAGTTTTAAATTGGTTGCCGGCAATTTGGTTAGTTTATATATTGCTTCTTCAAGAGGTAATACTTTTTCATCCCTGCTGTATTTCCCCAGTACTCTTGCAAAATTTCCATACGCACGTGGGTGTGTACTGCTATTTAAAAATACACCTTCAGGCGCCATAGAGCCTGCATCACTTCCAAAACTCATATAAGGTAGCTTCAGTTGTTTTTTTACATTTTCCTCACTCATTAAAAAATAAGCAACATCCACACGGCTACTGTCTTGCACTATCAGGTCCATTGCAGTTTCTTCTTCTGACTTACCCCATATTGCTGCTACATCAGCTACTGTTTTACCTATATATTTTCTTAATGAGTCCCTTCTAAATCCTAATAACAAAACATTTTTTCCACCTTCAGCGCCGTAATATAAATTCTCCCATTCTATTGCATCTGATTTCATGGCTACTTCCATTTGTTTTCTTATTTCCGCATTCTGTAATCGTTGCCATAATTTTTCAAAACCACCATCCTGTAAGGAAGGCGGAAAAGCTGCTGTTAACCCGGTAGCGCCTGCTGTATAAGTGTACATATCAGTTGTTATCTTTAATCCCTTTTTGCGGGCACGTTCTATTCTTTTTATTACGCTATCCATCTTGCCCCAGTTATTTTTACCGGCAGCTTTTAAATGATAGATTTCAGCTGGGATATTTGCTTCTTTTGCAATAGTTATAAGTTCTTCAACTGCTTCTAAAATATTGTTTCCTTCACTGCGCATATGGCTAATGTACATTCCTCCATATTTGGAAGCTTCTTTACACAATTCTATAAGCTCCGATGTTTTAGCAAAAAATGCAGGAGGGTAAATTAAAGATGATCCAACACCCAATGCACCTTCTTCCATAGCCTGTCTCACTAAATGTTTCATCTGCATTAATTCAGCTTCCGTAGGGTCACGATTATCTTCTCCAATAACATGCATACGTACAGTAGTGGCACCAACAAACGAGGCTACATTAGGTGAAACGCCTTTGTCTTCCAGCATTTGTAAATAACCTCCTAATGTATTCCATGTGACATCATATTTAAAAAGAGTTTGATCATTTTTTACTTCTTGTTTCATCTTTTCATTAAAGGGTCCCATACTCCATCCTTCTCCAAAAATTTCCAGGGTTACTCCCTGCCGTATATCTCCCATGGATCTGCCATCTTCAATTAGGGTTTCGGTTGCCCAACTTAACATGTTAATAAAACCAGGTGCAACAGCTTTGCCGTTTGCATCAATGTTTTCTTTTGCTGTTGCTTTTGATAAATTTCCTATAAAAGCTATTGTATCATTTTTGATTCCAATATCAGTTCTGGTTGGTTGTCCACCGTTGCCGTCATACACCAAACCACCGGAAATAATTACATCATAACTTTCTTTTGGTAAAACAGCGCAGGATGAAATAAATAATATAAATGAATAAAAAATTCGCATCGTTATTTTTTTAAAATGAGTTTTAGAGAATTTAAAACAATACATAAAAATTATGATAATGCTTGTTCAAGATCATTAATAATATCCTGAAGGTCTTCAATACCAACACTCATTCTTATTAATCCTTCAGTAATATTATATTTCTCACGATGTTCTGCTGAAACGGATTGATGAGTCATAGAAGCAGGATGAGACAGCAAGGAATCTACTGTTCCCAGTGAAACTGTACGGGTGCACATTTTTAATTTATTCATAAATGAGATACCACCCTGTAAACCATCTTTCAGTTCAAAACTTAACATGGCACCGGGATGTTTCATTTGTTTTGTTGCAATCTCGTATGATGGGTGTGTTGACAGTCCTGCATAATTTACACGGGCAACTTTTGTGTGGTGATTCAAAAAGTTTGCAACCTCTGAAGCATTATGACAATGCCTTATCATTCTAAGTTCCAGTGTTTTTATTCCCTGTATCAATAAAAAAGCATCAAACGGATTTGCATTTCCACCAAGTAAACGATGTGTTTTTGTAACTTTTGTTTTCATAAACTCTACATCTCTTCCTAATAAAACACCGCCAATGGCTGAACCATGTCCATTTAAAAATTTTGTAGTTGAGTGTACAATAAAATCAATATCATAATTAAATGGTTGTTGCAGGTATGGAGTAGCAAATGTATTGTCGCATGCTACCAAAATTCCGTATTGTTTCGCCAGTTTGGAAAGCTGTTCAAGATCTACACACTGAATAGTAGGATTAGCAGGTGTTTCCAGGTAAAGCATTTTAATGTTCTTATTCTTTTTCAAAACATCTTCAGCTATTTCAAGATTGGTTAAATCAACAATAATGGATTCTATACCAAGAGCAGGCAACACCGTTTGAAGCAAATCATCTGAACCTCCATATAAAGAAAAATGAGAAACTACTTTGTCTCCGGATTTTAAATTGGATAACATTAATGTTGTAATGGCTGCCATGCCGGATGCGTGAAGTATGGCATGTGTTTCAATAGGTAAACTATATGTTTCTAAAGCATTAATTTTTTCTTCTGCTTCTCTGAATGTAGGGTTACCCCATCGTGAATAAATAAATCCTTCTTCTTTACCACTGAATCTATTCATGCCTTGTTCGGCATTGTCATATACAAAAGTGCTGGAGGCATAAATAGGAACCTGGTGTGCATAGTTTGCATCCTGGGTATGACCGGCATGGATGGCTGTTGATCCAAATCCATTAAAATGAAAATTTTTATCAGGCATGATAAATGTTTTGTTATTTAGTATCTATTTACTGCTGAAAGTACATTTTGTTATGAAGATTCTTTTAACCCAATTTTCTGCTTACCATATGTGGGCAAATCAATTGCTCTTTTCAACAATAAATAAACTTTCTCCGGAATTACAAACAATGCAGGTTGCTAGTAGCTTTCCATCATTAACTGAAACGGTTAAACATATGTGGAATGCCGAAAACATTTGGTGGCAAAGAATGAAATTAAATGAACAAATTAAAGCACCCGGTGATTTTTTCCAGGGAGATTTTAATGAACTTTCAAATTTACTAATGAACCAGTCAAAGCAATGGCATGAATGGATATTAATCTCACAACAGCATATGCTGGATCACCAGTTTATCTATTACAATACTAAAAAGGAAAAATTCAAACAAAGCATATACCAGGTGCTGATCCATATTTTCAATCACGGTACCTATCACCGTGGCCAGTTAGTGACTATATTACGACAACTGGAAATAACAAATATACCTGCAACAGATTTTATTGTTTGGAGCAGGAAGGGGTGAAGGAATGGGGTATCAGGTATCAGGTGTCGGGTATTAGGCTTCAACAGTCATCTATCAGCTTTGCAAAGCATTTTACATTTTTACTTTTACATTTTACATTTTTCATTTCTCAATACGCCCACTTTACCAATGTAGCTCCCCATGTAAACCCTCCACCAAATGCTGCTAATACAATATTATCGCCTTTGTTTAAATCATGCTTCCAGTCCCAAAGGCATAAAGGAATGGTTGCAGCTGTTGTATTTCCATACCGGCTTATATTCATCATTACTTTATCATGAGATAATCCCATCCTGTTGGCTGTAGCATCAATAATTCTTTTATTAGCCTGGTGAGGTACCAGCCAAGCAATGTCATCGCCGGTCAAATTATTCTTTTCTAAAAGTTCAGCACTTACATCAGCCATCCCTTTCACCGCAGCTTTAAAAACGGGTTGTCCGTCCTGGAAAATATAATGTTCTTTGTTGGCAACTGTTTCGGCTGATGGTGGTTTTAAAGAGCCCCCTGCTTTCATGTGCAAAAACTCTTTTCCGCTGCCATCGCTTTTTAAAATACTATCTAATATTCCGAAACCCTCTGTATTTGGTTCTAATAAAACTGCCCCGGCACCATCACCAAACAAAACACAGGTGGTGCGGTCGCTGTAATCTACGATAGCACTCATTTTATCTGCTCCAACCACTACTACTTTTTTATACCTCCGGCTTTCAATTAAGGACGCACCTACAGTAAGCGCATATAAAAATCCTGAACATGCAGCCTCAAGATCAAATCCCCAGGCATGTTTGGCGCCAACTTTATGACTTATAATATTGGCTGTTGCCGGAAAAACCATATCAGGAGTAACTGTGGCACAAATAATAACATCTATCTCCTCGGGGTCGATACCTCTTTTTTCACACATCAATTGAACAGCAGGGGCTCCAAGGTCAGAAGTTGCCTTTCCGGGTTCTTTTAAAATTCTTCTTTCAGTGATACCTGTCCGTGATTTTATCCATTCATCGTTCGTATCAACCATTCTTTCAAAATCTGCATTTGTAAGTCTTGTTTCCGGTACATAACCACCCACAGCAGTTATGGCAGCATTTATTTTTTGTATCACTCAGCTATTTTTTATAAAATAGCAGCTAAGATACTAAAGACCTTATAACTGCATTTAAAGGTTAATATAACTTTAAAATCAAAAAAAATCAATAGTATCTTTCTATTACTTTCGCAAATATGATCGCTTTCTTAAGAGGCAGCTTTATAAAAAAATCTCCTGCCGTAATTCATGTTGATGTAAATGGGGTTGGGTACGAGGTAAATATCAGTCTACATACATATTCTAAACTGGAAAAAATTGAAGAGGGAACCCTGCTAACACATTTACTGGTTAGAGAAGACGCTCATATTTTATATGGCTTTTTCGATTCAGCAGAAAAGGAACTTTTTCTTCAATTGATTAATGTTTCCGGGGTTGGGGCATCTACCGCCAGGGTGATGCTTTCTTACATGAAGCCTGAAGAAATTATAAGAGCAATTGTACAGGGAAATGCAAGACAACTGGAAGGTATAAAAGGAATCGGGAAAAAATCTGCAGAACGTATTGTTTTAGAACTTCGTGACAAATTATCAAAACTCCCAATAGACTCAAATATTTCATCCTTCAAAAGCAATAGTTTACCTAACGATGCGTTAAATGCATTGATTGCTTTAGGTATAAACAGGCAGGCCGCTGATGCAGCTATTTCCAAAGTAATGGAGCAGCATCCTGAACTGGGTGTAGAAGCAATTATCAAAAAAGCATTAC
>MWWE01000183.1_pt1 | contig 11121 bp, 11 predicted proteins | sample 1047301 | NCBI WGS metagenome assembly MWWE01 (sample SAMN06349973, study PRJNA376086) | soil metagenome | isolation source: MS1-1 sample Antarctic (ecotone) soil | place: Antarctica
CACTTCAGACAGCACAGATTAGCTGAACTCTCCTCGGAAATAAGAGATTTGAAAGAATCTATTTTAAATCAAACAGCCATTAGAAATTAATCCCTATTAGGAGGAATCTAAACGATGCACAAAAAGCGTCTAATTATATTATTTATTTTAATCATCAGTCTTGTTTCAATCGCTTCAAACTGCCGTGAACGCGGGGGTGCTGATACTTTTACAATTGCTATGGACGGTAAGTTTTCAACGCTTGATCCGATTGGCTCGATTGCGGTTGATGCAAATGCGGAGCGTCTGCGGACAATTATGTATAATTCTCTAATCAAAAAAAATGACAAGTTTGAATACGTCGGTGATCTGGCTCAGGATTTTAAGCCCAGTGAAGACGGTTTAAGTTATACATTTACTCTGCGGAATAACGTCAAATTTCATAATGGCAACACTCTTTCTTCAGCCGATGTAAAATATACATTTGATAAATTATTCGAATCCGAAGGCGGTAAAGCCGCTGCATTTTTTGAAACGATTGATGATAAGAAAACACCAATGATCACAGCAATCGAGACGCCGGATGCAAAAACTGTGGTTATCAAAATTCCACGACCGGAATTAAAAAATCAGCTTTTGCCGAATCTTGTTCCGATTGCAATTATTCCAAAAGGCAGTTCTATTGGTCAAAACACAGATGCCGCAACAAATCCGCCGCCGGGAACGGGTCCGTATAAATTCAAAGCATTTGACACGGCACAAAATGTGGTCGAACTTGAAGCGTTCGAAGAATACTGGGAAGGTGCTGCAAACATAAAAAATCTGAAGGTTAAAATTCTGGCGGATGCCAATGCTTTGCAAGCTGAATTGCTTGCCGGAAATGTTGATCTCGCACCGGCGGCAACAAATCTTACGCCCGATACATTAAAAAGTCTGAGTAAAAATCCAAACTTAAAAGTTCAAGAGTTCAAAGGCTCAAACATTCAATATCTATGGTTTAACACTGAAGCCGAACCGGTAAAAGACTATAAAGTTCGGCAAGCAATAGCTTATGCTATCAACCGCGAAAAAATCATTACAGACCAATTGGACGGGCAAGCCGTAATAGCTCATTCAATTTTACCCGCCGAATCATGGGCTTACGCTCCAGGAATTACATACGACTATGATATAGAAAAAGCCAAAACTTTGCTTAATGAAGCCGGTTATACAGATAAAAACGGTGATGGCTTACGGGAGATGGATAAAATCACCTTTAAAATTTCTTCCGGCAGTAAAGCCACTCAGGATTATGCTCAAGTCATTCAGAATCAGCTAAAACAGATCGGTATTCCGGTCGGAATCGAAAGTCTGGAATTTCAAACCATGCTCAACCAGATCCAACAGGGACAATTTATATTGACAACCGGACGTTGGGTTGGCGGCAATCAAGACCCGATATTTTTGAAGGATTTATTTGCTTCAAGCGAAATCCCCACTAAAGACCGGCAATCAAGAAATCGCGGACGTTATAAAAATACTGAAGTAGATGAATTATTAGCCAAGGCGGTCAATGAATTAGATAACAATGTAGCCAAACAGTATTATGTTCAAGCACAGGAAATAATCAGCCGCGAACTACCGCTTTTTCCGCTTTGGTATGCAAGCAATATGGTTGTATCTAAAGAAAATGTAAAGAATATCCAAATGAATGCCAGCGGCGATTGGGATTTTATACGCAATATGAAGATTGAACAAAAATAATGGCAAAGGTTAATTATGTTGTTTCAAAATCAATGATACTTGACAAAATTTTCCAGCAATGTAGAATTATCAATTGCGATGTGCGGGAATAGCTCAGTGGTAGAGCACGACCTTGCCAAGGTCGGGGTCGCGAGTTCAAATCTCGTTTCCCGCTCCAATTTTTTTTGAATTATGAGGGATGAAAAATGAAGGATGATTATTTTTATCCTTTATAATTCATCCCTCATAATCTTTAATGGCGGCGTAGCCAAGTGGTAAGGCAGAGCTCTGCAAAAGCTTTATTCATCGGTTCGATTCCGATCGCCGCCTTCAATAAATATAGACCTCTCCGTGATGTTCCCAATTTAATATAAAATAGCATTGTGGTAAGATTTGTGGGGGGGGATTTAACCCAATCTTGAATATTCTGTTTATAATATTGTTTTTTAAGGTAATAGGATTAGCGGGGACATTCTTACGAAATGTTACGGTTTAAAGGAAGATTGGTTTAAAACCCTTGTTTTAGCTTAACCATTTCGTAGAAATGTTCTTTAACCCAATTACAACATTCATTATAACTATATTAAAACTTTCAGAAAACATGAATTAAAAGCGAAGCCGTAATTCAAAAGATAATGTTTAAAGGCGTGCCGACTTTGACGAAATCGAAAAATTCGTATTGTTCGGACCGTAGATCATTGTGTGGGTTTGATAACCGACCACAGTCATTAAACTTGCCGAAGCCGCAAATGTAACGGTGATAAAAAACGGCAACGGACTGACTCACATGGTGGCAGCAGGGGAAATCGCAATCGGAGCGATCAGGGCGGCAGGCGTTATTGTAGATCAATTCGGTTAAGATCAAGGTCAGCAGATAAAGTGCCGAGACAAGCATAATCGGACCGAACGAGCCGACCGACGAAAGAATCATCGAGGAAACCATCTCTGCTGAACCGGTTTTTCCGAGTGCCGTGCTGTGCGATAAAACATTTATGGACTTTATAACTTTGATTTAACTTTTACACCAAAATTGCGGAAGAACTATAAACTTGACCATCTCCACTTTGTAAGTTGCGATATTAACACCATTTTCAATCGTCGTCAGATGATAATTTCCCCGGAACTGAACCGCCATTTCTTCGGAATAACCAAGTGCTAAATAATGATGATTATTAACCAAGTCTTTGAAGATCGAATCGGGAATACTCTCAATTGATTTGGCTTTTTCATCTTCGTTTTTTAGAATTTGATTTTTCACCAGCTTAACATCGGTAAAATTAACATTTTCGGATCATAAAAACCGCTTCGCCTTTTAAACCGATAAATGTTCCGCCATTTCCGATCCAGCTTTTTTAACTTGGCAACGCCGCTTTTACCCAATATTTCCTCATAATCAGCGGGATTTCTATCTGGAAATATGATGAAGTTAAATTTATTTAAATTTGCTCGATTAAACATTGAAGTTCGAACTGCCACAAAATCCAGTTCGTAGTGTTTTCTCAATACGCTGTAAACCGAACCGAATGTAACAGCTTGCGTCGGTTCTCTTGTCATCACCATAATTTTCGGTTTTTTTAGATTTGTAACTTAATAAGACCAAGCGAAATTCCACCTTCCTCACTATACGCAGAATTCAAAGGTACAACCGAAACGCCGTATTCTTTTGAATAGTTTTAATATTATAACAAGCATTAAAAATTAATTTTTTTGCGTTAAAATGCTTCAAACCTAATCAGACAATTATTAAAATTAAATATTTACTTTTAATAATTTTCAGAAAAAGTTATTATATTCAACGGCGATTTTCTTTCGCTCTTACCAAACAAGTTTTCTGTTTCTATTCATCGCTCAATTACTTGAGGAAATCATAAATGCTACTTTTACAAAATTCGTTCGTACTGCTGACCGGCTTGCCCGTTTGGGTTGGATACATATTTTTTTTCCTGATCGGTTCGGTTATCGGCAGTTTTTTGAATGTCGTGATTCATCGTGTTCCATTGGAAAAATCAATTATTTTTCCGAATTCCGCTTGTCCAAAATGTAAAGAAAACATTAAACCTTACGACAATATTCCGATCATCAGTTGGCTACTTCTCGGTGGAAAATGCCGCAAATGTAAGAACCCGATTTCTTTACGCTATCCCGCCATCGAACTTTTAACAGCTTTACTCTTTACTCTGACATTTTGGCAAATCGAGCTTACAGTCTTTTTGCCCGTTGCATTAATTTTCGTTGCGTCAATGATTTCGCTGATATTTATTGATGCGGAACATATGATTTTACCCAATGTCATTACTTATCCGCTGCTTGTATTCGCTTTATTTGTCAGGATTCTATACCCGGTTATCTTTGCTTCAACGGATTATTTCCATGATTTAAATATTTATCCATTAACGCTTTTGCAGGAACAACCGGTGTGGTTAGTTTCGCTGGTTGGTGCAATCCTTGGTGGTTTGGTCGGCGGCGGTTCTTTATGGCTGGTTGGCGAGATTTGGAAACGACTCCGCGGGGTTGATGCGATGGGCTTGGGCGATGTCAAAATGATGTTTGGTGTCGGGGCATTATTAGGCTGGCGTTTGGCATTTTTATCAATTTTTATCGGTGCATTTACAGGTGCAGTTGCCGGTGTTTTAGTTATTGCACGTTCAAAGGAAAAAGATATGCAGGCTCAGATTCCGTTTGGGATTTTTCTCGGCATCGGCTCGATTATGGCATTACTTTTTGGTGAACAAATGATTTCCTGGTATATCGAAACTTTTATTCCACGTTAAAAGAGATTGAGCCACGAACCAACACGAAAGATCACGAAAAAGAAGAAGATATTTTTTTCTTTTTTTTCGTGTCTTTTCGTGTTGGTTCGTGGCTAATTTGCTTCTGTGTTAATTATTAAAGCTCATCGCTTCTTCCATACAAACGTGTGAACAATAATAATTTGCTTTAAGTTTTACGGCTTCATCCTGTGGTGTCCATTTACTGCATTTTGGACACCGGACAAGTTGTGTATCGTTTGCCGTGTTTTTTTTCGGAACTTGTTTTGTTTGTTTTGGTTTTGTGTGTTGTCTGAACTTGCGAAAGGTTTGATACATTATCCACGCAGTCTGAATTTGTTTGCGGTAATTATATGCAACAATTCCCAACACAATCAGAAATACCAATAAAACTAATAACCATTCTGTCATTTAATTTGTTTGTCCTATTTGTTTTTCTAAATTCTCAATGCCCTTGTTCTGAGAATTCACTTCCCTTAATTTTGCCAGATATTCAGAGGCTTTTTTATTATTTCCCTGCTTAATCTGAGCTTCCGTCATATACTGCAAGGCTCTTTCATTTTTCGGATCAATTTCCAGAGATTTTTCCAATTCGTCAGATGCTTTTTCAACTTGCGGCGATTCAGTCAATAAATATGTTAAACCGAGATCGGTTCGCACATTTATATCTTTCGGATTTTTCGCCAGAGCCTCAAGATATAATTTTCTCGCTTTTTCATTACTGTTTTTATCTTTATTAATTTGCCCCAGATCAAAATATATATTTCCGAGCGAAACGATCACTTCATAATCGTCCGAATTCAGGTTATAAGCACGCTGTAATAATTTCTCCACTTTGTTAAGCATAGCCTTGTCCTGCCTCAGCATTGCATAACGATAAAGTCCGAGTCCGAGTCCTTTTTGAAAATTAAAATTGTTGGGATTTTTTTCCGCTTCCGCCATTTTTTCCTGAATTTCATTTTCCGTCAGTTCCGATTCGGAGTTATTCTGACTTGTTTGGTCTTTTACATTTTTCAAACTAGCATTTTCCGCTGTTAAGTTATTTATTTCATTACGATTTAATGCATTCGCCAGCAAAAATCCGCCGACAAAACTAATAATAATTCCAATAATCGAAAGCCAAAATATTTTCTTATTCATCTGAATATTTCGATTTTATCAAAAGGCACACGCGGAAGCGACAAGCGTGGTTATAAATCTACAACTACGCTTGCCGCTCTTAACTATTTAGAAAATCAAGCCGGTAAAATCTCAAGCATTATAGGCTTCATTAACAGCAATCCTTCCAAATATCTTTTTTCCCTTTAACTTTTTTTCTTGCCCTCAGCTGGAATAAATGGTAAATCTTCCGAACGGCGACGCGGAAGCGGATCGGTTGAGCGTCTTCGCGGTACTGTTTTGTTATCTCTTCTGTCAACACTTCCCGAAGGTAAACCTTTTCCATGAACTGCTTCAATCAGAATTCTTGTAATTTCCTGTGATAAAGTGCGATGCTCGGTTGCCGCACGTCTTTTTAATGATTCTTTTAATTCATTCGGAACATACGCTCCGATAAAAACCCCTTTCCGATTAGCCATAATTTTTAAAAACTCCTTAATGAATCTTTTATAAAAAAATGCCTGCAAATTTGAGTAAATTCATAAGCCGAATTTTGTAGATTCAAAAATAATTGAACCGGCAATCATTCATCTGGACTTTTCGTTACCAAAAAGTTCGAGCGACCTACCCGAAAACGCCTTTTGTATTTCTACAAAATTTGAGCGAGCAGCTCAAGAGTTTACGTTTCCCTATTTGGTCTTGCACCACGAGGAGTTTGCCTGAGCAGTATTTGTTACCAAATATGCCGATGAGCTCTTACCTCACCATTTCACCCATCACCGAAATAAATTTCGGCTGGTCTGTTTTCTGTTGCACTTGTCGTCGTTTGAGAGTTTAAGTCAAACGCCCGGACGTTATCCGGCTCGTTGCTCTGTAGTGTTCGGACTTTCCTCTCTTAAAAAAATTTAAGAGCGACTGCCTCACTTACTCTTATGCAGGGCAAAATTATTTTAACAAAAAATGTTAAACAATGAAAACCCGATTTATTGATGATTTATAATTTAAAAACTTTGCAGGAGTCGTGTAATTTTTCAGAAAATTTACAATCCAATTTCGATAGTATCTCCCGTCTGCAGAAGCGGATCGGCAATTTTACCTTTTTTTATCTCTTTTAGATTGTAATTTTCCGACTCCAAAAATCCCTGATCATTTTTTCGGCGAATCATAATTTTTTTAGCATCCGTGTTTTTTAATCCGCCGGAAGCCAGAATTGCTTGCGTTAAGGTTATGCCGTCGTGAAATTTCATCTGACCGCCTTCTTTTATTTCACCACCGATAAAATAAAATTCCCGGGCAGTTTCTATATGGCTTACTGATTTTTCATTATCAACAAATTCAACAATATCACCCGGGAAAATCAAAACATCGCTATTTTTGCTGATACTAAGATCAAATTCTTCGGTTGTAGAATCTTTTCTTTTAATTATAACTTGTTTCGCTTTCGGTTTGACGATGGCTTCTGCTCTGACTATATATAAAGGTATAGCTTCACGCTGGAGGAATTTATCGCCCGGAATTTCGACCAATCCGAAAACGCTGATCTTATGGCTGGTGTGTTCCCGCACTTTTACTGTAAATTCGGAATTTTCATATAGTTTAATTTTTTCCCGTAGGTTTTGTTCAACTTCATCGGTCGTCAAATCTAAAACCGGCAGTAATTCTCCGGCAAGCGGGTAATCAATCGTTCCGTTTTCTAAAACCGTGTAATATTTTGCAGCCTGGGACGGAACATTTTGCATACTGATTAATAAAACATCGCCGACACCGATTTTATAAACTTCCGTAGGCAATAGTGAAGCTCTGTTTGCCCGTCTGGCTATCTCGAGAGTTTTCTGAGCAACCGTTTGGAAATACTCTTTTTTTACCGTGTTGGATGCCGATGTTTGTTCAGCTACAGGAATTACTCGATTATTTTCAGAGTCTGAATTTCCAGTAAATAATTTATTTTCTGCCGTTTCATTTTTATCTTTGTCTGTTTTAGCAAACGGATTGGTCGAATAGCCGAAATTTACCTTTTCTTTAACTTTTTCATCCTGAGCAGATACCTGCCCACTGATAATAAAAGATGATATGAGAACTAAAAATATTAATTTTGATTTGTATTTCATTGATAAATCCTAAACCTCAACACAGTAAATTTATATTGATTCCATAGATATAAAGCCGTAAGTGTTATTTTGAAGAACTGAATTCCGGCATACTTTGAAATCCTTCAGAATATTTTAGATATACAGATGATACATCCACCTTCTATAAAGTGATAAAAGTTCTTTATTTCTAGAAATTTATAGATTTTTGAAAAATTTGATGTATTGACAAAGTTGATTTATCAATATAATTAGGATTTATAGAAGTTTTTTCTTTTTGCCGGAAGTGTATTTTCATCAAACAGATGTTTCCAGTGTTTCATAAAATTATCCCTGACAAATTTCTCTAATTCATCGGAAGTCCGGCAGTTTTGCAATTCATCGGCAACCGTTTTTGCTTCATCGTATGCAATATTAGAAATTACACTTCTTACGCGGGGAATGGAATTTAAGTTCATACTCAAATCCGTCACGCCGAGTCCGATTAAAATAGCAACATAGATCGGCGTTCCAGCCATTTCGCCGCAAACAATCAAAGGTTTTTCGGCTCTGTTAGCGGCTTGGGAAACTTTTTTTATACTTTTAATGACCGCCGGATGAAGCGTTCTGAACCAATCGGAAACTTCTTCATTATCTCTGTCAACTGCCAACATATACTGCACCAGATCATTTGTTCCGAGATTGAGAAAATCAACTTCCCTGATAATCTCCTCGATAAGAATAACCGCCGAAGGAATTTCGATCATTGCTCCGAGCTTCGGTTCGCCGAATTTTATATTTTTTCGGCACAATTTGTTTTTTTCCTGTTGTATAATTTGTTTAACTCTGATTATTTCCGCAACATCCGAGATCATCGGCAGAACAATATCTATATGATTTTGATAAGCGGCTGTTAATAAAGCCCTTAACTGAGTTCTAAATTCCTTTTCATTTTTCAAACCCCAGCGGATAGCTCTTAAACCGAGTGCCGGATTTTTTTCCTTTTCCGCATTTTCATCGGCAAATTGGTGAATATTCAGATCAAAAGTTCTGATTATCACACCATCTTTGCCGACCAATTGAGCTATGTTTTGATAGCTTTCAACCTGCTCCTTTTCACTTGGAAATCCCTTATTTTGATTAAATAAATACTCGGAACGATACAGTCCTATACCCTTTGCTCCTATTTTTTTTGATTCTTTATATGCTTTCGGCAGATCAAGATTTGCACGAATCTTTATTTCAATTCCATCCAAAGTTTTGAGATTATTTTTGACGGGAACAAGTTTCTTCAACTGAATTTTTGCCTGAATCTGGTTTTCTTTAGACTTGATTTTTTTTATTGTTTCCTTCTTCGGCTTTATAAAAACCTGTCCGTTAAACCCATCCACTACGATTTCTTCACCTGTTTCGATCCGTCTTAAAATTCCCTTTAATCCGGTAACGGCAGGCAGATTTAACTCTCTGGCTAAAATAAATGTATGCGAAGTCCAACCGCCGTTTTCAGTTACGATGGCTGCGGGTTTGTTCTCACTAAATTCAATTAAGGTAGAGGGATTTAATTCCTTAGCAATTATGACCGAATTATCTTCAAATTTAACTCCCGGTTTCCTGCCTCCGCCCAATGCTATCAGAAGTCTTTCGGAAACATCTTCGAGATCAATGTATTTTTCTCTTAAATGGATGTCAGAAATGGTTTTATAATCAGCAATGTATTCATCCGTAATCCTTTTAACAGCCCATTCAGCATTTACTTTTTCATTGCCAATTTGATCTTCTATTTTATTTAAAAGTGTTTTATCGTCTAAAAATACTAAATGTGTTTGAAAAATTGCGGTCTGATTATGATTAACTAATTCCTTGTTTTTAGAAATTTTATTTATTTGCCGTTTAGCCAAACGCACCGATGCACGAAATCTTCTGATTTCTTTTTCAATTTTATTATCATCCAGTTTGACGCGATAAAATTGTCTTTTGTTACCGTGGAAACAGAGTGTTCTGCCAATCCCGACACCTCTTGAAACTGGACGACCTATGAGTATCAATTCATTATTGCTTCCGTTCGAGTTTGTTTTTTTTAATGAGTTTTTATTTCGCATTTAGACTATAAATCCTTTGTGAGTTTTTGTGCGATTCTTTTATTTTAGCTTATTAAACGAACTTGATATATTTAAAAAATCTAAGTATGCAACAGTTAGAAAAACGATTGCTGATCATCGTTTTTTACATTTTAGTTTTATTTAAAATTATGCTAACCGCATCTTCCGCCGTATCCGCAAAATTTAAAAAACTTACGTCCTCATTGCTGACAACCAGATTCTCCTGCCAGCATTCAACCACATTTTTCCAACAATCACCCAACAAAACCAGCGGACGCGGAGCAATCACTCCCGTCTGCAATTTGTTCCAAACAAGTGAAATCTCCGTAACCGTTCCCATTCCGCCGCGAATTGCTATAAATCCGACGGAACGCATAATCAGATTTTGCAAACGGTCATAAAAATCGCCGGTGGCTACCTTATCGGTTAAAAAGCGATTCGGTTCTGATTTAAATTGATTCATCACAATTCCCAACACCCGTCCTCCTTTTTCTCTGGCACCTTTTGAAGCCGCTTCCATAACGCCCAGATAGCCACCAGTGCAGATCGTATAACCTTTTTCTGCTAATCTTGATCCGACTTCGAAAGCCTGTTGGTAGGCAAGCGAGTCTTCCGTACATTTTGAACCGCCGAAGATCGTTACGATTTTTTCATTATTTTTTTTCACTACGATTTAAGTCAGACCTTTATTTAGTTAAATTTCAATTATATTAAACAATCAATACAATACAAATATCACAATTTTTCAGCTGCTTCCTTCGGTGTTAAATTCCCCGCATCGTGGATGGCTTTAGCTGTATCTGTAAATAGTAAAATAATTATCCCGACTGCAAAAAAGATTATCAGACAAAGTATTGCCTGCCGATAAGAACCCGTCGAGGCAATGACAATCGCAAAAACTATATTTCCCAACCACGAAGTTCCCTTTTCGCTGATCTCGTAAAGCCCGAAAAATGAAGATTCCCGCCCTTTCGGAATCATCTGTGAAAACAGTGAACGCGAAAGTGCCTGCGTGCTTCCCAAAACCAAACCGATAAATGCTCCCATAATCCACGCCTGAAATTGAGTCGTCAAAAATCCGTAGGCAAAAACGACAATTCCGCCCCAAATCGTTAAACAGATCATAATTGTTTTCTTGGGTCCAATAACACGCGAGATTCTTTCAAAAATGATCGAACCAATAACCGCAAAAAGCTGAGCTACAATAAAAATCCCAAGCAAAAATGCCTTATCCGGCTCTAATCCCTTTGAAATAAAAAATTCTTGTTCAAGAAATGTTGAAGAAGCTAAGATAACCGTTTGAATTCCGTCATTGTAAAAAAAGATAGGCAATTAAAAAAAGCAACGTGTGACGCAAACCGACAAGTTGTTTAAGCGTAACAAATAACT
>MWWE01000184.1_pt1 | contig 11108 bp, 12 predicted proteins | sample 1047301 | NCBI WGS metagenome assembly MWWE01 (sample SAMN06349973, study PRJNA376086) | soil metagenome | isolation source: MS1-1 sample Antarctic (ecotone) soil | place: Antarctica
ACATTGGCACAAGAACAGGACGAATTCCAGGGTTTGCCCGCCAGAATCTGTTGGCTCGGCTATGGCGAACGTGCTAAAGCCGGCTTAAAATTAAACGAAATGGTCGCCGACGGCACGCTCAAAGCCCCAATCGTCATCGGCAGAGATCACCTCGATTGCGGAAGCGTAGCGAGTCCGAACCGCGAAACCGAAGCGATGAAAGACGGCTCAGACGCAATCGCCGATTGGGTTTATCTTAACGCATTGATAAACGCCGTCGGCGGTGCAACTTGGGTTTCACTCCACCAAGGCGGCGGAGTCGGCATCGGCTATTCACTCCACGCCGGACAAGTAATCGTCGCCGACGGCACACCCGAAGCCGCCAAACGCATTGAACGAGTCCTCACAACTGACCCCGGAATGGGCATTGTCCGCCACGTTGATGCAGGCTATGAAGAAGCGATTGAATTTGCTGGAAAGAATGATGTTAAAATTCCGATGATGAGTTAAATTAAAAATATGAAATTAACACTTATAATTTTGACCGTGATTCTTTTGATAACTTCAATAAAAGCACAGAATCAAGAGTCATTAAAAAGTTTAGAAATAATAAAGTTAGAAAAAGAAATTTCTTTGGGAAACAAAAATGCTGAAGATGAATTTTGGAAAGAGATAAAAATCAAAGGAACGCCTTTAGTTGGGACAATTGAGAATGATAAGCAAAATTCTTTAGTCACTTTTTTATGGCGTGGAAACTCGGAAACGAAAAATGTATTGATTATGTCGCCGGTTTTTCCATGGATAATGGTTAGACGACAGATGATGCGAGTTGAGAACAGCGATGTCTGGTATAAAAGCGTAACTATTCCAAACAATTTGCGAGCAAGTTACTCGTTTTCGGAAAATGATCCACGTCTGCCATTTGCCGATCCCTATGATTGGAATCAATTTAGAGTTTCGACGGTAAATGATCCGTTTAACGCTAAAAAGTTTATTTATTTGAAGGATGAAGATAATCCGAACGATGAATCCGGTGAACTTTCTTTACTCGAAATGCCAAATGTTTTTAGAGATTCCAATACTCTGCCAAATGAAAATGTAAAAAAAGGAAAACTGGAAAAATACAATTTGGATAGTAAGATTTTGAAAAATGAGCGTCGAGTTTGGGTTTACACACCACCAAATTATTCACCGAATAAGAAATATCCTTTAGTAATTTTGCTTGATGGTTGGGATTATTTGCATCTGATTCCAACTCCGACGATTTTGGATAATTTACAGGCAAAGGGAAAAATTCCGCCCGTAGTCGTGGTTTTCGTGGCAAACCCACTCGAAAGCGGTGTTCGAGAAAAAGAATTTCAAGCCAATCCATCTTTTTCCGATTTTGCTGTTAAAGAACTTCTGCCGTGGATTCATTCAAAATATATAGTTACAAACAATCCTAAACACACGACAATTGGCGGTTTGAGTTTCGGAGGTTTGGCGGCAGGTTTTGTAGCTTTGAAAAATTCGGATAAATTCGGCAATGTCATTATGCAATCGCCATCACTTTGGTGGGGAGACGACTATTACGGTGAAGACGGCGAATGGTTAACGCATCAATTCGTCGAATCAAAAAAACTGCCGCTACGTTTTTATATTGATGTCGGCAAACTGGAAGTTTTTCCTTCCACACGCAAAGGCAGACCGATAACATTACATGCCGCCAGACATTTTCGGGATGTTCTTCAATTAAAAGGCAATGAGGTTTATTACAAAGAATTTAATGGTGCTCACGAACATATAAATTGGCGTGAAACACTTGCAGGTGGTTTGACTTTATTATTAGGAAAATAAAAGAATACTGATAATCAGTAATTTTGAATGATACGCTAAAATCGTAAATGAGCTGATAGATTATGACATCGGAAGAAGTTTTACTTGAGAAAATTAAGGTATTGCCGCCGAATTTGAAAGAGGAAGCAATTCATTTTGTGGAGTTTTTAGGAATGAAGGTAAAATCTCCGACAAAACGTAAAAGTTTGAAAGGTTCGCTTTCGCATTTGAACATTAAGATAAGTGATGAAGATATCAAAGAAGCAAGAGACGAAATGTGGCGTGATTAGACGGAATAATTTGACCAACTGAATTCACACAAAAATAGAATATGACCATAAATTTAGGATTACTTGATGAACAATCCGCAACGGAAGCGATTGAAACGATCAACAAAATAGCCAAAGAAAATGACATTGATTGGGCATTGGTTGGTGGTTTGGCGATGGCACTTTATGGGAGTGATCGGACGACGAAAGATATTAACATAATTGCGACAGGTTTACTTCCTTTGGAAAATCAAGGTTTGCTCAAACAAGGCGGCGAGCGATATGCGATTAAGACTGATAAAAAGACTGTGGCGGTTGATTGGATTATTCGGAAGGATGAATTTAAGGGTTTGTTTGATAAAGCATTAAGTGAATCTGTGAAAATTAATGATGTTCCGATTCTCACGCCGGAATGGTTAGTGATTTTAAAATTTATTCACGTTGGGTTTAATACCCCGTCAGCTTGCTGCGGCTTTATACTGTATGAATGAGTAAGTTCATTCATAAAAACCACAACGTATCAGTTTTGATGTATCACATCGTTTGTCCGTCGAAATATCGTCAGACAGTATTTTTTGAAAAGGTCGAAACCGAATTAAAACAGATTTTTTCAGAAATCCAGAAACGCTGCGAAATAGAGTTTGTAGAGATCGGATCGGATGGCGACCACGTTCATTTTCTGGTTCAGTCAGTGCCAATGTATAGTCCAAAGAAAATAGTGCAGATCATCAAAAGCATTACGGCACGAGAGATATTCAAGAGATGCCCGGAAGTAAAAGAATACTTATGGGGCGGAAAATTCTGGACAGACGGCTATTTCGTCAGCACAGTCAGCACACACGGAACAGAAGAAATGATAAAGAACTATGTTCAGCAACAAGGCAAAACTGATTCAGACGACGGACAAGGGTGACTCTTTTAATACCCCGTCAGCTTGCTGCGGGGTAGTTTATTGCGGGGCGATTTAAAGATCAGGAAGATGCGGTATTTTTATTGAGCCGTGAAGGTTTGGTTGACCGCAGAGTTATTAAGGAAAAGATCGTCAACTTATTTGGTAAACCTGCTTGGGGATTAGCAAAACACGGTTATCAGCGTTGGTTTGATATTGCAGATAACAAAAGTTTGGATGAAAGACGAAACGAAGCGGCAGGTTATATTGATTCATAGTTTTTGAAGTTTTTGTAAGATTAAAATTAATAAGACCAAATAACATTTAAAATTCAGAGTTTTTCTTAATAAAATTCTCAAACTTTTTCTTATCGGGGTGATTGGGAACTTTTACTAAAAAAGCTTTATATTCGATGTAGGGATTTCTCATAAAAATCGTAACGCCATCCGTCCCGGTGATTGAGCGTGGTGTGCGTCCCGCCGCCACTCTTGCTCGGTCTTCTGAGAACTCAAACTTGAATCTGTCAGCGGGATGCTAACCGAGACAGCCGCCGAGACGGCAGCGTTACGCTTTCTCTAACTCTTTTGTTTTCAACAAACATAATTTTTATGAGAAAGTCCTATCCCGAGAAAAATAATTATTGACATTTATTCAGATATAAGTAAAATAAATTGGTGCTATAAGAATTTCTAAAGACAAGCATCCAAAGCTTTCTCCTTTTCATCAAAAAAAATGCTTACGTAACCGATATTTATTTTTATCGGTTGAGACTTGTAAAGAGGTAATTGTGATGTGCTATACTTTATCAGTCATTCCGTTCAATTATCTGAGAATGTCAATCATCACACAATTAAAAAGTATATAAATATGAATAGTTTTACCAATAAAAAAGTTTTTTGGCTGGGTTTTTCCTTTGTTATTTGTTTGTTTTCAATGAGTTTTACGGCTCAGGCTCAGACGGAGAATAAAAAACCTTTATTGCAGAATATCGAGATTCAGACAGGTCAGGAAAGACTACGCACCGCACCGACGCCCTTAGTCAAAAAAACGGGAAGTTCGCAACCGACATCGCCGATTAATTCGGCGGCAAGCGTTTCCAGAAGAACTTCGATTCCGGCACTTGCGGAGGTTTCAATTCCGGGTTATTCGGGAGTTTTGATCGAAAGCGAAGAAGGTCATATTGTGATGGAAAGCTATTCAGATCAGGCTTTTAATCCCGCATCGAATGTAAAAGTTGCAACATCTTATGCCGTTCTCAAAACATTCGGACCGAATTTTCGTTTTGCTACACAAGTCTGGACTGATGGATTTATTGATAAAGAAGCCAGCACGCTGAACGGTAATTTATATGTTTCGGGACGCGATCCGATTTTTAATTATGAACACGCCGTTACGTTGGCAAATGAACTAAATCGTTTGGGTATCAACAAAGTCGAAGGTGATTTGATTGTAACGGATAATTTCACAATGAATTACAGCACTTCTTCGGTCGGCTCAGGTAATTTACTTTTTAAAACAATTAATGGAGCGACAAGAACAACTGCCGCAAATACGGCTTGGCAGAAATATCTGGCAAACAATAGCGGAAAATACCGTCAGGTTGATAATATTCCGCACGTATTCGTAACGGGCAGTTTATATGTTCAGGGTTTGCCTTCAAATGTCAAACTTTTGTTTTCACACGAATCAGCTCCGTTACGTGAAATCGTCAAAGTAACAATGAGTTATTCCAATAATTTTTTGGCGGAAAAACTTGGGGATATGCTCGGCGGTGCTTATGCTGTTGCCAGGATCGTGCAGATGAATACCGGAACTACACCAAACGAATTTTCTATCCAAACGTGCAGCGGCTTGGGAATTAACCGCGTTACCCCGCAAGCCCAAATGAGATTGTTAAAATCTTTTCGTGAACTGCTTAAGAAAAATAAAATGACTTTTGCTGATGTGATGCCGGTAGCCGGACTTGATGACGGAACTCTCAGAAGACGTTTTAACACGGGATTTTATCTCGGAAGTGTGGTCGGTAAAACAGGAACTTTAAACCAAACCGACAGCGGTGTCAGCACTTTAAGCGGAGAAATTACAACCAGACAGGGTAAATTTCTTTTTGTGATCTTCAATCAACGCGGAAGTGTCGGTTCTTTCAGAAATTTCCAGAATTTCTTTGTTCCATTGGTTCAAAATGAACTCGGCGGAGCAATTCCAATGAGTTATGTTCCCGTCCCGATGGATAAAAGACTTGCCAGTTCACGAGTTAAATATCCCGGCAATTCAAACACTAAAATTGAGGATGATTAAATTTCTAAAAGTATTTTGAATATTCGATAAAAGGAAGTAGGGAAGTTTTCCGACTTCCTTTTCTCATTTTGACTTGTCCTAATCAAATAAATGTTGCAAAATTTTGTGGATTGATTTTAGCAAAACTGTGGAATCGAAATGAGTAAAATTGAAGAAACTTTTCCCTCTGAAGAAACTCCAGAACTTTTAGCCGAACCCGGAACTCACCCTGAAATCGAACCTGATAAACAAATCAGCAAACAAAAAAGTGTCGCAAAATCCGCCGGAATTGTTTCAATCGCCGTAATGTTTTCGCGTGTTTTAGGTTTGGTGCGGGAAATTATTTTCGCATATTTTTTCGGTGCAGGATTTTTGTATGATGCTTTTCAAGCGGCTTTTACAATTCCAAATACATTACGTGATCTTTTTGCCGAAGGTGCTTTATCCGCTGCTTTTGTAAAAGTTTTTACTGATTATCAAATCTTGAAAAGCGAAGAAGAAGCGTGGAAACTTGCGAGTTTGGTTTTAAATGGGTTAATCGTAGTTTTAAGCGGAGTAGTAGTTCTCGGAATGATTTTCACGCCTCAGATAGTTTCAATCGTAGCTAACGGATTTCCGGCAGAAAAAGCTGCTTTAACGGTTACACTAACGCGAATAATGTTTCCGTATATTTTGTTTGTAGCAATGGCGGCATTAGCAATGGGAGTGCTGAATACGAAAGGAAATTTCGGCATTCCGGCATCGGCTTCAACCGTTTTCAATGTCGTTTCGATCTCGCTTGGTTTGGCGTTGGCTTATTGGTTAAGCGGCGGTAGTTGGGAAACATTCGGGAAAAATGAAATTGCTTCCGATACTGCACAATGGGCGATTATCGGTATGTCCATCGGAACATTAATTGCCGGAGCATCACAATTTTTAATGCAAGTGCCGTCATTGATTAAAGTTGGATTTAGATTTGTTCCACTTCTGAATTTCGCCGATGAGGGAGTTCGCAAAGTTGCTCGATTAATGGCTCCGGCAATCATCGGAACATCGGCAGTTCAAATAAATGTTTTAGTTAATTTAGCGTTGGTTTCGAGCATTGACGGAGGGCGTTCGTGGCTCAGTTATGCTTTTCGCTTGATGCAATTTCCGATTGGAGTTTTCGGTGTTGCTATCGGCACGGCTTCGATTCCCGTTTTATCCAGACTGGCAAGCAAACAAAATTTCGGCGAATTCCGCGATACACTTTCATCTTCGATCAAACTTGTCTTCCTGTTAACATTGCCTTCCGCCTGCGGACTCGTTGTTCTTGGCGAACCGATCATTCGATTGATTTATTCTAACGGCGGACAGTTTAAAGAAACAGACGTTCCGATGACGGCTTACGCTCTCGCCGCTTACGCAATCGGACTGACGGGTTACGCCGCCATCAAAATTTTATCGCCCGCATTTTACGCTCTCGACGATGCCAAAGTGCCAATGATAATTGCTCTCTTTTCCATCGTCGTCAACGGTATCGCCAGTTATTTCTTCCTAGATCTTTTTAGTAATTACGGCGTAACTGCTGAATATCCCGGCGGCTACGGACACATCGGAGTCGCCCTCGCAACTTCCTGCGTTGCCCTCGTGAATTTCTTCGCTCTCGCACTGATGATGAAGAAACGAATCCACCGAATCAACGGCGGCGAAATTTTCGCTTCATTCATAAAAATTGCCATCGCATCCGCCGTAATGTCGGTTGTTTGTTGGTTCAGCTATCAGTATTTAACAAATTTTTTAGGCACAAAAACATTCTTCATTAAACTAATTGAAGCCTTCGTCCCAATAACTCTAGGTGGAATTACATTTCTAATTGTCGCAAAATTGGTCGGCGTGAGTGAATTGAATCAGTTTATAAATATGATTTATCGAAAAATTGGACGTGAGAAATAGTTCTTACATTGCTTAAATAATTGTGATACTTTAAAGATATGGAAAAAGATTTATTAAAAAGAATTACAATGAATCCGAACATCTGTCACGGTAAACCGACAATTAGAAATAAGCGTTATCCAGTCGTGAATATTTTAGAGTTGATGGCGGCGGGAATGACTAATGATGAAATACTTGCTGATTATGAAGATTTGGAAAAAGAAGATTTGCAAGCCTGTCTGCTTTTTGCCGCTAAACTTGCTAATGTCGGTTCAGTTACAAAACTTGTCGCATGAAATTCCTTGTTGATGCTCAACTTCCAAAATCACTTGCCCATTTTCTCCATTCGAGAGGTTTTGATGCCATCCACACTAAAGAACTTGCCGAAGGAAATGACACGGATGATTTGGTAATAAACAGAATTTCAATCGAAGAAGAAAGAATAGTAATTTCAAAAGATGAAGATTTTTACGATAGTTTTGAAAGAATAAAAGAGCCTTATAAATTACTCCACATTAAAACAGGAAACATTAAAAACGCAGGTTTGCTCGAAATATTCGACAAAAATTTACTCCAAATAATTCACGAACTTAATTCAAATGATGTTATTCAATTAAGTCAAAAATATATAATCTCTGTTTTTTAGTTCATCATTTCTCCAAACTCATTCTCATTCAATACATTTACACCTAAACTTTCTGCTTTTGTTAATTTTGAACCTGCCGATTCTCCAGCGACAACAAAATCCGTATTTTTGCTGACGGATGAAGCGACTCGTCCGCCGCGTTCTTCGATTATTTTAGCGGCTTCGGTGCGAGTGAAGTTTTCCATTTTGCCTGTCAGCACGAATGTTTTGCCGACGAATCTTTCGTCTAAATTTGCCGAGTTTGAAGCGTCAACGTCCATTTTTACACCTGCATTTTTTAGATGTTTGATCAATTCATTTGTTCGAGGGTTTTGAAAATAGTTAAAAATGCTGACCGCGACTTTTTCGCCGATTTCGGGAATTGCATCGAGTTCTTCGACGGTTGCTTGTTCCAAATTTTCCATCGAGCGGAATTGGTTGGCGAGGATTTTTGAGTATCTTTCGCCGACGTGGCGAATGTCTAAGCCGAACAGCAGTCTTTGCAAACCGCGTTCTTTGCTGGCTTCGATCTCTTTGATGACATTGCCGGCAGATTTTTCCGCCATTCGTTGAAAATCGGCGAGCGTTTCTATTCCGAGCGAATACAGATCGGCAACATCTTTGACAAAACCGCCATCAACCAAAGTTTCGATCAAAACGCTTCCTAAACCTTCGATGTCCATTGCCTTTCGTGCGGCAAAATATGCGATTCTGGCTTTTACTTTAGCAGGACAAATTTCGTTTGTGCAGCGTGTAACGGCTTCACCTTCGGGACGGACGACTTCTGAATTGCAGACGGGACACAATTTTGGAAATTCGTAATCCTGTTCGCTGCCCGTCCGTTTTGATTCGATAACTTGGACAACTTGCGGAATTATTTCGCCTGATTTTTCGATCAAAACCCAATCGCCGACTTTGATGTTTAAGCGTTTTATTTCATCTTGATTGTGCAAAGACGCACGCGAAACTGTTGTTCCCGCAAGCAAAACGGGTTCGAGTTCGGCAACCGGCGTTAATGCTCCCGTCCGTCCAACTTGAACAGTAATTGCATTTAACTTTGTCGTAGCCTGCATCGCCGGATATTTGTAAGAAATCGCCCAACGCGGAGATTTTGAAGTTGAACCGAATTCATCCTGCAACTGCGTTTGATTTATTTTTACGACAACACCGTCAATATCATAATCAAGAGAATCACGCAGGGTTTCAATTCTGTTGCAAAAATCAATTACTTCTTCGATATTTTGGCAAACTTCCCGATTCGTATTGACGTTAAAACCGTTCATTTCTAAAAATGCAAAATTTTCTTCGTGCGTTTTAAACGGTTTCTGATTCCCCGTCCAGACATCGTAAGGAAACATATCGAGTTTGCGGGAGGCAACTATTGCCGAATCCAATTGACGTAATGTTCCCGATGCAAAATTTCGCGGGTTGGCATAAGTTTTTTCTTCTTTTTCAGCCAGTTCCGCATTAATTTTTTCAAACACGGAACGCGGCATAAATACTTCCCCACGAACTTCCAATTCTGCGAAATAATCACTTGATAATTTTAACGGAACAGAGCGGATCGTTTTCACATTATTCAAAACATCATCGCCGACAACTCCATCACCGCGAGTCGCTCCGGCAACTAATACGCCGTTTTCGTAATGCAAGGAAATCGAAAGTCCGTCAATTTTGAGTTCTGCAACATATTCAAATTCGCGTCCGTCCGCCAGTTTTTGACAACGCTCATCAAACTTTCGCAGTTCTTCGATGTTGTAAGAATTATCAAGCGACATCATCGGAACTTTATGAATAAACGGCTCAAAACCTTCCGCCTTACCGCCAACTCTCTGCGTCGGCGAATCAGGCGTTATCAAATGCGGATTTTCTTCTTCGAGTTTTTTTAGATGCTCAAATAATTTATCAAATTCAAAATCCGCAATTTCAGGCTCGTTATTTTGATAATAAAGTTCGTTGTGCCGATTGATCTCGGCACGCAAATTTTCGATTTCTTGATTTATATTTTCTTTGGTGTATTCAAAAAGATTCATAATGAAAGGACAAAACGCAAGCCTTTATCAACTTTCTCCATTTTTTTATCCGTTAAAGTTTCTACAAATTCGAGTAAAAATCTTTCATCAATTGTATAAAGTTGTGAAACATTGACAACTGAATCTTTTGGCAATCCGCTTCCTCTTGGTTTCAATAAAACATTTCCAAAAGAATTCGCAAATTTCGTGTTACCTGTAATTATTGCAATAACGACGGTGTTAATTTTGCTTTGATTAAAACTGGCTGATTGAATGATTAAAACAGGTCGGCGATAACCAGGATTTGATCCTTGCGGTTCTGGTAAATCAGCCCAATAAATTTCTCCTCTTTTTACCATTCTTCTTTTGGTAAGGACATCAAAGCCATTTGCATAATTATAGGATCAAGTTCGACAGGATCATTTTCATAAAACTCATTTAGTTGTTTTGTTATCTCGTCGTCATCGTATTCTTCCGCTAATTTTTTCACACCCATTGCGAAAATTTTACTGCGGGATACTTTTAATTGTTTGGCTAATTTTTCACTCAGTTCAAAAATATCATCAGGTACTGAAATTGCAGTTTTCATACCAAAAGTATAACAAAAGTATAACCACTGAATCAATTAAAATTTAAAATTTATTTGTGAGGATTTTTGATAAAAAATTATTTAATTCTAAGTAATTACTCCGCCATCAACAATTACAACCTCGCCATTCATATAAGAATTTCTGTCGCTGCACATAAATGCGGCAAATTCTGCGAGTTCTTCCGGTTTGCCTAAACGCCCGCGTGAAACCCAACCTTGGTGAGCGGAAAGTAATCTGTCAGGCAGAGTATTTCCCAAATCTGTGTCGAAAATCCCGGCGGCGATGGCATTTACGGCGACGTTAAATTGTGCGGCTTCTCTTGACAGACACTTCGTGAAACCGATCATCGCGGCTTTTGAAGTTGCATAATGTACTGAAGTCGGCAGCGAACTCATAGCTCCGATTGAAGTAATATTTAGAATCGAACCTTTTTTAACACGAACCATTTGTTTGTAGAAAGGTTTTGTAACGGCGAAAAGACTATTTACATTTGTATCAATTACCCAATCCCAAGATTTTTCGGTTGTTGTGACAAAATAATCAGGCTTATTGACGGCGGCATTGTTGACCAAAATATCTACAAAGCCCCACGCTTCCTTTAATTCACGAACAAGTTTTTTCATTCCCAGTCGGTCTGTAACCGAAACTTTGAAAGTTTCACAGCGTCTGCAGAATTCTTAGATCTTGGTTTTGACTTCTTCTGCCAGATCTTCCATCGAATGATAATTAAAATAGACATCCGCCCCCTTGAGTGCAAAA
>MWWE01000185.1_pt1 | contig 11067 bp, 15 predicted proteins | sample 1047301 | NCBI WGS metagenome assembly MWWE01 (sample SAMN06349973, study PRJNA376086) | soil metagenome | isolation source: MS1-1 sample Antarctic (ecotone) soil | place: Antarctica
GCTCGTGGGCTATGGTGCCGCGCTTGATGCGTCCCCGGACGGCCTCGACGCTTACCCCCAACTGGTCGGCGGCCTGTCGCGGCGTTAGTCGGCGTCCGGTCCCCATAGCGGCCATGTTATACCCCTGATCGGCCTCGCGCTGGCCGGGATGATCAAACCTCGCGCCCGCGACGGCCCCGCCCGTCACAACGGCCGGTCGGGGATGATGTGGCGGATGTCCATGAAGTCCCGCGAAAGCGCGAGGTCGCCCGAGCGGGTGTAGAACGCCTGCGCCTCCGGGTCATGGTCAAGATGCCCATATCCCGACTCAACCTCCCTCCAATACCATTCCTCCGCCGAAATTTGGTGGTCGCTGGTGACGGCCCGGCCGTCGTGGCTACAGGCAACGTCGCCGTTGTCCGCTATCTCGAACGGCGGGATACGCCCGTCTCGCCAGGACCTCCTGTTCGCGGCCTCTGCGGTCGCGCGAATCTTACGCAACCGTTCGGCGCGTTCGCCCGCCGTCTCATCCACGCCGCCGCCCGCGAGTACCTCCAATCGCCCTATTCTGCGTTCCATGTCACTCATTCCTATCCTTTCCGTCGGCCTGATCCAGACGCTCCAGACGCTCCAACTTTCTCACGATGGCCGCTATCTCTTCGCCCGGCGCGACACTCTCCACAACGTCCGCTTCGGGTGCGGGCCCTACCTCGTCCGCCCCGGCCTCCAAGAGCCGTATTTTCGCCTCCAGGGCCCGGATCTCGGCCAGGGTGACGCGGCCGGGACGGGCCCTCGCTGGAGGCGGTGTGCGAGCCTCCAGGCGGGCCAGTCTGTTCGCTATGCTCTCCATCGTTTGCCTCCTTCCTGTGCCTGCTCCAATTCCTCGATGCGGTTCGCCAGTTCGTCCGTTTCCTTCACCTTGCGCTCCAGCTCCACGAGGTCCTTTAGGACACGGTAGCCCTGGAGCATGACGGCCGCGTCGGCGCGGTCCTGGCCGCCATTCTTTACCTCGGCTACCAGATCACGCACCTCTTCCTTGTAGCCTCGGACTTCACGGTTAGGCTTGCTCGATCCACCCTTCGCGGCCGCTCTCCGGCGCGTCTCGGCCCGTTCGGGCGAGTGGTGCCAACAGTAAGTGTTCGGCGGCTCTACGGTGAGCGTACAACGCTCTTTATTCGCTTTGGTAGCGCGGCATTGGGTCATTAACTCACCACCCTCACGCGATTTATACCGATGGGCGGGAGCGGAAAACGCATGGCTACGCTCGCGGCCCTTGCGGTGTCCGCGACTCCCACCCCGTAATTCATCCGAACGACGCCGCCTGGGCGTGCCCCTGGCCTCGCAACTCGTCCGGCTCTTCGAGGGTGGGGATGCCCGAATCGAACGTTTCACCTAGTCCCGAGCCCGCAAACGCCGCGTGCGCGTCGGACCATTCCACCCAATCCTTGCTGGCCTGTTTGTCGGAGTCGAGGTACTTCTTGACGACGCCGACGGCCCCTAACTCGTTCGCCCTCAACGCGACGGCCTTCGCGAGCGCCGTGTCCCCCGTGGCGGCGGCCCGCTCCAGCTTCCGTGAGAGTTCGCCGTTGTCGGTTATCCCGTCCACGGAGTCCCACGCGAACCGATAATTCATCTGCGCGAGGGCCGGATCCGAGCCGCGCAAGGGCGGCGCGGCGAAGACCTTGCGCTCGGCGTCGCTAGTCCGCTGCGTCAGCTCGTCCCGCCTCGCCTGACGCAACCGAGCCTCCTCGGCTTTGGCTTCTTCGTAGAGCGGCTTGAGACGGCGGGCCCGTCCTTCGCGGCTAAGGTCGCCGTCGGCGCGTACCTCCTCGAGCTTCCGACCGAAACGCTCCCGGTTCGCCTTCAATTTCCCGTCTATGCTCATTGGTCATTCCCTTCTAGTAGCTTGGTTGCCTGTGTCTCGTGGTGCGCTATCAGGTGACCCAGGGTGCGCCGTAAACGCTCGGCCTGGTCCATGTGGTGCGCGTACCATTGGGCCGCTATTTCCTGTCGCCGTCGGGCGTGGTAGACCCTCACGGATTCCGCATACATGACTTCCGCCGGGCGTTCCTGGCCGTTCTGGCGGGCCCGGTGGACTATGAAGCGGTCAAGCTGTTCCTCCGCGACCTCTCCTCGGCTTACGTCTAGTGCTTCCATCACGCTCCCTTCACTGCTTGGCATCCAGGTTATCCGTCAGTCCTATTTCCATCGCCGCATGCCTTACCGCGACCTCTTGCGCGGTCTCCGCTATCCGGCGGTCCGCTGCATAAAGTGCGGCTCCGCCCTCGGTTACGGAATCGGCGTGTTCTTTGAATAAGTCTTCGAGCCGAAACAGCAGCTCTGTCCAGTCGAGGGACGAAAGCTCCCGCCCCTCGCCGTACACTTCAACACCTTGCATTAAGCTACGCTCCTCTCATATCGGTAGGCATTCGTCGCACATGCACGATTCGTCGTGCTCGCCAACGTTGGCGGACCCGTTGGCGGACACTTGGCGGCCTTCGATTTCTTCGTCGGTTCGTCGCTCGCCATTGGTACCTTGGCGGCCTTGGCGGCCTTGGCGGTCTTCCCTTATATAAGCCTTATTAGTAGTAGTAGTAGTAGTAGTAGAGTCGAAGGCCGCCATCTCCGCCAAGCTTGGCGGTCTTGACGACGAATCCCGAAGGCCGCCAAGGCCGCCAAGACCGCCAACGTCCGAGCGACGAGGCGACGAGGCGCGACTATCGTCACCTTCCTCCGGCGGGCCTGATAGCGTCCACTGCCATTTACCGGAGTCTGGATCCTTGACCGCCTGGGCCCTGATGTCGGCCTTGGCCCGCTCGATGGTCCGCCATCCGATCTCCGCCGCGCTTGCCTCCGACTTGATCTTCCCGACGAACTCCGGCCCGGCCCGGAGCATCTCGCGTAGAAACTCTTTCGCCTCGGTGAGACGGCTCCGCTCGCCCTCGTCACCTGGCGCCGCGTTCAACCCCGCGGCCGTGACCTCGGAGACGCCCCGGTATTCGATAACGGCCGTCCCGTCTCCCGGTCCCGCGCTCCCGATCCCGTACGCTAGAGACTCCGGCGGCTTCGACAGGTTGTGCTTCTGGCCGGCGAGGACATAGGTGTCTTCCAGCTCGGGATGCTCCCCGACCACGAGACCCGAGCGCACGATCCCGATGAATCCGATACTGCCCTGTCCCCGGTAGATGGCCGGGCCGCCCGAACTCTTATTCAGGTGCCTGCATATGACTACCGCAGCCCCGGTCCGCTGCGCTATGTTCACGAGCGGTTGCAGCGCCCGCCGAACGTCCTGGTCCCGGTTGCTGTTGATGTCGTCTGACAGGAAGCTCATCACGGGGTCTATCACCGCGAACGTCGCGCCCGTCTGCCTTATCGCCCGCTCCAGCTTGTCGAGGTCGTCGGGGATGATGAACTGCTCTTCGCTTCCGATGATGCGGGCCTTTGTCGGATCCCCGCCGGCGGCGAGGAAGCGCGGGACGATGGTATCGGCGGCGCCGTCTTCGGCGGAGACTATGAGCGCCCCGCCCTTCTCGACGGGCTCCCCGTCCGGGAGCGGCTGCCCCGACGTGATCCGGGCGGCGAGGTCATACAGGATGGTGCTCTTGCCCTTGCCGGGGTCTCCGTCGAGGATCGTGACCTTCGCCTTCGGTATCCGGCGGCTCCAGAGCCACTCGACGCGCTCCGGCTTGATGTCCGCCATCGAGACGCCGACCGGGATCGCCTCCAGGTCGGGCGACTCGTTGCAGAACATGTAGAGCTCTTTGATACTGCCGCCGTCGCGCCCGAAGTAGTCGTCAACGCCGTCCGTCGTGCCGCGGTACTTATCCGGCCATCTGAGGTACTTGGTCTTCGCTCCACGCTCTTGCAGAAACGTCGTCAGCTTCTCCATCTCCCGCTGTACCTTCGGGTTGACCATGACGTCGGCGTCGAGGGCGATTATCACTTCACGGCCATAGAGCTTGATCTCTTCCCAGTCTTGCGGGACGTTCCAGCAGCTCACGCCCTGGAGCGCCACAGCCGCCGCCTTCCTCGATACCAACGAGTCGGCCTTCTTGTCTCCCTCGACTATCCATAGCGGATAGCGCACGTCCCGCAGCACTTCGACCGTGCGCGGGTGGACGCTGAGACGCACCGACGATCCGGCCGGGGTCTCGTATTTTCTCGGCTTGCCGGTCTTCGGGTTCAGGCCCGGACTGTCCGGCTTGCTCTGCGGCGGTATCTCTTCGCCGGACGTGCCGAACCTCGGTATCACCATCGCCGGCGCGTGCGCCTGGCTTCTCTTGAAGCCCAGCCGCTCCAGGCCGATCTTGGTCTTCTCAAGATAGTAATCGCGCTCGACGGCGACGGACGGGTCGATACCGGACTCATCGAGGATCTCGCGGCGCCTGTAATCGAGACGCTGTCGCAGCTTATCGCCGGCCTCGTCTTTCGTATATAATGCCATTTACACTCCTTGCCGTGGGGTGTCCAGATATGGCCGGGCGGACACCCGGCCTTTTTCATTTTCGTTATCCATTCACGACCCGCGATTCTTCCAGTCGCTTTCGGCTCTGCTCTGCGGCGGTCGTGGTTTGCTCCAGCCTTCGGGCGGCCAGCTGATCGGGTGTGTCGCTCATAGCCTGGATTCTCCGTTCTCCATCGCGTATCGCCGCGTCGAACACAACCAGCGGCGCTATCGCGTCGAACCACGGACCCCAAACGTCAACGTCTGCTACCGCCTTCCATCCTTCCGTTCTCCGGCGAGGCAGGAAAGGCCCGACCTGTGCTAGCGAGAAGTCCGCCCACATCTTCACCTCGTTCTGCACCCGCTCCAGCCAAAGCGCCGCGGCGGTCGCGGTTTGGAAGTGCGGACTGGCGGGATCCTCGGCCTCCGTCCCGTACATCGAGGCGCGGTCCATGATCTGTTGCTGCAGCTCCTCGAACCACTCCGGCCGTTCCCGCTCCGCCTCGCCCGAAACCGGGTTACGCGGTAACGGGCCTCGGGCTTTTGGGGCGGGCAGCTCCTCGGAGAAGAGATCGGATACTTCCGTATCCAACGCTCCCGCGAGCTTTCGCAGAGTAGACGGGCGTGGTTCATGTTTCCCGGACTCGACGCCCGAAATCGTGTCTTGGCCCACCCCCGATTTATCAGCCAAGTTTTTTTGACTCCAGCCTTTTTCAAGCCTGAGTCTCTTTACTGCACGCAATGGACCTCCTCTAGCCGACTACTATTTATAGGATTGTAGCAGAATAAAAATTGGTCTGTGAGGGGAAAAGGGGTTGAATTCGAGATAAAACCAATTATAATCCAATTGTAGTTAGATATAGCTCCCGACGCCGACCAAAGCAAAACGGGAGCCTGGACCTCGAAGGGAGGCCGAAAGGAACAGTCACAGGATAGCAGTACACACGCCTTGTAGCAGAAAGCACGGCACATAGTGCCGAACCAAACGAGAAAGGCAAAAGATGACGATTATCGCTAAGTCAGCGAAGAAGGAATCGGCGGCTCCGGTTATCGAGCTGCCGCAAGCAAAGATCATGATCCTCGAGGCCGAACTTCACCCCGAGCCCTACGAGGTCACCAGCAAGACCGGCAACACCTTCACCATCGACCCGAACCTCAACTGTCAGCTGAAGATTGTGGACGACCTCGCCGACGGTACGCAGGACGAGGTCAAGTTCTACGATTCGTTCAAGCTCAAGCAGGACGAGGAGTCCGGCGACTGGACCATCCGGGACGGCACCAAGCTCGGCGCCCTCGCCAAAGCCTATTACGGTAACGACTTCTTCGAGACCGACAGGCCCTTCGACGAAGAGGACCTCATAGGCTTTGTGCTCATGTCTCGCGTCGAGCCGAAGAGGAACTTCTCCACCGGCCAGGTGACGGGCTCCATGCTCTCCTGGGAGACAATCATGGCCGTGCCGAAGCCGAAGAAGAAGGCGGCTCCGGTCCAGGCCGTCGAGGAGGACTTCGACGACCTGCCCTACGAGCCGAAGGCTCCGTTCTAGCGCAAATCAGTGGGCCCGGCGAGCGCGGGAACGCTCGCCGGGCCCGGACCAAAGGGAGCACGCCCAATGACCACCACGAACCATACCGCACCCGCACACCCCGCTACCGAATGCTTCGCCTGCTATGAGGGGCTCGTCTATATCGGGCATCTCGCGGAGGACGACGAGACCGGAGAGGCCGCCGAAGTCTTCGAGCCGGTCCCCTGCCGCAACTGCGCTAGCTAGTCAGCGCCACCGGGCCGGGGCTCTAGCTATCGCTGGGGCTCCGGCCCTTCTATATCTTCCGGTAGACTTCTTTGCGGTGTCCTATGCGGATTATGATCACCGTTAGGATCTCCTCCTCGACGAGGTAGACGATCCTGTAATCCCCAGTCCGGACGCGCAGGTAATCGGTGTTCTCGACGCTCTCGGACTGGGGCGGGCGGGGATCTCCTGAGAGGGCTTCTATCGTGGCCTGGATCCGCTGTAGCTGTTTGGGTTGGATTCTTTTGGAGAGCTTCGACAGCTCTTTACTGGCGGCGTTGGTGAACTCTACACGGTAGGCCACCGGGTTAGAGTGCTAGGTCTTCTTTAACCTGCTCCCAGGGGATGCGCTCCTCGTCCGGGTCCGCGAGTATGCGGTCGGCCTCTGTCGCGTCGATCCGGTCCTCCTCTTCACGCTCCAGGCGCTCCAGGAGTTCGAGATCCTCCCGGGAGATGATCGCTACCTCGTCCTTATGCCGGCGCACGGTTACCCGCTCGTGGCCGTACACCACCCGGTTGACGGTCTCGGAGAAGTTATTCCGAACGTCGCTTGCTGACAGGTTGTGAGTTTCCATGCTCTACCTCCATGCGGTGTGGTCTGTACATTTTGTACGAAACTTACGAAATGTCAACGGCGGGCGGGTTGTGGACTTCCGAGAACAAGCCTTAGCGGCGACTTGATTGTCCGGTTTTGCGGGGCTTTGAGGCTAGCGGTTGCTTACCGGCCCTGTTTGTAGCCACCGGCGGGTATCAAGCGGCGTTGCGACAAAGTATCAAGTAGCGCCCCCAAGACCGATATGACTTGCAGCACCTTTCAACCTCCCTCTTTGTTTTCCGAACGTCCACCACCACGAGCGGCGCTGTACGGGTTCAGCTTCGCTGTGCGGCTCTTCGGTAGCGGCTCGTGGCGTTGTCTCTCCGAGGCCTCCGGCGACGGTGTGGGCAATTCAATCCTCCGCCTGGAAGCCGTCGAGTAGGCCCCGTCCGTACTCTCCCGCGTGCTTGCTTATCCACACCACGAGGGCTGGCTTCCTCGTCTCCATCGCCACGTACCGCAGGGTCGGTATGTCGAGCATATCCGTGCGGGTGTAGCGGCGCACGGCCTCCAGCTCCTCAAGCACGTCTTTTGGGATTCGCACCGGCCCTTGCTCTTTCACCCGCCGAAGATCCTACGCCACAGACTCCGCCCCGCAGCTTCGCCGTCGGGGGTAGCAGGCCCCTCTGGACCGGGGGCGGGCACCTCACGGCCCTCGTGTTGTTCGTCCTGTGGTGAATCCGGAGCCTCTATAGCTCGTATGGTTCGGGCCTGCTCCTCGTTGGACTGGGCAAGCTGGGCGATGATGGCGTCCGCCCGGCGCCTAGCCTCCCGCTCCTGTTCCAGTTGCTCTCTGATGTAGGAGAGTTGATCCCGCAGGACCTCGACGAGCTCGACCGGTCGCGCCTGGTCGATTGACTGGTCGTGGCCGGTCGCCGTCTGGTCGGCGTCCATGATCACGAACACCCGGTACCCGTCGCGCTCGTGGGCTATGGTGCCGCGCTTGATGCGTCCCCGGACGGCCTCGACGCTTACCCCCAACTGGTCGGCGGCCTGTCGCGGCGTTAGTCGGCGTCCGGTCCCCATAGCGGCCATGTTATACCCCTGATCGGCCTCGCGCTGGCCGGGATGATCAAACCTCGCGCCCGCGACGGCCCCGCCCGTCACAACGGCCGGTCGGGGATGATGTGGCGGATGTCCATGAAGTCCCGCGAAAGCGCGAGGTCGCCCGAGCGGGTGTAGAACGCCTGCGCCTCCGGGTCATGGTCAAGATGCCCATATCCCGACTCAACCTCCCTCCAATACCATTCCTCCGCCGAAATTTGGTGGTCGCTGGTGACGGCCCGGCCGTCGTGGCTACAGGCAACGTCGCCGTTGTCCGCTATCTCGAACGGCGGGATACGCCCGTCTCGCCAGGACCTCCTGTTCGCGGCCTCTGCGGTCGCGCGAATCTTACGCAACCGTTCGGCGCGTTCGCCCGCCGTCTCATCCACGCCGCCGCCCGCGAGTACCTCCAATCGCCCTATTCTGCGTTCCATGTCACTCATTCCTATCCTTTCCGTCGGCCTGATCCAGACGCTCCAGACGCTCCAACTTTCTCACGATGGCCGCTATCTCTTCGCCCGGCGCGACACTCTCCACAACGTCCGCTTCGGGTGCGGGCCCTACCTCGTCCGCCCCGGCCTCCAAGAGCCGTATTTTCGCCTCCAGGGCCCGGATCTCGGCCAGGGTGACGCGGCCGGGACGGGCCCTCGCTGGAGGCGGTGTGCGAGCCTCCAGGCGGGCCAGTCTGTTCGCTATGCTCTCCATCGTTTGCCTCCTTCCTGTGCCTGCTCCAATTCCTCGATGCGGTTCGCCAGTTCGTCCGTTTCCTTCACCTTGCGCTCCAGCTCCACGAGGTCCTTTAGGACACGGTAGCCCTGGAGCATGACGGCCGCGTCGGCGCGGTCCTGGCCGCCATTCTTTACCTCGGCTACCAGATCACGCACCTCTTCCTTGTAGCCTCGGACTTCACGGTTAGGCTTGCTCGATCCACCCTTCGCGGCCGCTCTCCGGCGCGTCTCGGCCCGTTCGGGCGAGTGGTGCCAACAGTAAGTGTTCGGCGGCTCTACGGTGAGCGTACAACGCTCTTTATTCGCTTTGGTAGCGCGGCATTGGGTCATTAACTCACCACCCTCACGCGATTTATACCGATGGGCGGGAGCGGAAAACGCATGGCTACGCTCGCGGCCCTTGCGGTGTCCGCGACTCCCACCCCGTAATTCATCCGAACGACGCCGCCTGGGCGTGCCCCTGGCCTCGCAACTCGTCCGGCTCTTCGAGGGTGGGGATGCCCGAATCGAACGTTTCACCTAGTCCCGAGCCCGCAAACGCCGCGTGCGCGTCGGACCATTCCACCCAATCCTTGCTGGCCTGTTTGTCGGAGTCGAGGTACTTCTTGACGACGCCGACGGCCCCTAACTCGTTCGCCCTCAACGCGACGGCCTTCGCGAGCGCCGTGTCCCCCGTGGCGGCGGCCCGCTCCAGCTTCCGTGAGAGTTCGCCGTTGTCGGTTATCCCGTCCACGGAGTCCCACGCGAACCGATAATTCATCTGCGCGAGGGCCGGATCCGAGCCGCGCAAGGGCGGCGCGGCGAAGACCTTGCGCTCGGCGTCGCTAGTCCGCTGCGTCAGCTCGTCCCGCCTCGCCTGACGCAACCGAGCCTCCTCGGCTTTGGCTTCTTCGTAGAGCGGCTTGAGACGGCGGGCCCGTCCTTCGCGGCTAAGGTCGCCGTCGGCGCGTACCTCCTCGAGCTTCCGACCGAAACGCTCCCGGTTCGCCTTCAATTTCCCGTCTATGCTCATTGGTCATTCCCTTCTAGTAGCTTGGTTGCCTGTGTCTCGTGGTGCGCTATCAGGTGACCCAGGGTGCGCCGTAAACGCTCGGCCTGGTCCATGTGGTGCGCGTACCATTGGGCCGCTATTTCCTGTCGCCGTCGGGCGTGGTAGACCCTCACGGATTCCGCATACATGACTTCCGCCGGGCGTTCCTGGCCGTTCTGGCGGGCCCGGTGGACTATGAAGCGGTCAAGCTGTTCCTCCGCGACCTCTCCTCGGCTTACGTCTAGTGCTTCCATCACGCTCCCTTCACTGCTTGGCATCCAGGTTATCCGTCAGTCCTATTTCCATCGCCGCATGCCTTACCGCGACCTCTTGCGCGGTCTCCGCTATCCGGCGGTCCGCTGCATAAAGTGCGGCTCCGCCCTCGGTTACGGAATCGGCGTGTTCTTTGAATAAGTCTTCGAGCCGAAACAGCAGCTCTGTCCAGTCGAGGGACGAAAGCTCCCGCCCCTCGCCGTACACTTCAACACCTTGCATTAAGCTACGCTCCTCTCATATCGGTAGGCATTCGTCGCACATGCACGATTCGTCGTGCTCGCCAACGTTGGCGGACCCGTTGGCGGACACTTGGCGGCCTTCGATTTCTTCGTCGGTTCGTCGCTCGCCATTGGTACCTTGGCGGCCTTGGCGGCCTTGGCGGTCTTCCCTTATATAAGCCTTATTAGTAGTAGTAGTAGTAGTAGTAGAGTCGAAGGCCGCCATCTCCGCCAAGCTTGGCGGTCTTGACGACGAATCCCGAAGGCCGCCAAGGCCGCCAAGACCGCCAACGTCCGAGCGACGAGGCGACGAGGCGCGACTATCGTCACCTTCCTCCGGCGGGCCTGATAGCGTCCACTGCCATTTACCGGAGTCTGGATCCTTGACCGCCTGGGCCCTGATGTCGGCCTTGGCCCGCTCGATGGTCCGCCATCCGATCTCCGCCGCGCTTGCCTCCGACTTGATCTTCCCGACGAACTCCGGCCCGGCCCGGAGCATCTCGCGTAGAAACTCTTTCGCCTCGGTGAGACGGCTCCGCTCGCCCTCGTCACCTGGCGCCGCGTTCAACCCCGCGGCCGTGACCTCGGAGACGCCCCGGTATTCGATAACGGCCGTCCCGTCTCCCGGTCCCGCGCTCCCGATCCCGTACGCTAGAGACTCCGGCGGCTTCGACAGGTTGTGCTTCTGGCCGGCGAGGACATAGGTGTCTTCCAGCTCGGGATGCTCCCCGACCACGAGACCCGAGCGCACGATCCCGATGAATCCGATACTGCCCTGTCCCCGGTAGATGGCCGGGCCGCCCGAACTCTTATTCAGGTGCCTGCATATGACTACCGCAGCCCCGGTCCGCTGCGCTATGTTCACGAGCGGTTGCAGCGCCCGCCGAACGTCCTGGTCCCGGTTGCTGTTGATGTCGTCTGACAGGAAGCTCATCACGGGGTCTATCACCGCGAACGTCGCGCCCG
>MWWE01000186.1_pt1 | contig 11041 bp, 15 predicted proteins | sample 1047301 | NCBI WGS metagenome assembly MWWE01 (sample SAMN06349973, study PRJNA376086) | soil metagenome | isolation source: MS1-1 sample Antarctic (ecotone) soil | place: Antarctica
GGCGCGTAGCGGAAAACGCTTCCTCGAAGGCCCGGTTGACACGACGCTCGGAAGTTGACACCTCGGCACCGGAGTCAACCCAACCCTAAAGCCCGTGAACGTTCACGACGCCTCCAAAGCCTGGTAGACCGCCTTGTCTATCGGCACCACCTCGCCGGTAGCGGGATTCACCCACAATCTCCGCTCGGCTTTCGTGTCGCCGTCGAACCGCTTCCAGCCACGCGACAACAGCAACCGGCCTACTCGATTCTCGCCCAACATATCCGGCGGGGCCGGTTCAAGCTCGTCGAACGCCACTGGTTCGTCGTCGGTTCGGTCAACGACTAGCCGCAGTGCGCGGTAGTCCGCACGCTGTTGCTCGTGTTTCTCGGCGGTCTCTTCGTCGCGCTCGTCTTCGCTCAAGCTACGGCCCCTAACCTCCGGCTCGTGGATGACTTCGCCGGTCGCGTGATCCGTCTCGGAGGTCTCCCGCCGGAGTAGAACGGCGTACGGCGTGGCTTTGATCTCCTCGACGTTATCGCGATGGTCTTCGACCAACATCCACTTGTCGCCGATCTTCTCCGCGAGGCCCAGGCCCTCCAACCTACGCAGATAACGACGCTCGACCTCGCTGGCGTTGGACCATCCTACGAACTCGGCGACCTCGGAGCGCGTCATAGGTCCACGCGCCTCAAGCAGCGCCTCCACGCCCGCCGCGCCTTTCGCAACCAACCCGCGATGTCGCCACGTCGGAGTCTCGGTGGGCAGCGCGTCACGACTCCCGAACACGAGGGCAGGGGCGGCGGGGTTGCTTGGCGTGTTCGGGAGTCGTGACGGCGCGGTCAGCACCCACGTGGCCGAGTGCGCCGGGTTCGCCGGGTTCCGCTTCTCTACCAGTCCCGCGTCTTCGAGCCGTCTCGTGCAACCGCCCGAGACTGTTTGATAACTCACTGAGGCGGCCAGGGCCAAGCACCTCACGGACGCGCTGATCTCCACGGAACCATCCGCGCCCAGCCTGCCGTATCTCGACGCGAGTTCCAACAGCACCCGCATAACATCGCGGTCGCTCTGTCCGCCTAGACCCTTCCAGCGTCGCTCCCACCACATGCGGATCAGAGCCTCGACCGCCTCGCGCAGTTCGGGGCTCTGGTCGCCCGAGCGGATTGGATAGCGCATCGCGCTGGCGGCGATCCTGGCGACCTCCGAATCTTCGAGCGGCTCTTCGCACCGCCTACGATTTTCTTCGAGCAGCGCGTCGAGGACTTCGCTGGCGGAGCCTCCGCCGTCCTTGAGGGCCAGCGCGACAAAAAACAACGTACCGTTGCGGGAGCCATTCGGGATCGCCTTGGAAGGCGAGGAGCTTGTCTTCCTCTCACGACGTAATGGTTCCGGGTCCGGCGTCCTCCGTGTGCGGATCAGGTCGAGGAGCCAGTCCGGGGCCTCCGCTATGGGCGTCCTATCGACCACCTTGTAGCCGGGACTCGGAGGCCCGATCACATACCCGCCGGTCCCCCGCACGTCGATTCCCTTCGGGAGCCCGCCGGGAGAGTTCGTGATCCCCTCGACCGCCGCGAAGTAAAAATGGAGACCGTCTCTCGGGGTCTCCACGGTCCATGTGGCGGGCAACTCCGCTTCAAGCTCGCCGAGCGCCTCCAACCTGTCCACATCGACCACGAAGAATTTCTCTCCCGTCGGCAGTCCGATCCGAGCTTCCGGCCACCGAGACCACCACATGTGGATTTTGCGGGGGTCTGTGGTCGCGTTCTTGAAGCCTCCGCCGATCAACGGCGCTTTGTTTTCTCCGCAAGGAAAGACCCGCTGGCCTCGCCGGGCGTAGCTTAGGGCCGCGTTGAGGGCCTTCGAGCGGCTATAATCTAGGTTGCCTATCCCGTCGTGGGGTGTAAGATTAGGGTGCAACTGAATCTCCTTTGGTCGGGGGGTCTTGTTGTTTGACTTGGGACCGGGTTCACGCTCGGTCCCTCTCTCTTTTAGCCGTCGGGATCGAAGCGGCCTCCCTTCAGGATGTCCCGAGGCTTCACGCCCAGGGCTCGGGCGAGGTTCACGATGGTCGCGGGCTTCGCCTGCCGGTCCTCCCACTCCAGGCACGAGATCGTCACCTGCGTGGTCCCCGCCCGCCGAGCCAGCTTCTGCTGGGACATGTCGAGGGCGAGCCTCGCGGCCCTCAAGCCCGGCGTGTAGTGGAAGCTCTTGGGCGCGTGCTTCTTGCGCTCCTCCTTGGACATCGGCTTCTTTCTGTCGGAGCGGGTAGCCATCGCTGGTGGCCGCCGCCTCTTCTTCCCGGTGTTCCCGCTCGTCAACTCGATGTCTCCGTCCTCCCATATGAACCGTTCGTTACCCACACTCACATTATAACACCCTCCGCGCCGCGTCGTGAAATCTCCCGAATATCCTGCAAATCAGCATATTATCGTGCCATCCTGTGTTATAATTAGGGTGTAAGGAAAAGAGGGCCGACGGTGTAGAAGCACCCCGGCCCCGGACAAAGGGAGAAGACCCCGATGACGAACCAGAGGATACCGCGAGTCGAGCAAGCGAGCGGGAAGGCGTCCCCGAAGTGCTGCGCCGGTTGCGGCGACACAAAAAAGGCGCGGACGGCTCCGGTGCCGAACGCACGCGGGTACTCGGGGCCGATGTACTGCCTGAGTTGCAACCCGCGCTTCGCCGGTGGCGGGGACGCCGCTCTGCGGCTGCTGGTGACGCTGTGAGGTACGAGGTGCTGATCCCGACGACTCGCGGATGGATTTGCGCGGAGAACACACAAGACCAGGAGCACGCGGAGGACGCGGCCCGCGAGACGGCCATGAATAACGAAAACTCCTTCTACCAGGACGGCACCCGCGTGGAGCGGGTCGTGGAGGGCGTGAGCGGTAACGGAGTGCCGACGATCCACCGGACCCCGATATGCGCCTTCGACCACGAGGGGAACAGGAGGTGAGGGCGGACTGGCTCCTCGTTGAGCTGTACCGGGAGAACGGACGGACGCACCGCTCCCTGGTCGAGGGAGGCTTGACCGAGGAGGAAGCGAAGGCGGTCGCCTGCGAGTTCAACGAGAACCTCCGGCTGTTCGGGATCACCGGACACTGGTGCGAGGCGATCCGGGCGGGATCGTGAGCTTCGAGCTTGGTCGGATCGTGGCCACGCCCGGCGCCCTCGAAGTCCTCGACGGGCGGAACGTCTCGCCGCTGGAACTGCTCCAACGTCACGCGTCTGGTGATTGGGGCGATCTTGGAGCGTCCGACCTGAAGGCTAACGAGTACGCCCTCAAGCATGGTGAGCGGTTGCTCTCCTCCTACGACACGCCCGCTGGCAGGCTGTGGATCATCACCGAGTCCGACCGCTCCTCCACCTGCGTATTGCTCCCCTCGGAGTATTGAGCGACGACCTCAAAGCCCTGCTCGTGGGTGCCGTGGTGGCGTTGGCTCTCGCCTGGGCTTACGGCCTGTCGGGTGCGCTGTAGCTCGGTGCTGGTGAGCGTCGCGGTACGGTCTCCTCCCCAACGAAATCTCCAGCGCGTTGGAGATTCAGGTGCGAGGGTCGAGGATTCCTCTTTAACACTTACGGCACCGTTACCGGAAGTGTTCCTCTCCCTCCAACTTTCCGGCAACGTTGCCGGAAAGTCCATCCTCCTCTTTACCGCTTACCGCTATGTAGAGGAAAGCGGTGGATACCGAGCGTCGGTTCCGCACACCGACTAAACTTGTCTCGATGGCGAACGAACGATTCACCTACGCGCAGGCGGCGAAGGCCCTCGGCATATCAACGGACGCTGTCCGCATGAGGGTTAGGCGCGGTACGTTGCCGTCGGAGAGGGACGAGACCGGCGTGAAGGTGATCCTGAACGCCGATCAGACGCGACCGGACCCCGACGATACCAACGACGCGCTCAACGAACATCTGCGCGAGGAGGTTGAGTACCTGCGCGAGGAGAACCAGCGGAAGGACCACATCATCGCCGCCCTCGTAAGCCGTGTCCCGGCACTCGAAGCAGCGTCGAATGAGCGACGTGACGTTAACGCCTCACACGACGATCCGGTTGGGGAGCATCCGAATACCGGACCACCAGGAGGCGACCGGGAGAATCAATCCTCGTGGTGGTCGCGGTTGTTCCGATAATACTTCACGGGAGCGATTCGATCCCCTGCCGGCCCGCGTCAAGAAGGCCTAACCTGGGGTGCCGCCTCCTCGTAGCCTGTTTCTCGCGCGCTTCGCGCCGTCGACCAGCCAGCGGAGCGGGGCGGTGTAGCGCCAAGTGCTCGACTCCTGCATCTCCCGCAACGACCCGCGCAGCGACCCCACCTGCCCTTCGAGACCGCGGATCCGCTCGGACTGGCGTTGCCGCCCGCGTTTGGCTTCTTTTAGCTCTTTTCCCCTGTCACGCATCTTTTTTTCGAGGTCGAGGACCCGTTGTCCTAGCCTCCTCGATCTCAGGGCCTCCGCCCTCTCCCGCCTGCTGGATCCGGCCAGGGCCTCGGCCAGCACGCGCGGATCGTCCTCGGAAGAGACCCGCGAGAGGGCTCCGTCTTCCTGAGCCCAGCCCTCGTAGTCTTCGGAAGCGACCAGGAACCCGTTCTCCAGCAGGTCGTTCACGCCGGAGAGCTCTCTAGAGGTCTCCCGCCTCAGCCGGATCTCGACGTTCTTCTCCAGGACCCGGCTGTAGTGCTCGTACTCCATCGGGTTCCTCTTGGTTTTCTTGAACTCGTACGCCTTTCGCCGGTAATCCTGCAGCGAGAACGCGTGGAGCTTGTAGTGGAGGAGAACGCATGTGAGGTCCGCTACCCTGGCGTTGCGGACTACGTGGGGGCTGTCGTGCAACACGCTGCCGTCGGAGAACAACAGGGGGTATTTCGAGCCCTTGCGGGGCCTGAGGAACCCGAAGATGGCGTCGCGGATCCCCCCGCGAAACTCCACGGCCACCTCGTCGCTGTCGAACGTGTTCTTACGGAAGGGGGCGTGCTCGTCCGACATTTTCACCTTCTCTATCCCCGAGATGTCGTAGAAGCGGTGTTCCTCCCGCCAGGCTTCGTCCCGTTCGTGCAGCGTGCGGTCGGCCGAGAGCTTTTCCGGGAACATATCCAGCATCCTCGCCGTGACCGCCGTGTACGACTTGGCGTTGAGGTAGCCCAGCAGCGAACTCACGGGCGTCACGTCGGAGTGCGGGTAGTCGAACAACTCGTCCATGTCCACGCAGAGGCACCACCGGTCCCGACCGAAGCGCTCTATCAGATACCGGCGCATCTTGGTCTCGTTGCCCCTGAAAGGGGCCTCCGTCCGCAGCACGGTCACGCCGTCGTAGCCTATCAGGGCCTCGACGGTGCCGTCGGTCGAGCCGTTGTCCAGGAAGACCAGGTGTTTCGCCCCAAAAGAGAAGTAGTGCTCCAAGAAGGACCCCACCCAAGGCAGGCCGTCCCTGACGAGGCAGACGACGACCAACTCGTCTTCCGCGCAAGAGACCTTATCAGGGCCGTGCAGGTGCTCCACATCGAAGCCGACGATCTGGGACGTCATGTAGTCTTCCCCACGTACGATCTTCCCCCACCGTCAAGGGAGCCCGAAGCCGACGGCAAAACTATCTTCCTCATCCTGCCTACCTTTCTGCAGTAGGGCGGAGGAAAGAAGGGTGTCAGGTCCCCGACCCGTTACGTAACGGATTGTCCCTTTGATCGTAACACTTTTAACAACGGTGCCCCGCACAATCCCGGTCCAGACGGGCCAGGCAGACAAGGAAGCGCAATACTTCCGGAAGGTATTATTCCGGTTCTTATGTACGGCGAACCACGAAGCTCCCGCGTCCTGTACGTAAGAAAACTGCCCAGTATAGGACCGGGACTATGCGGGTTGTGAACTTCGGAGAATCACTCTTATGCGAAGTTGACCAGAAGTTTTCCGGCCCGTTTCCGGTTTTCTTCCATGAGGATTGTTTAGGTTAACCAACGCCTAAAAAAGGGCGCGGCTGTTTCACTTTGCTTAACGGCCAGGGGTATCGCCAGGAAGGTTAGAGGCTGGGTAACCCTAGCCTGTGCAGACCCCTTCGGGCGAAACGGGCTTCCCCGAGCGTCTGACGATCCGCCGCGCCAGCGAAGAGATAATCCGCGACGACTTAGGGACTCAAGTCCACCGTTGCCCGACGGCCCGCATGATGTTCTTCGCGCGCGATCGCGCACTACGCAACAGCAAAGACGTGGGCTGGTAGTTGAACGAAGGTAAGAACACTGCATCCACGATCCTTCCTCCGCCTACATTCACGATGTCCCACAAGAAGAAGCCGTTCCTGGTCATCGCCCCCGTGAACTCGGCAAACGAGTAGCCCCCGACAAACCTCTCGGCTACCGAAACTTCCGCGATCACGAACTGCGTCTTGCGCAAAAACTTGGGGGCGCCCCGTATGACCTCGAGCTCGAAGCCCTCGGTGTCGATCTTTAGACCGAAAGGCGGTCGGAAGCTTCGCTCTTCCATGAGCGTATCGAGGGTGGTTACCGTGATTTTCCGTTTTTCCGCCAGATCGCCGGTCGAAGTCATGGCGGTACGTTGGTGTAAAGAACTCTTGTGAATCCTTTTGGGCTCTACGGTTATGGTGGCTTTCCGGTTGCTGGAGCCGACGGCGGTAAGGAAGTATTCACCGTCGTACCGCGTCAGAATGTTTTGCAGCCCAGGTTCATGTTCCTTCAGCGGCTCGACAAGAACTTGATACGACTTTGGAAAAGCTTCGTAGAGTTGCGGCGTCCCGCGTCCCGTCCCCACGTCCACTACGGTTCGAGGACGAACCCCCGATCCCTTTAGGGTGTCCAGCTGCCACATAGTCAGTCCACCCCGTTCGGCTATCCGACGCTTGAAAGTATTCGCAGGCTAACACAAAACAGACTGGAACGAAGCACCTCTAGCCCGTGAGCAAACCCTTGAACCTGACTCTAATGCGGCGCAGCCCCTCCGCTAGCTTCCAGACCCGAGAAGCCCGCATGTCCTCAAGCTGCCGCTCAAGGATGCCGATCCGTCTGGAGAGGTATCGCAGCTTGTGGTTAGACCGCTGCAGCTTCTTGCCTCTGTTGCGCACTTGTCTTTCGAGTCTTTTGTGTCCTTCGATCTTGGTCGCCGAGCGACCGTTCGAGGTCGAGACTGAGGTGGTCAAGTTCGAGGCCGATCCCGAGGGCGAGGTGGTCGAGAGTCGAGTCCGAGATCGAGTCCGTGCCCGTGCTACAGTCCATCTTCTACCCCTGGGCCAAGGTCAACTGGATGTACCACCCGGAGGAGTAGGCCTATCCGGGCGGGTGGATGCGGGTTTCCGAGATCGGCCTTACACGCACTCCGGTGAAGAGGACAAGCGAAAAGGGGGGCGGGACCTTCGGGACCTCGTCCCCCTTTTCGCTCCGTGCCCCTTCTTCGGCGTGGAAGTCTGGGTCATCTTTTCAGTCAAAGGGGAACGGAGGCAACCCCCGGAAGAAGCTCCGCGGGATGGACTCCTCAAACTCCTCAACGGAATCGAGGCCGACGAAAACCCTCTCGCAGTCCGGTGTGACCGTGTCCTTGCGGTCGGCGAGCACCCGGTCGAAACCGTCGCCGCATACGACTATGTCCTTGACCGCAGGCCGGTTGATGACATCGATTACGTCATTTCCATCCCCACCCGCGAGCCTGTCTTGCGAAGGGTCGCGCAAGTTGCCATCGATCAGAAGATCGTTGCCGTCTCCGCCCACTATGTTGTCGGAACCTCGGCCGCCCAGAACCACGTCGTTGCCCTCTCCGCCATCCAGGTTCTTGTCGCCCCCCCCGGGGCCGCTCTCGTTGCCACCAAACAGGTTGTCCCTGCCCTCCCCGCCCAGCAGATTGTCGCTGCCGTCAAGGCCAAAGAGGTCGTCCTGGCCGCCCTTGCCAACGAGGTTGTCGTCTTTGTCGGTACCCCTCAGGGTGTCGGGGCCATCGGTACCGACCTTGTTCACCGCCAGAGCCACCCCGCTTGCCAATACAAGCACCGCGGCCATCCCCGCCAACAGAAGCGCGACTCGTCGCATGATCTCCTCCTTCCTCACGCCCCCCATCGGGGCGATAGCTACACACCTGAACAAAGCCGTGACGTGCGCGGCACCGCGGGCGACCCTGCCCCTGCGGGCAACGCCCTCACCATCGGACCGAGCGGCCCGCGCCGAGCGGGCATACAGGCGGTTTTGCTCGACCTCCTTGCGCATCTGCGCCGTCCGCTCCCTGGCCAACCCATGATCGAAGTCCTGGTACATCTGCTCGCCCCTCTGCTTCTCGGTCGGGTGCGTCCCGGCACTGGAGCAACTGTAGCCCCGAAACGACCCACGACGCATCCCCCAAACAGCGTATCTTTGCTGTAGCTTGGCGTTGCTAGCGTGTGGCGAACTTTCGAGAGCTCCGCCAAGCGGAAGTCCGCCTTCCGAGAATAAACGCTCTCGGAAGGCGGGTGAATAGGGCGGAGGAAGAGCCGCAGTGTCCGAAGTCTCGGCTCTCTCGCTGGGAACCTCTCTTATAACCGGCATCGCCGGGGGTTACGTAACGAGCTTAGCGTTCGCATGTAGACCTTGACTGTCACTCCCGATGCGCTTAATGTTCCTTAACGGAATGCGGGCGTCCGTAGACAGGGAAGCAAAGCCAGGAGGATAAGATGAGGAAATTACTGTACTTAACGACTCTAGCCATGCTAGCCATGCTGGTGTTTGCGACGGCGGCGTTCGCGCAGAGCAGGGGTCCGAGCGGCGCGGACGGTTCGTTCAACTGCGAGGACTTCGATACTCAGGAGCAAGCTCAAGCGGTCTTCGATCAGGACCCGAGTGACCCGGACGGACTAGACGGACCTCCGGGAGAAGCCTTCACCGGCGAGCCAGGCGTAGCCTGCGAGGAACTGCCAATGACGGAAGAAACGATGATGGAAGAAACGATGATGGAAGAAACGATGATGGAAGAAACGATGATGGAAGAAACGATGACGGAAGAAACGATGACGGAAGAAACGATGATGGAAGAAACGGTGACGGAAGAGCCGATGATGGAAGAAAGCGGGGCGCTGCCCGACACAGGCGGTCTTTCGCTGGCTCTGCTAGCCGGGGCGCTGCTGATCGGGACGGGGCTGATGATACGCCGACGCTAGGCTAACGCCAAAGGGGCTTGCCTGAGCCCCCTGTAAATACAGCCGCTCCTTTTTCGGGGGCGGCTTTTCCGTGTATATGAAGAAGAGCCAACCCAAGAGCGGCAAGAGCCTCGCCCGTCGAGAGGCGCGTTCCAGTGGGTATTATCGGTTGTTGCGAAACCCGAAGCCCGGTCGAAGGAAAGGACCCAAAAGACCGGGCTTCGGGCGGGGGACGGTTGCTCAGCGGATTTCGCCGCTCCGTTCGGTCTATATCGAGGACGGAGGTGAAACTCCCCTCGTGACGCCCTGCGCCAACTCATAAATTCCTTTAGGCCAGCGTGCAGTTGGAGTGGCGGGAAATCATGGGCTCAATTCTGGTTTCAAGAGCTGGACTACAAGCGCAACGCAACGAACGAATCGTACTCGACACCCTCGATCTTTCGCGGGACGAGCGTCGCGGAGAGCCCTACATCCTCGAATAGCCTAAGCCATCTCGCACGCCCGAACAGCCCTTCGCGATGGACATCGTGGACGACGCTCACGCTCCCGTCGGTTTCTCGCAGCAGAAATGCATAGTGTGTCTCAAAGGATATCTCGTCGGGCTCGGGTGGCAGCGTCCACATCAGGTAGCGTGCCCGACGTCCACTTCCATCCTCGCCTCCACCATGCTCGGTAGCCTCTTCGAATGTCTCGGCTGTAGCGTCTGGGACGACCAGTGCCACGCCCCCAGGCGCAAGATGCGCCGCAGCGGTTGCAAGCGCCGCGCGCAGATCGTTTTCGGTTGTCATGTACATCACCGCATCGTGGATGAATACCGCGTCGAAGGTGCGTCCGAGGCGCACGGAGCGCATGTCTCCGGCCACGTGCTCGCACTCAGGGTTGAGCGTGCGGCTCAACTCGCGCATCCTATCCGCGGGCTCGACGAGCGTAAGGGTGAGCGTCCGCTTCATGTGTGAGGCGTTGTTGCCGCCGCCACTGCCAAGTTCGAGCACCTCGCGGACCGGAGTGTGTGCCGCACTGCGGATCATGTCAACGTAGAGCGTCGCCTCCTCAGCGTATTCCGATGGCGGCGAGATGGCCGGCCACCAATCGGCAAGTCTGTAGTAGAGCTCCGTCACAACTAGAAGGCCTGTGCGTAGGAAAAGAGCACCTCTTGCAGAGCTTGCAACCGGTACGGTGTGCGAGGCGCGTAGTCATTAGCCCGTAGCGCTATGTCAATCACATCGGCGGAGTCGGGTGGCGTGGAGATTTCAGGCTCTTCCATCATCTCGCCGCCGCTCGGCAAAGAATCCTCGCACGCTTGGCCATCGTTGTCGCCATCCAGCCCGTTGGGATCACTCGTGTCCGCGTCAAACTCCGCCTGCGCTTCTTCTTGAGTTGCGAAGTTCTCGCAGTTCAGATCATCTTGCGCGAACGCCGGTGCCGCCACCAGCATGGTTAGCATTCCTACCACCGCCAAAACCAGCAGTTTCTTCATCATCGTCGTCCCTATTTGGATTCCCCGTCTACGAATGCCCGCGATTCGTTAAAGCATCTTAGGCACATGAGGGTCTACGGGTCAAGGGTTAACCATTTCCCCTCGCTTACGTACAAGCTAGAGGTAGGACGAGTCTTGTGCAAGGGTAGGGTGTTCTCGGGAACCTATTCACCCACCTTCCGAGAGCGTCCACTCTCGGAAGTTCGACTGAGTTGGCCCAAGATGCGCCCGAGGGCGAGCCGGACGTGGGAAGGATAGTGGAGATCGGCCAGAAGTATGGCCTGGAGATACCGCCCCCCCGGGGCAGTAGGCGGGTTTTTCGGGAACACCCACCATAGGCGAACTTCGGAGAATTTGCCTTCCACGCACTCGGATGAACAACGACGGTTCTCATGTCAGGCCCTGTTTGTGAGGGCTTTGTAGGTCTGGTGGAGGTGGTCAGAGAGGGCCACGACGGCGAAGATGCTGGCGATGAGTCGGGTGAC
>MWWE01000187.1_pt1 | contig 10995 bp, 16 predicted proteins | sample 1047301 | NCBI WGS metagenome assembly MWWE01 (sample SAMN06349973, study PRJNA376086) | soil metagenome | isolation source: MS1-1 sample Antarctic (ecotone) soil | place: Antarctica
GCGTTGTACCACCCGAAGAGCCTGTCATTAGTGCTGAGTCCAGGCGAGCGGCAAAGCAAGGAGTTTCTACGCAAGGTGTTGGGTGTGTATCGCGCCCTTGATCGACCGGTGCCAGCCGACGCAGAGAACAAGCTTGAGCTTGAGCTGAGTAACGGCTCGCGCATCGTGGCATTACCCGGCAATGAAGGCACGATCCGAGGGTACTCGGGTGTCAATCTGCTGGTGGTCGACGAGGCATCGCGCGTCCCTGATTCACTGTATACCGCTGTACGGCCGATGCTTGCGGTCAGTGGCGGTAGGCTGGTAACACTGTCAACGCCATTCGGCTCGCGTGGCTGGTGGTACGAGGCCTGGTCGCATGGCGGGTCAGATTGGGTACGCGAGAAGGTTACAGCCGAGGAATGCCCGCGCATCTCTGCTGCATTCCTTGACGAAGAGCGCCGGGAATTGGGCGAATGGTTCTTTAACCAAGAGTACATGTGCACCTTCATGGATGCGCAGAGCTCCGCATTCAGGCGTGAAGATATCGACCGCGCCTTTAGTGAGGTAGAAGTATGGAACGTGTTGTGACGCTTGGCATTGATATAGGTCAGAAGGTCGATCCCACGGCCCTGGTCATCTGTGAGGCCACCAGGCCGGGGCCAGTGACCGTGGGCATCGCACCGGGGCTTATGCGCACCACAAAGCCAGCAGGACGCATTGAGACCAGTTTCACGGTACGCGATCTGGGGCGCTTGCCCTTGGGTACGTCCTATCCAGATGTTGCACGGAAGGTTGTGGAGGTGGTCGCAGCGCTGCAACTGCGAGGCATCTCTAAGCCACGGTTGATGGTTGATGCTACGGGCGTAGGCTTGCCAGTCGTGGATATCCTACGCGAGGCATTGAAGGGGAAGCCGCATGTATTGATCGCGTGCATGTTTACCCATGGCGACCGCTACACCAAAGAAGAGTTCAAACGGACGGCAAGCGTAGGTAAGGCGTTCCTGGTCAGTCGGTTGCAGGCGCTGCTCCAGACGGGGCGCATCAAGCTACCTGACACCGAAGAGGCGCGTGTATTGGCGCGAGAACTCCAGGACTATGAGATCCGCATCAGTGAAGATGCAAACATGAAGGCTGGTGCGTTCAAGGTCGGAACGCATGACGACCTGGTGACCGCGCTGGGGCTCGCCGTGTTGGACGATCCTATCAAAGAGTCACAATCGCGGCGGCTTGTGTCGCATTGGGGCGTATAGCGTAAAGGAACAGCCGGTGTGATGAGCCTCGGCTGTGCTGTCTTATGGCTTGCGTGGTCGCCCTGGTGTTTCGAGTAGCCATTACAGAATTATGGTCGAATATCCATGCTCGGGGATGCTGGTCTAGTGGAGCCTCAATCATAGCGTAGGGCTATGGGTATCGACCGTTCCATAGCGTAGGGCTATGGTGCAGGTGTTGATTTGGAAACAAAATCAGTACCTATATCTCACACGCTCGCCACACTCAAGCGTTTGTGCGCTAGTGATGACGAAGCCGCGCAACTACTGGCGGGGACGGTCGAGCCATTGGCGCAGAACGGTGCAATAGGGAACGGGCGTAGCTTTGACAACGTAAACCCTACTCCTGGTGGTAACAATGCCGATTATCTCACCGCCCGCATAGCTCGCGACCGTCCCGATATTCTCGAACGTATGAGACACGGCGAAATAAGAGCGTGCGTTCTGCGAAGCCAAGCCGCCATGGGGATTGGGCTACGACCCCGACATGATGACGGCGGTGCTCAATGAGCGGAAGTCAGCGCAGATGCAAGCGGGCGTAGCCGAACCATTGACAGCACACGGCGAGATAGGTGGAGGGCCTAGCAGAGGTGATTATATAACGTCTGCGGAGCGTGGCACATCTACCGAATACCTAACATCTCGCATAGCCCGCGACCGCCCCGACATTCCCAGCGTCCCTGGTCGCGCACATGGCGGGTGTATGCGAACATTTGTGCAGTTGACCATAACCACATCCGCGCGCGCGTGGACACAATGTCTGCGAGTTTTGTTCGGACGAATTCGTCCGAACAACCACCCCACGCGCGCGTGGACACAACCCCCAATTTGGGGGTAGCGGTTGACTTGCGACCGTAAAACCCTCGCGCGCGTGGACACAACCGAATTAGAGGCAACTTTTGAACTTCATAAGTTGATACACCCTCGCGCGTATGGACACAACTGAACAGAATAACCCTGACGTTGTAAGAGTTTCGTAACACCCTCGCGCGCGTGGACACAACGTAAATTTGGCAATTTAGGCTCGTCCATTAGCCACTAACATCTCGCGCGCGTGGACACAACATTGAAATCATTGAATTGGTAGGCTGATATGACGCGCACCCCTCGCACGCGGCGGTACAACGATTGTACAAAATTTGGACAATCAAAAGTTGAACCAACACCCTCGCGCGCGTGGGCAATATCTAACTGTCCAAATTTTGGACAATCGCCGAATTGATACACCCTACTCCCACGGACACAACAAAGCGCCCCAGCCGAAGCCAGAGCGCCATGTGTTGGTCGATGTGGTGGTTATTCTTGGCGTCTTTTAGGTCGGTCTATATGCCTTAACCACATACTGAATCTACGCTCGAGGCGGTCGAATACATCCCGTAGTTCAGCGGGCCACTCCTCAGGCGGTACGCTGCTTTCCCCAGCTTGATACCATAAATGCATACCCATCCAGTCAAGATATGCAGCGTCAGCCGTGCCCGGGTATGTTGGTTGATATCCGAAATACTCAGCTGCATATTCGTCGAAGTCAAAATCAACGATGGGCGCCCAGTGGCGAGCCTCATTCAGTAATTGAGTGGGAACGGGTACCGCGTCGTGTTCACTGAACATAGAACCTCCCTATACGGCGCCCCCAGTCTATACCAGACCAGGAGCGCCATGCTTGCCGATGATTGCCGTACTATGTCAGTGGTGGGAGCGTTGCCTGTAGGCTTGCTCGGAGTGCCCGTAGGCTTGCCTGTACAGCGTCTGGAGCGTCAAGAATAGCTGTCAGGTATAAGACGTAGGCTATTCTATCAACGGCGCTCTTATCGCCATAGAGGATACCCCCAGCAGCCGTCCAGAGGGTATGCGCGTCCGGGGAAAGCAGTGCATGGTCAAGATGTGAGCCGATGCCATAGACAACGCTATCTGCTTGGTTCGTCAAGTCGATAATGTCGATAGCGGTCGTCTCAATTGTTGCGGTCATGGTGGTAAGCCTCCAGTATATGAGTAGGGCCAGCAGCACAGTGCTACCGGCCGCGTGTCTACCCTGCCTTGCGTTGCTCAGCAGGTGCCAACGTCAACGTATGCCCGGTGCGCTTCATCCACGCCCGTAACCGCTCACGAGCGCCCTGGGTGCCCTCAGGGGTGCTGTATGCGCGTGTTGCCCATACCAGCACCCCTCGGGCGTCTGTGACGCGGTAGGACGTCATAGCGTCGTAGGGAACGATCGTGAGCGTGTGAACCATGGTGCCTCCGGAGTGGGCCGACAGTGTGAACCATCGGCCCAGGTGAACCTAGTACAGTTCATCGACCAACGCTTGAATCTCAGCATCCGAGAGTGTGACCACCGGCGCGGCTGGGACCATCTCGGCAGCCTTACGGAGTAAACGCCATGCGGCACGATGCCAGCAGGGGCGGCCCGCTTGCCCAGCCTTGCACTCGCAACCCTCAGGCGTCACGGTATAGCGTGTGTTGGTCGATGCACTGGCAATGCGGAGTACATCCCCATCAAAGGCCCATGGGCAGGCTTCTAAATTGAGAGATGCGCGGTTAATCGCGTTAATCCATGCGCGATGTTCGGCGGCTTCTGTGCGGGCGGCTTGGAGCGCGGCGGCGACGGTCTGGCGGTTGACGGCTGCGGTAACATTGGCATTGGCCATGGTGCACATCTCACTTGTGGCTTGTGATGGTTACGGTGTTGATAGCGCCGTGACCATCGTTTGTTTGATAGCATCACTATAGCACCACTATGATGCAATGTCAATAGGCAATTTGGTATTGACGTGACACTAATATAATGCTACACTTTGCGGTACATCGAAGTGGTGTTATAGTGGCGTTACGCCAATGGAGGGCGAAAATGATAATGGCTGAAATTGAAAAGCGCTTTTCCCTTCGGCTCCCCGAGGACTTGCACGCAGACCTTAACCAGATGGCGGAGGAGCAATCACGGTCACTGCATAACCTAATCGTCGTGGTATTACGTGATGCGGTCGCCCGTTGGAAGAAAGAGCGCCAAACGGCATAACCGATAGCAACATAACAAGAGCCCCCACGACGGTTGCACGTCTGGAGGCATGACCACAAAGTGAGGTTAGCACTGTGGCAACACAATTATACTCATCAGTCACACATCGACCATCGACCACCCGCAAACCAGACGCGGGCCGCGTGTACCAATCCTATCTTCACATCTGCGATACGCAAGGCAAGCGTGGTGCGCTGCGGAGAGTTGGTGAGATATACGGTATCAGTCACGAAACGGTACGCCGGTATGTGCTTCAATATGAGTCCGTGAAGGCACCTGAGGAACCCCCAGAGCTGCAATACATCCCGCCCCCGTATTCTTACCCTGAACCTATCAAGCCAACGGTGAGCGCCGTCCCAAACAGCACAGCAATGGCACACATACCTGTATCTGCGTGTGACGAACTTATGTCAAGTGAAGTGGCAAGTGATAAGGCGGGGCCTGAATCAGCCGCAAGCGCAGTGCCAAATACAGCACACGATGAAACGGCACAACCGCACACCGTTGAACGTGTACTGCCGATGGTTGTCACGCCCGAAACGGCACAGCCGGTGGTGGTGCATGAGCGCATTGTGGAACGCGTCAAGGTGGTACGCATCCCAGCGGAGTCACCACGCCGTCACATGTACGACCGTCTCGCGAGCGTGCAATGGGAGTCCATCATGGGGCCAGAACTCGGCGCTGCTCTTGCATTGCTGCTAATCCTCGTGACGTTCTACGGGCTGGGGTGATAATGTGACAACGGGCTACGTGCATCAATTGCGCTTGAACTTCCCTATTGACGATGCAACTATAAAATGGGTGGAAGTGCCCGTATCCCTTTCAATGTTTTGGGGTGCATACAACGCAATCCACCGAGGTGGGCTAGATGAATCTGAGGCATTGGTTGTCTTCGGGAATCGCCTTATTACTCACTTGGTCGCATCTGGCATCAATAACCCAATACAAGAATTTTACAAGTGCTGGCGGTGGCTCGGTGATCACTATGGGCTCAAAATCAACCGATGGGATAAAGACACCGATATACTTTTCAGCTTCTGCTATTTCTTGTTACGAGAGAAGGTTGTCACGCGTGGGGAGGCGGCGAAGTTCGCCACAGCCATATTAAATGAAAAACTTGACCAGGAACAATGGCGGAAGCGGGTAGACCGATGGGCACATTCTCACGATTTACAATCGCTGAGCAGTACGAAGCGAGAATCACGAAAGGGAACGTAACTGGACGGAAAGCCTATCCAACCGTCCAGTTAGGCTAACTGGACGGAATGAACAAAGAATCGGTCAGTTAATATACGTGATTCCTATGCTGTAAAGCTTGACTTAAGAGGGTTCAGAGTCTACACTTGTGTCCAGATCATCAGATAACTGGTCGCACATTTATAACAGAATAGCAAAGGTCCAGCCCCACAAACTGCCAAGCCGTGAGCTGGAACCAATGCAAAGAGTCAGAAGCAACGAGACTGGCGCTACCAGCACGTTACGTTCTTGATGTAGGGGATTAGTGTATCACCAAATAATCCCTAGATGCAAGCCCAACGTGACAAAGATTTGGATACGCCTGTAAGTAGTAGCGCTGCTTTACAGGCGTTTTTTATACCTGTCGGAGGTGTCCCAGACACCAAAAAACCGCCCCGACAAGGCGGTTCGTATGGCAAGCGCGGCAGCACTCAGAACATCAACACTCTGAGTATATCACAAAGCTGCCGGCTCTATCAATAGGGAGTCGGACATGTACTCGGACGAACGGACCAGGCACCAAGAACCCCAACAGCCTCCATGGGACCAACGATTGTCAACGCGTTTAGATGTACTCCAGTGTGCGCTAGACGACCAGCCGACGTCAGTACGTCGTGCTGTCTTGAGAATCCGCAAGGCTTGGTACGAACGCAACGTGCCCGCCTATCATGGCGAGGTGCGACGATGACAACACCACGCAATCCACGCGGCCGCACTATGCCGCCACGCATCCCACTACAGCCCGGCGTGTACCTTCTCGAGGTTGCCCATGATTGCCAGTGCCCAACACTAGATAGCGGCAATATGAACGATTGCACATGCACCGCGATCGAGGAAATGCTCGTGCGCCTCAGTAATGGAAGGGAGGTGCGCAGCTCATGAGTGGGACAAATGGCAAGGCTCATATCACCGTTGACGATCTCGACAGAATGTCGATCATTGCCGAACCTCGATCAAAGGCACAGCCAGAATCATCATGTAAACCGCTCCCGGAATACGCGCACATCGACCCCATTCTGGCCAAGGGTGCGTCAGACTGGCTTGATGCGTATATAGAGTTCAGTCGGCAATGGTCGCCGCTTGCATACGATGGGTTCCACGAGGCATGTGGGCTGTGGCTACTATCTACGATCGCCGCGCGACGAATTGCCGTGCCAATATCAGGTATGAAATACAGCAGCCTGTATATCGCTCTTACGGCTCGCACCTCAGTCTGGGCAAAGTCAACGACCGCAGAGATCGCCCTCGATACACTGCGTCATGCTGGTGTGTCTTACCTTCTCGCTCCCGACGAATGTACCCCACAAGCACTCATTTCTCAGATGTCGGCAACGGTGGCCCATCGATATGGCGAGCTTGATAGTGATGGTCAGTTTCGCGTCCGCTGTGGACTCGCCTTTGCCGGGCAAAAGGGCTGGTGGTATGACGAGTTCGGACAGAAACTTGCAGGTATGATGCGCGAGGGCGGATCTATGCAGGACTTTCGAGGCTTGCTACGTCAGATCGACGTGAGCCCGGAGCGATATTCATACAACACGATCACGCGGGGGCTCGAAGAGATTAAGCGCCCTTACCTATCTATCCTGGCAAGTATGACGCCGGCTGATCTTGCACCATATGCACAGAATGGTAGTGCATTATGGACTGATGGCTTCTTCGCTCGCTGGGCATTCGTTGCTCCACCTGCCAACGTGCAGCCAACACTTGAAGCGTCATTTCCGCGAGGGCAACGGACCATACCATCCTATCTTGTGATGCCGCTCCAGCAGTGGCATATACGGTTAGGTAGACCAGATGTAGAGATTAAAGAGGGGATTCGAAAGGACAAGGGCACTGGCGAATATACTGCGACAGTCACGCCCACAGAAGTACAAAACTGCCATTTGAGTTCAGATGCCTACGAAGCATACATGGCGTATTTCAAGGCAATGCGCCACCTCGTAATTAGCAGCGACAACACCGATATTGATGGAAGCTACACACGCTTTCCTGAGAAGGCGCTGCGTGTGACGATGTTGCTCGCCAGCCTGGAAAACAACGGTCAGATTGAGCTGCGGCACTGGGCACGCGGTCAACAGATCGCCGAGCAATGGCGTACGAACCTCCACAACATCATTGACCAGCTCGCAGACCAGAGCACGCGATCGAAGGCATCCATCCTTGAAGACAAGATCGTGCAAAAGGTCATTCATCTTGGCGGAGCTACGGTGAATGACCTTCGCCGCCACCTGCATATCACGGCTGACGAATCCACTAGAGTACTGGATTCACTGGTTCACGCTGGAATGTTAGCGTTCACCACAAATAGCAAGGGCACAAAGAAATACTACATGCCAGATGGGGATGATTCAGACAGTAGCACGGTAGCGAGTAGCAAACAACAAAATATTGCTACGATTGGGAGACGATATGACGACTAACAAGCTACGGGAGGGTAATCGTAGTAAAAAACCGTCTGTTGCTACGATTGCTACTCGCTACGATTGCTACGATTGCACCACGACAGCCGGGAGGGAAACGTGATTCCTTTCTCCCCTGCTGAGATCGACCAGGTAAAGACATCGGCCGATGTGCTATCACTGGCTGAACGGTATTCAACCCTGCGTAAGATCGCCGCAACTGAGTACGCCGGACCTTGCCCCTCCTGCAGTGGTACCGATCGATTCCACGTCAACACGAAGACACAGCGATGGATGTGTAGCAATTGCACCGGTCGCGAGAAGTGGCAGGACGTGATCGAACTCTGGCGGCATGTCACCGGCGATAGTTTCGGCGCTGCGGTTGAAGCGCTGGGCGGTCACCATGGTGCAACGATTGTGCCCATCGCACCTCGCGAACCTGAACCCGTCAAACCTCCTGAATGGAAGACGGACGAATGGCAGCGGCGAGCATGGTGGCTTGTCAATGACTCTTGTACTCGCCTAGATAGTGCCGACGGTGTACCAGGCCGCGAGTATCTTTCAAGCCGTGGAATTGAGCTGAGAACGGCCTATAACTGGCTGCTGGGTTACACACTGGTGAGCCCGAATGGTGGCCCATCGATCACCATGCCGTATTGTCGTTTCGATAATGACTCTGTTATGGCGGTGCGATACCGGCGCATCGATCCATCTGAAGAGCGGTTCAGATTCCACAAAGGCAGCACCGCAAGCCTGTGCGGGTTGCACCTCGTGAACTTCAACGCCTCAACATTGGTCGTGGTCGAAGGCGAGTTCAACGCGATCAGCATCCACCAGGCCGGCAAAGACATGGATTTGACGGTCATATCGACCGGTAGCGAGAGCATCACTAAAGAAGCACGAAAGGGCATCACATGGCTGTCTGGGCAATTCAAGCGTTGCGTGGTGTGGTGTGACAAGCCTGAGGTAGCACAGCAACTGCGCGGACTTGTTACCTCGCCGACGGTGCAAATGCGGCGATCACCAACGATCGATGGTGCCAAGATCGACGCTAACGACATGCTGCAACGTGGCATGCTCGCCGATTTTCTGACGCGGATTCTTACTACTGAAGCCGAGGTGATCCGATGACACAAACACCAACACCCACGCCGGCAACGGCCGCTCTTGACCTTGCGGACGTACTGAACGAACGCAAGCCCCACGTCATCTACCAATTGGTACGATCGGTGCGCGAACTTGGCAGTAACGCGGCATACGACCTTGCAGCGCGTGCGTTGTTTCTGGAGGCAACCGGCGGCGTCATGATCCACAATGGCACGCGGCGTCATACCGTCGGTGGTCTGTTTTTTCGCCTGGTCAAGGCCGAGATTGACGACGACCAATATCTGCGCGTGTTTCATCGACCACGAGTCGTCAACACCGAACCAGCACCAATTGCACCGGAACCCACACCACCACCTAAGCCGATTATTGTCGGGCCGATCTGCGCGGCATGTGAGGAGCCGAGTGCCATTGTTGCCAAGTTCCACATCAGCAGGACGGGCAAGAAATATTTGTGCGTACCTTGCTTCAATCTCGGTTTTCAATTCACAGTTGCAGGCGACGTGCAACGCCTGCAAGAACAAGCAGCATAGCAACGAAAGGACATACCACCATGAAGACAACCAACGATCTGGAACGGCCTGAGTTTGTAACGTTCCTCGCGACCATTCCCCACGATGCCGAACTGGCCGCGTTGGGTGAAACGTACGCGGCGGCAATGGAGAAAGCGGCCACACTCCAGGAGCGCACCGACGCCGACCGCGCCGAAATGAAAGCTCTTGACGCGTCACTGATCGATGCGCCCTCCAACATGGCGAAACTGCTGAGCCGTCGGGCTGAGCTCATGCAATCGCTTGACGTGTGGCCTGGTGTACTGGCAGAAGCCATGCGCAGGCGTGCGCTGTGTCACCTCTACTACCTCGCCGCCCTTCGGCGTGTCGCCCTGGCAGAGGCACACAGGGCGAACGATGCGCTCGAACCGGCGCGTATCGCGATCCTCCCGATCGCACGCCGACTGCGTGATGATGAGAGCCGTTTCTATGGTGCCCCGCTCTTGACACCTGACCAACGTACGGCCCTACTCGCTGAGGTGAGCGCCATACATCGGCGTATGCAAGCAGACCGGGCCGCGCTCCAGCTCGCCCAAGAGACGGTACGTATCGCTGATGCACGCGCCCAGATGCGGTATGGAGACGGGCTCAAGCTTGAAGCGCCCCATACGTGGGCCGACGCCATGGAGCAGCGCACGCGCCAGATGCGGCCGCCGGTTGTGGGCTCGCGGGTGCATGCGTAATGCCGCGTGTGTGCACCATATGCACCCATTACGAGAAGCCAGCGATCAATGCCGCGTTGGTCGCTGGTGAGCCGTTCCGGATAATAGCGGACCGTTACGGACTTTCCCACCAGGCGTTGATGCGACATAAGGCCGATCATTTACCGGTGGCACTCTCGAAGGCGCACGAGGCCAAAGAGACGGCGCTCGCCGATGACTTGCTTGCTCAAGTGAAGGCATTACGCAACCGGGCGATCAAGATCTTGACGTCGGCCGAGAGTGCAGGCGACTTCCGTACCGCGCTCATGGGGATACGTGAAGCACGTGGGTGTATTGAACTGCTCGCCGAGATGGAAGGCGAGATCAGCCGACAGCCACAAGTGAATCTCTATATGTCTGCTGAGTGGCTACAGGTTCGCACGGTATTACTCGTAGCACTTAGTGACTTCCCAGAGGCACGCGCGGCGGCTGCTGTGGCATTGCAAGGGGCGCATGATGGCAGTCGCTGAACTTGCGAACGACCTGGCGCACGCGCTCGATCCGGTGCTCATGTCTGAGGCAGCCGGTATCTATCCCGATCGATGGCAACGCAACGTCTTACGCAGTGTCGCACCGCGAACCTTAATCAACGCATCGAGACAATCGGGCAAGAGCACCACAGTTGCCACGTTGGCGCTGCATACGGCGTTGTACCACCCGAAGAGCCCATAGTGATCACCGAGCCACCGCCAGCACTTGTAAAATTCTTGTATTGGGTTATTGATGCCAGATGCGACCAAGTGA
>MWWE01000188.1_pt1 | contig 10961 bp, 15 predicted proteins | sample 1047301 | NCBI WGS metagenome assembly MWWE01 (sample SAMN06349973, study PRJNA376086) | soil metagenome | isolation source: MS1-1 sample Antarctic (ecotone) soil | place: Antarctica
GCCTCCACCCCCGCGACGCACCCGCCCCGGTACTCTGGCGATGACCTCTCCGATCTGGCGGGGGCCCTTTCGAGGTGGCTGGATAGGAACCCCGGCGACCACCCCGATTGCCATCGGCCCGATGACCGCAGGATGATGCGCTCGTGGCTGGAGAGCACGCTGTGGGCCCACAACCTGCTACCGCCCGGCAGGCGGTACTCACACGAGGCGGTGGCCGCGGCGCTCTCGGAGCTTGAGCGGGTCGGGGCGAGGGAGGCGGCATGAGCAGCGGAGAATGGGGCAGCTTATCGAGTTGGTATTCACGAGCGACGAGCGGGAGGATTAGAGCGATGAGCGGTAGGAAGAGGTCGGCAAGCCCCGACCAAGCCGAAACGATCTACGTGGCGGCGCTCCACTCCGTCGAGGCACTGCGCGATCAGCTGCGCCTCATCGGGCTGGAGGACGCGGACCTCGAGGATGCCGAGCTGGTGCGGGAGGACCTCCTGGCCGAGGTTGAGCGGCTTCGAAGAGAGGGGGCGTCGGGGTAGAGCGGCTTGGGCGGCTGAGACTTCGGCTGCGCGTGCAGCAATTCAACCCGAGGTGACCACTCTCTACTACGGGTTTAGGTGTCTCCACAATCCCTTTACCTATGCGGTATTCGGGTAGACAACTGCCCGAAGGGATGATAAAATTGTGGGGTAGAGACAAGCGCCGAAGGGGGAATAGAGAGACCCCCCCCAGGAGCAACATCGAGGCCCCGCGGGAGGATCGAAGCTCCCCGGGACCGTGACCCAAGAGGAGCAACTCTTGAGTTTCCAGAGAATAACGCCTCCTGCCCGCAACACCAACCAGGGGGATCCACCCCGACCACCGACCCGAGACATGATCGCCGAGGCCGTCGAGGACGTCCTGGATCGGCTCAAGCAAGCCCGCCCGCACTTAGCGGCCCGCGTAGATCGAGCAGCCACGTACATCGTGCTCCAACTGAGCAGCTCGACCCGGACCAGGCCCATCCGGTGCAGGATCAGACGCGGCGGGCGGCGCGTCTACCTCGTGGACAGCCTGTCCAGCGCGGGCGCCGTGTACGAGGTCGACCCCGTGAGCTGGTCGTGTTCCTGCTTAGACTTCTACCGACGAGGGGCGGCGTGTAAACACGCGCTGAGTTGCTGGACGTTGGCCAGCGCCAACCACCAGCTGCCCAGGACGCGCCACGAGGAGGGCCCGGAAGACGACGCGGACGAAGGGGGAGGGGAGAAGGCCCCGGGCCTCACGCACGCCGAGGTCGGGCGGTGGCTTGAACGGCAGAGGTGGATTTTCGCCAAGTCCAGGGCCAGCAACCCCCACGAATACACGCTCAGGCGCGAGGCCGGGGACGGCCGTGAGGCGGGCCGCTGGGATCGGGGCACGCTAGTATGGCGGCGTGGACACCGAAGGGGGCATTGGTTGGCTACCGGTCGGCGACTAAGCGTGTACCAGGCGGCGGAGGCGCTGGGCGTCACGGTGGACGCCGTACGGGGACGCATAAAGAGGGACACAATCAAGTGGGAGAAGGCCGGGAACCGGGTCTACGTCTTCGTGGACGACGAGTCGGATACCGGGCGCGACCAGCCAACCGACCGGTACGGTGCGTCCAACGCGCTCATATCCCAGCTGAGGGACGAGAACGCCTACCTACGCGAAGAGAACCGGCGCAAGGACGAGATCATCATGCAGCAGGCCATCTCCATGCGGCAGCTATCCGCCCCCGCCCCACCAGGGAGCCCAGAGGCCCCCGATACGGTCGAGGAAGCGCCGGAGGGCACGGAGCCCCGGTCCGATACGGGGGGCGCTCAGGAGCCCGTACAGGGGCCACAGACGAGGCCGTGGTGGCGGAGGTTGTTCGGGGGCTGACGAAGGGAGAGCGCATGGCCGAGGGGCTTAGGCTAGAGGACTGGATCGGCAAGAGCGTTACGGTCAACGTCTATATCACAGAAGAAGTCAATACCAGAGAGCGCGTCCTCGAAGGGGCAGAAGTCGTCTCCGACGATACGACTACTACCGAGAGGAAGACCGTCGTAGGGGTCCAGGGGTTCTTGGAGGGGGTGGACCCCAATGGCGTTATCGTGCTGTTCGACCCGCGAGACGTTGCAAGCCGCCGTGGACCGCTGCTTAGTCCCGATCCGGAGAACCTCCCACGGCACGTGTTCTTTTCGTGGCCTCGGATCTCGTTGATCGAGCGCATAGAGTACGAGGCCGAATAACCAGCGCTCTATTCACCCAACGTCGGGGAAGAGAAGTTCTGCGAAGTTGGTATGCGAGGTCCTGCATGAATCGGGGTGCGAGGTGCGATCTCGCGGCGGTTTAGCTATCATTGCGACGAGAGGCGACCGCAAGATGTTGGGGGTCGCATAGCTATTCACGGAGGTGAGTACCGGGAAGCAACGGACAACGTGACCTAGCATAAAAAAAGAGACCCGCCCTAGTCCGGCGAGTCTCGGAACCAAGAAGGAGACCCGGAGTGACATCCTCTCCCCTCGGCAACACCATTCTACACGAAAACAGGACCGTATCGCCCCCCCGTGAAGTTGTCCCCTTGGGGCTGGATCATCCCGCCATGCTCGAGGCGGCGCTGGAGTATGCCTGCCGAGGCATCCCGGTGTTCCCCTGCGTGCCGCGGGATAAGGGGCCGGTGATCAAGAAGTGCCCGGTCTCCAGGAGGCTCAAGCTCTCGGGCGAGGCGCTGGCCAGGCACGCGCTCACCTGCTCCCGCGACGGACACGGCTACCACGACGCCACCACAGACCCGCAGAAGATACGGGAGTGGTGGGGCAAGTGGCCGGACGCGAACATCGGCGTGCCCACGGGCAAGCTCTCGGGATGGCTCGTCGTGGACCGGGACCACCCCGCGGCGCTGGACGCCCTCGAGGAGGAGCACGGGGCGCTGCCGGCTACGAGGGCCCACAGGACCGGATCGGGGGGGATGCACTACCTCTACCGCTACCCCGAGGGACCAGAGATCCGCAACAGCGCGGGAAGGCTGGCCGAGCACCTGGACATCAGGGGAGAGGGCGGTTACGTGCTGGCACCGCCTTCGGTCACCGATGGCCCCTACGAGGTCATGGAGGACCTGCCCCTGGCCGAGTGCCCGGGGTGGCTGGCCGAGGCGCTCACAGCCCCGAAGAAGGCCAGTCCGCGGACAGGCGGGAGCACGACCCCGAGGGCGCACCTGGTCGCGCTCGACGGCCCGTTCCTCAAGGGGCAGCGCCACGACGGGTTCTTGAGCTGGCTTGGGAGGCAGCACAACAGGGAGAGCACGCTTGAGGAGTTCACGGCCCTGGCCCTGAAGGGCAACGAGGAGCTGTGCGTCCCCCCGATAGGCTCCCCCGGGGACGACGACCCCCTCTCGGACGTGATCAGCCTGGCTGAGTGGGTGCACGCGCGGCCCCTGTGCAGGCCGCAGGGCAAGAGGGCCCCAGAGGAGGTTCGGCAGCTTCTCTTGGTCTTCGAGCACAAGATCGAGGCGATGACCTGGAGCGGCCACGCCAGCAACCGCCTGAGCTTGCTCAAGAGCTACATCCTGGAGGCCCTCAAGCACGGCGTGGTCCACGAGGACGGCGTGGCGCTCTCGATCTCCGAGTCGCAGACCGCACTGCACAACGGCATCAGCCCCCGCTCGGTGAGGCGGGGTAAGGCTGCGCTCGCGGAGATGGGCGTGATCGCCACGGACAACGGGGGGCGCACCCACACCGAGTCGGGCACGATCGTGTTGCTCGTGGACCTCTCAGACCTCCGAGACAACTTGACGACGCCCCGATCTGTCCCCCCCCATAACGAGTCGGGTTGCGTTGTAGAAGAGCAGGGCCACGCTAGTGTAGAGGGGGGGGACACTTCCGGGCGGTTGGCGCAGTGGAGTGCGGTGCGGGGGCGCCACGGCAAGCCTCTCTACGACGGGGCGGAGAGGGTGGGGTTCCTCCCGCGGTTCGGCAAGCGGGGCGAGGAGGGCGTGGACAAGCTGGAGGAGGCCGGGGGCAGGCTGATGCCCGAGGGGCTGGCCGGAGCGATGGGGATAAAGAAGGTCCGCAACATGTTCCGCTACGGAGGCTGGCTCTGGAAGCTGATGGACGCGGGGGTGGTGGAGCAGGACGCCGAGGGCTATCTTCAGCACACAGCCGACTGGCTGGGGGCGTGGGACAGCCGGAGGATCCTGGACGAGGAAGAGATTGACCGCGAGCGCGACAGGAAGCGCTACAAGGACGCGAGCGAGGCGCGGGCCCATTGGGTGGCCGAGCGCGCCGAGGAGCTGCACCAGAAGAGGCTCCGCAGGACCAGGATCGAGTGCTGCGACGGAGTTGACCCGGAGACAGGCGAGATCGTGTCCGAGCGGAGGGAAGTCCCCATGGATCTAGAGACTGGAGAAAAAGACGTGGGCGAGCGCAGCGAGTTCCCAGCGGAGCGTACGGACCAGGGCGACGCCTGCGGGGGCGCTGGGGAGCCGCAGAGAGGCGCTGAGAAGGACCAGGGGGATCTCTCCGGCCTTGTGAGGGGGCTGAGGATGTGGCTGGCGTGGGACCCTCAGGATCACCCCGACCGCAAGCCGCCCGGGGACCGCAGGGGGCAGCGCTCTTGGCTCGAGAGCAGCCTGTGGGCCTACGACCTGCTACCGCCCGGCAAGAGGTACACGAGCGAGGAAGTAGCAGAAGCACTCAGAGAGCTGGAGCGGGCCGGCAGGAAGGCGGCAGCATGAGTAGCGGGATGGCATCGTGCATCCACTGGCCGCCGGACTACGTGGCGGGGGAGGCGTTCGAGGCGATCACGCGCATGGCCACGGCGGACGGCAGGCGGGACCACCCGGACCCCCTCTTCGGCCCCATCTTGTTCCTCCTGGCGGACTGCGAGTACGCCCCGCTCGACAAGAGCTCCTGCTCGGGGGCGACGTACAAGCAGCTGGCCTTGATCGCCCATGAGGCGGGGATGAGCGCCGACGAGCGCAGGAGCTGGTACGGGGTGGCGGAGCACATCGGCCTGACGCGCCGCCACGCGGGGCACATCATCGCCCGCATACAGGACGGGACGCTCTCGCGGGCCAGGGAGGCGGAGGGTCAGCATATGGGGCAGCTTATCGAGTTGGTATTCACGAGCGACGAGCGGGAGGATTAGAGCATGAGCGAGAGGAAGAGGTCGGTTAGCCACGACCAAGCGGAAACGATCTACGTGGCCGCGTTGTTCAGCGTCGAGGAGTTGCGCGACCAGCTGCGCCTCATCGGGCTGGAGGACACGACCCTTGAGGACGCAGAGCTGGTGCGGGAGGACCTCCTGGCCGAGGTTGAGCGGCTGCGAAGAGAGGGGGCGTCGGGGTAGAGCGGCTTGGGCGGCTGAGAGGGACCTATCGTCGGCGCGCCGGCGATCATTACCGCGGTAATAATTCGTAGGGCAGACTCAAGATCCGTCGCCGCCGACGTATCTTCCCTGACCAGCTGGGGAAGGCTGGCCTCTTCCGGTGGGGAGAGGCTGCGTAGGGCTTCGCGCAACGAAACGGCGCGCCGTTCACGCGTGAAAGATTCGGCGTCAACCCCGTTGACGATTGGCAACTGCATTGCCTCGGTTACAGAACCACGTCTTGAGACGCTGTCTTTAGGCTCCTCTTCCTTGAGCGGAGAGAGGATGCGTAGCGCAGCGTTCAAGGAAACCGTCTCGCGAGACGCATCCTAGATCGGCGGGTGCCCGAATCTTTCACGCGAGAGAGATTCGTAGGGCTTCGGAGAGGGACATATCCGCCTCGCGAGGCCGATTTAGAATCTCCTCCCTGCCCCTTGGGGGAGCGGAGAGATGCGCTGCCCGCGCAGCAATTCAACCCGAGGGGCCCGGGGGTAAAACCTGAGGTTTAGGTGTCTCCGCAATCCCTTTACCTATGCGGTTTTTAGAGGACAACGGCACGAATCTATGATAAAATACAGGGGTAAGGACAACGCGCCGAAGGGGGAATAGAGAGACCCCCAAGGAGCACCATAGGCCCCGCGGGAGGGTCCAATCTCCCCGAGGCCGTGACCCAAGGAGGAAAGTCCTTGAGTGAACGCAGTGTAGCGCCCCCCGCCCGCACCAACCCCCCACCACTAGACAGGGAGCAGTTGGCCGATGCCGTAGAGGAGGTATTGGCAAGGCTGCGGGGAGCGAGGCCGCACCTGGAGGGCCGGATCGACCGGGCTGCGACCTACCTGGTCGTGCACATGAGCTCCTCAACCCGCACCCGCCCCATCAAGATCCGGGTACGCAAGAATGGTCGCCCCGTGTTCCTGGTGGCGTCCTTGAGCCACGGCGGCGCGGTCTACGAGGTCGATCCGCAAGACTGGAGCTGCTCGTGTCCCGACCATCACCGACGAGGCGCGGCCTGCAAGCACAGCATCGCGGCGTGGGTGCTCGCCACCGCCTCCAACGCCCCGGAGCCCGAGCCCCCGAAGGAGATCCGCTGCGAGGGGTGCGGCGAGGTCCTCCCGAGGGACCGCCTGATCGAAGTCCAAGAAGGGCAAGCAGGGGAGACCCTGAACCCGGGGATGAGGGTGTGCCGGATGTGCGCGAGGGACCACGGGCTGCCCATCCCTCGGAGCAGCCACGAGGCGGGCGAGGACGGCGCCCAGGGCGACGCGGACGACGAGGAAGGGGGAGAGGCCCCGATGCCCGAGCGCGAGCCCGCAGACGGCCTCAAGTACGAGCAGGTGGAGGCGTGGCTGAAGGCGCAGCGGTGGCTCGTTGCCAAGACTCGCCCCGACAACCCCCACTCATACGCCCTCAAGAGGAACGCGAAGGACCCGCAGATGTTCGACGCCGTCGTGAGGTTCATACAGGAGAAGGGCGACATCTATCGGTGGTGGGGAGCCGACTATCGCCAGCTGGTAGCCAACCGGCACGCACACTGGAGCATGAGCGGGCCGGGGCAAGCGATCCTTATAAATCGCAAGGACCTTGAGAACGTCCGCAAGGACGAACTCCGCAACAGGGGAGGCGGAGGGCTTCAGTGGCGATGGTTGCACGGACCGGACATCGAGGCCGAGCGCGAAGAACTCAGGCGACAAGAGGCCGGGCAGGACGAACTGGGCGAGGGGGCATGACGCCCCTCTTCCCCCTGGGCCGGGTGGTGGCCACGCCCGGGGCCCTGGAGGTGCTCGAGGAGGCGAGGGTGGACGCCCTGGGGCTGCTGAGGAGGCACCAGACGGGGGACTGGGGCGAGGTGCCGGCCTGCGACGCGAGGGAGAACGAGCGGAGCGTCAAGCATGGATGGCGCCTCTTGTCGAGTTACCCCGTCGGAGAGGCCGGACGGAAGGTGTGGGTACTGACGGAGGCGGACCGCAGCGCAACCACGATCTTGTTACCTGAGGATTACTAGTGGGGGCCGCCCGGAAGCAGGCAGCCCCCCCAACGAAGGGAGGATCCGGCCTGGGGTTAGAAGACCGGCCCTCTGGTGTATTATCGCTCACGTGCGGTAAAATGCAAGGGTCGAGGGAAGATAGGCAGGGGAGTTGGAGGATGTCGATGTTCGGAACTTACAAGGTGCAGGGGACGGGTCAGGCGCTGCAGAGCCTGCGCGAGTGCCTGGCGTGGAATGGCCCGCCCGAGAATCCGCTCGGGGAGCTGCGCTCGGAGCGCGGATTGTCTCAGGTGAAGCTGGCGTCGAAGGCGGGCATCAGCCAGTCGTACGTCTCTGAGATCGAGAGCGGGACGAAGAGACTCAGTGCTCCGGCGGCGGAGAAGGTCGCAGCCGCCCTGGGGGTGGAGGCCGGCGTGCTGCTCATGAGCGTGCGGATGGGCTCGCTCAAGACCGCGCTCCAGACCGGCGAGAGCCGCGGGCCGCTCGCCCAGGAGATCGTGGCCGTGCTCGCGCTGATCTCGGAAAACTTGCCGGACGGTTCGCTGAAGAACCTGCTCATGGCGACGCTGGTCGAGGCCTTGAACGAGGCTGTAGCGAAGGACAAGGAGAACACCCCGGCCCCGCAGACCGCCTCCTTGAAGACGAAGCGGAGCCCGACCCGCGATCAGTTCGGACGGAGGATCGAGTCAGACGCGGAGCCGCGGGGGGTGGGCCTCAAGAGCCGCGACGGGATGGGCCGCAGCCGGCCCAAGAAGGACGGCATCGAGCGCGATGGGTTCGGCAGGAACCGCTCGAACAGGAGGCCGGGTTGAGAGCGGGGAGCGGGCAGGAGCGCAGGGATTACCACGGACGCCGCATCAACAAGCCCCACGGCACGGAGGCGGTCGAGCTGGAGCCTCGCAGGGACGCTTCCGGTAGGCGTCGGAGGGACGCGCAGGGGCGCGTGATCGACAAGCCCAACGACCCGAGGCCCCATGGGAGAGTAGCGTGACGGAGACGACGACGACGGAGACCTTGCACGATCTGAAGGCCGAGCTGTCGGGTATCGGGTCCAGGATCGAGCGCGCAGCCGCAGAAGACGACGTCGTTGGCTGGATGGAGCTTCGCATGAGGGCAGACGCGCTGCCGCTCCTGATCCGCGACGCCCGCACCGCCCCCTTCAGGGAGCAGCTGGCCCGCCTGGACGCCGAGATGGACGGACTGGTCGAAGAGCGGGAGAAGGCCTTGTGGGAGGAACCGCCCCCCGCCCCTCCGGGGATGCGAGGCACCGTCACCAGCCACATGATGCGCCAGCGCCTCCTGGACGGCATCAACGCCCGCGAGAGCCAGGCCAGCCGCGAGCGAAGGACCGTCCTGGAGCGGATCGCCAAGATCGAGTCGGGGGTGGATGCGTGATTGGAGCGGAGGCCTTGAGGCTTGCGGTTGCTTGCCGCCAGGCGCCGAGGATCGCTCGGGAGGCCAGGAGCGACGACGACGCGATCCGCATCGTCCGGGAGTCCGTAGAGGCCAACCCCGCCCTGAAGGCGATGGGGGCCAGCAGCCTGGACGAGCGGGAGGCGCTGGACCTGACGGGGCAGGTGATGGACTCGATGAGGCCCCAGATACTGAGGGCGCTTGGGCGCAGGAGGGACGCCGCGTACGTGGCCGCCCTGGTGAAGGCTCTGCGCGAGAACGGGGAGCTGCCCTAGTGCGCCGCCCGTGCCCCGCAGGTGCGCCGTTGGTGCCCCGGAGGACCAGCCCGTGAGTCGGGTGTGGGAGCCGCAGGCAGGCGAGAGCTCGAAGGCGTTCAGCTGCTTCGCCTGCTACCGGGACCTCGGGCCGCAGAGGAGCTTGAGAGAGGCGGCGGGGCTCTTCTACGGCAAGGAGGATGGGCCCACGCAGGGCGAGTTGGACACCGTCAAGCGGTGGTCGGCGAAGTTCGAATGGTCCGAGCGGACCCGCCACTTCGACGGGTGGCTGCAGATGGAGAAGCGCGACGCGATAGCCGAGCACGTGCGCGAAAACGCCGAAGATCACGCCAAGCGCGAATCGAGGCTTCGAGAGCAGGCGCTGGATGTCCGCGAGAGGGCCATGGAGAAGTCCCTGCTGATGCTCAAGAGCCCGCTCTACCGCCAGGAGCGCATCGTTGAGGTGGACGGGGAAGAGGTAACGCTGATCATGAACCCGGCCAACTGGAACCTGACGACCGCAGCGAATCTGTTCAACCTCGCGCAGAACCGCCCGGGATTGACGGAGGACGAAATCGAGGCGATAGGAACCCTGGACTTCAGCAACCTGAGCGAAGACGAGCTTATCCGGCTCATGGATCTCGAGGCGAAGATCGTGGTGCTACCCCCAGACCACGGGGGCGGGCGCTAGGTGGGGCGCGTCGTGTACCCTGCGGGGCATGGAGGGCAAGGAGCGGGTAACCGTGACGGACGCCGCGGCGCTGCTGGGGACCACCGAGGGGGCCCTGAGGAAGCGCATCGCCAGGGGCACCCTGCTCCACGAGAGGGACGCACAGGGCCGGGTGTGGGTGCTCCTGGACGCGGGCACCCAACGGGAAGACGCCGGGCAACGCGGCGGGCAGGATCCGTACAGGGAGCTGGTCGAGGAGCTGCGCGACCGGGTGCGCTCGCTGGAGGAGGCCAACAGGGAGAACCGCCGCATAATAGCGGGGCTCATCCAGAGGGTGCCGGAGCTGGAGCCCGCCAGCCAGGACGAGCCTCAGGAGAGCCGCCAGGAGCCCGCAGAGGAACAGGAGAGGGTGCCCGGAGGGCAGGACTCGTCCGAGACGCGGGCAGGACGGCAGGAGCCCACGCAGAGGCCCTGGTGGAGACGGTGGTTCGAAAGCTAGGAGAGGGGAGCGGCCATGCCAAGGGACGTCGAGATACCGGACGGGTGGATCGAGGAGCTAGTACAGGACTACGGCCTAACCGAGGACGAGGCCTACGTCTTCGCCTTTACGGTGGAGGCGCAGCGCATCTACGACGAGCTGCCCGCATCGGGGTTCAACGACGAGCCCTTCGGCGCGGGCATCAGGGCGGCGCAGAACATCCTGGCCATGCGCGTGGCTCGGAGGGACCACCCGGAAGGCTGGCTCACCCGCTCGGAGATAGAGGAACGCAGGAAAGACTAGGACCGGCGAGACCACGTGCTATCCACCAACTTCTCCTAAGACGTGTTCTCGGAAGGTCGCATCCAGGATCGTGCATGAATCTTCGCGAAGCGGGGTGCGAGGTGCGATCTTGGGGCAGGTTCGCTATAGTTCGCACGAGCGCAGACCACAACATGTGGTGCGGCGAATAGATATGCGAGAGGAGCAGGGCGAAGAAGCAACCGACAACATGACCTAGACAACGTTAAAGCGAGGCCGCCCCATCACAGGCGGACCTCGCGAAAACCAAGAGAGGATCCGTGGAATGGATACATCCCCTCCCAGTACAGTAAGTGTACTGGAAAATCGCAGTAACGTAGAGTTGTCAAGCACCAACGGCGAGAATCCCGCGCAGGGAGTCCAGAATAGCCCCGCTAGCCCCATGCTCGAGGCGGCGCTGGAGTATGCCTGCCGAGGCATCCCGGTGTTCCCCTGCGTGCCGCGGGATAAGGGGCCGGTGATCAAGAAGTGCCCGGTCTCCAGGAGGCTCAAGCTCTCGGGCGAGGC
>MWWE01000189.1_pt1 | contig 10957 bp, 14 predicted proteins | sample 1047301 | NCBI WGS metagenome assembly MWWE01 (sample SAMN06349973, study PRJNA376086) | soil metagenome | isolation source: MS1-1 sample Antarctic (ecotone) soil | place: Antarctica
GAGCGATTGCAGGAAAAGGCGCGCGCGACAGCATCAAATGAGGAATTCCAAGTACTCACTAAAGCCGCCGCCGCCGTGGTAAAGCTGGGCGCGCCGACCGGCGACCCGCGCCGCGAGGTCAAGCGGCTACGGTATGAATTCCAGGTGATTCCCGCGCGGGGCGCCTTTCCCCTCGATGACATCGGGAATGGGAAACGGTTTGCCGCGAAGTACGGCCACGTGCTGAGATTTGACCGCGTGCGCGACACTTGGACAGGCTATGACGGCGGAATATGGAAGCGCGCAGAGCGCGGTGAGCAGGAGCAGTTTGCTAAAACGATTGAAGCCGACGTTATAGCCGAAGCGCAAGTCGAACCCGACGACGACCGGCGCCGGCAACTGCTCAAGCACGCCGCCTCACTCACCAAGCGCGCCACGCGAGACAAGATGCTATTGGACGCCGCGACGGAAGGCGACATACCAGTGACGCCCGAAGAATTCGACGCCGACCCGCGCCTATTCAATGTAGCCAACTGCACACTGAATTTAAGGACGTGCGAACCGCAAGGCCACGATCCCGGCGACTTGCTCACACTGCAATCGCCTGTAGAATTTGACGCCGCCGCCGACTGCCCGACGTGGCGCGCGTGCCTGGCGCGGTGGATCCCCGATGACGCAACGCGCGACTATATGCAGGACAGCACCGGCGTAACCCTCGACGGCCTGCTGTATGATGAATTCTTCAACTTTTTGTACGGCGACGGGAGCAACGGGAAAAGTACTTTTCTTGGGGTACTCGAAAGCTTGCTCGGCACCTATTCGCACAAGACGCAAGCCGAAACCCTCACGACGGCGCGCGACAAGCGACAAGCTAACAGCGCGTCGCCGGAGCTATTAGCGTGTAAAGGCGCGCGACTGCTCACCGTCCATGAGATTGACGCTCGCCACGCGTTTAACACGCCTCTGATTAAAGATGTGACGGGGCGCGATGCAATCACGGCGCGCGGCCTTTTTGAGAAGCGCGCCACGACTTTCGAGCCGCAGTTTACCTTGTGGATGTTCGGCAACGGCAAGCCACGCATCAAAGACACAAGCGGCGGAATGTGGCGCCGCCCGCGTGTGATTGAATTCGGGCAACCCATCGCACCCGACGAGCGCGACCCGCACTTGCGGGAGAAGTTGGAAGCCGAACTCCCAGGGATTCTCAACTGGGCATTAGAAGGATTGCGCCGCGTGCAACGGCGCGGGCTTGTCGTGCCCGAAAAGGTACAAGCCGCCGTCAAAGTTTACGAATCAGAAGAAAACATCATAGCCGGATTTATAGCTGAGTGCTGCGATGTCAAAGACCGCAACGCCGAAACCACGGCCAAAGATTTGTGGGAGCGTTGGACATCGTGGTGCCACGACAACAGCGAAAAAGAAGGCAACCAAAAAACATTCGGCGCGGAATTGACACGGCGCGGCCATGAGCGATTGCACAGCAACGGCAAGCGCAGATGGAAGGGAATCAAAATCCGGCCCAGTACTGAACAGTCCCCATAGTCCTCATAAAGGGGTACTTCCTAATTCGTTGGGGAAATGAAAAACGTGTACGCGTGATAATACGGAATATGGGGACTATGGGGACTATGGGGACTGAGAATGAATCGGGAGCAAGCGGAATTCGCAGAAGCTATGTCACAGCGATTTATAGCCGAACATCCGCAACTGAATAACCCGGCAGGCGTGGCAGCCTTGCGGATGTACTTTAGCGAGTTACCCGTCTTACCCTGGCACACGAGCGCGTACTGCGATGAGCTGCGCGCCAGGCGTGCCCGCATAGCTTCTAATATCTAACGCTACCATTACAATTTTAAGGAGCATTTAATGAGCGAACTATTGACAGTCCATGAAGCTGCAAGCAAGGCGAAGGTTTGCGAGATGACAGTGCGGCGCGCGATCAAGGCGCAAGTACTGCCGTCGCTGCGCTTTGGCCGTGCCATTCGCATAGCGGAAAGCGAGCTTGAGGAGTACTTGCGCCGGGAGCGTGCCACCGCAAGTACTGCCACCGCAGAGGCAGCGCGATGAATCAGGAGGTTTTCAGTACGCTTGGCGGCTGCACCTGGCGGCTACGCTATGGCGGGCCTGACGCCGGCGTTTACTGGCAACCGCTCGCCACCTTCACGGCCCACATCAGCCAAACCTACCGCGACGAATCCGGCGCGCTCGTGTATCGCATCAGTGGCCGGACCAGCGCTTATCGTGGCGGCGAACGGTTTAGCTTCGACATCGAAGCCAGGCGATTTAACAATCATCGGGCCTTTGACAGGGCACTTATCCGCAGTGCCGGTTGTGGTGCCATTGTGTGGGTAGGTTGTGGCGCTGCGTTGCGGCGCAGCATCCTGCAAAGCCTGCAAAGCCATCATTTGACGGAAGCCGGAACGGAAGCGGAGGCCACGCGATGAAGCAATACCGGCATTTAATGCTAATGGCCGCAGTTGCGATTTTAGTCGCGCTCTCGTATTCGGGCAGCGGCTGCAATTGGCCCGGCGTGATGAATGAATCGCAGTTTGAAAAGTACGCCGACACCATCGAAGCCAGACCGGAAGAGTACAAGACAAAAGGAGAAAAGTAATGGCAGATTACACAGTTTCGGGCGCCGGATCCACGGCGTACAATGGCGACTACACGGCCAACGGCACGCAGGGAGACAAGACACGGTATGTCCATGGCAACGGCCTGTATGCAATCGGATGGGAGTCCGGAGAGCCTTGGTGGGCTATTTACGAGATAACCTACGGTATCTCTCAAGATAGATATAACAACTATGGTTCCGGCCCTACTCCGCCTTTGACAGGATGGAATGTTGGATTCTCAGGAACAAGTCCCGAGCCGACTTTGAGCGTTGCCGCAGCCTCCGATACCATCAAACCCGTCTTTGCCAGCGCAGCGGTACCCGTCAATGGTCTATCGGTAGCCGTGACCCTAACCGAAGCCGACAGCCCCCCGATTTTGCCGGCCAGTGGCATCATCGGCTTCAGCGTGACCGTAGATTCTGTCGCACGCGCTATCAGCAGCGCGACAGCCAGCGGCAACGTCGTAACCCTCAACCTGGCGAGTGTCGTGTTCGCCGGGCAAGCCGTGACGGTTTCCTACAGTCCGGGCAACGTGACCGACAGCGCCAGTCCGCCTAATGCCATGCTGGGTTTCGCGGCTCAGAGCGTGGCCAATAATAGCACCGACACGCCCGCCGTGAGGCTCAATTTCACTTCGCCGGCAGCGGGACATGAGGTTGTGATTTCCCGGCATAGGTTTCTGAGCGGGCACTTGGAAGCGGGAGCGACCTTTCCCGGGCAAACCGGGAGTACTTATTTAGACACCGATGTACTGCCCGGCTACACCTATGAGTACGCTTTGACAACACGACGCATCAGTGACGGTAAAACGTCCTATGCTGATGCGGTAAGAGTCACCATCCCCGGCACACCGGCAGACAGCTATCCAGCAATCCCCACCGCACTGAGCGCGGCGCTTGAATAACGATTTAACCCAAGTACTTAGACAGCAATCCCACAGGAGACAAAGACCATGACGACAACAGAGACAAAGACAGCGGCACAGATAACCGAAGCCATCGAAAGGAAGCAAGCGCGCCGGCACACGATTTCAGCACAACTCGCCGCCGCCGACAGCGAGCGGGCCACACTGCGTACTGAGATTGGCCGCGCCGTGGCAGACGGGCAACCGACTGAAGCACTCAAGAAGCAACTGGTCCAACTGAACGTTGACATCGAATCCAATGAGGTCGGGTTTCTTCAATTAGAAGCCGATATAGCGAACCTCAAAGAAGAGCACAAAGCCGCCGAGACTGCCGAGGCAAGCGCCGCTCATGTCCTGGCCCTGGCCGAGTGGAGCACTGCGCTCGATCAAACGGACGCTTATCTCGTTGACCTGATACTCAAGCAAATCAGCCCGCGCCTCGAGGCCTTGGACGGCATTAGACAGCGGGTGCTCGACGCTGAGAGCGTGTTGCGCCGAACCGGCGCGCGTAAGTTGTCTGACTCTGAGATGCACCGCCCACAGCGCAGCGGCGGCGCGCGCGGTGGCCGTGTACACCCGTTGCTCCTGGCGTTGCGTGACTTCGCCGCCGGCAAGCCTTTTAGCGCCATTTGGGGTTCCGCTCCGCCTATTGATCGTCAGGCCATGCAAGAGCACCAGGCCAGCGCCCCGGATTGGTTCAAGCAAGCCACCCGCGAGGCGGTTTCCGGCTCGGAGCAGTACTCCAGCGAAGGCATGACGCTGAATGAGTTGGCGCGATTGTAAAGCGGTTGTAGTGGCCGCGCTAAACTTGAAAACTTGATTCGGGAGTGATAATTCAATGACAGCATTAAGAGCAGTAGAAGCCGAAAACAAACACGGCGGCGCGCGTCCTGGCGCTGGCCGCAAGCCCAAAGCGCTGCGCTATGCGTCTGAGCTTGCAGCGGCTGAGGAAAAAATAATGTCCGCGTTGCCGGCGGCGATTGATTCCTTGATTGCATCGGCGAATTGTGGCGACGTGGCAGCAGCGAAGTACTTGCTGGATAGAGCCTTTGGGCGAATCCAAGTGCAAACCGCGCCCGTGGCAGAGGATACGGCGATACCATACGACGAAAGCGATCTTGAACGCGACGAAAAGGTTAAAGCGTTTGAGGATAGCTGCGGAACGTGGTGAGATGTTTTGACTACAAACGAACCGACAAAAGCAGAAACCCGCGAGATGTATCTCAAAGTGCTAAACGAGTCCGCCGCCGACAGACCGCCGCCCGAGGCCTCGATGAGCGACCTGGGACGCGAGGTGCGGCGGCACGTGGCGGCGGCTCTGGCGGGCAATGCCCGGGCGCGTGAAATGATGCTGGATCGAATCTTCGGCAAAGCGCCGGTTTGAATTTCCCGTTTGAGTTTCCTGAATTTTCTGAAGCTCTTACGCGCGCGAGTTTCAACAAGAGAAAACAAGATTTTCAAGAAGTGGAGCGCCGGCAGCGGGAAGGATTGCCACTTACCTGATGAGCAACGCATCCTACGCCGATGCCGCGCTAACCGCTCAGCCTCCACGGCAACCCGCCAGACTTTGCCCACAGCCGCCGCTCAGCGACCCGTTGAGCACTTGGACGCTTTTGCACTTCGATGGCTTAAAATGGCTTAGAACGCAAAAAAACCACACTGCTAAGAGATTGGCAATTAATCGGGCATGGATCGCTACGGCAGAGTACTCGCGTGGATCTTCGTCGGCAGTACTTGCGTTAATGCGCAACTGATAAGCAACGGCCTGGCCTGGTGGTACCGGCAGTACTCGCCGAACGAGGCGAAGCTGGCTCAGTTGGAAACGCAGGCACGCGCCGCCAGGCGTGGCTTGTGGGCAGATGCCGCGCCGGTGGCACCGTGGGAGTATCGGCGTCCTAAGCGGTCATAAATGCGGTTAGATACGATAATAGGAATTATCGAAAAACAAACCACAAGATGAAGGGCACCGGCAGTACATCAGGCGCAACGAAGCCGGTCATGATGCATTTGCTATGGATTTCTGTCAAGTTTCGGCCATGCGCCGGCAGTACTCTGACCGCTCAAACTTTGCGCGTACAAGGCGATTTAAGAGCCTCGGACGCTCAAACGCGCAAGTGCCCGAAGTACTTCTAAACGCGCGCTGTAGGCACGCTATGGCCGGTTTCCGAGGCATCCGACGACTTCCACGCTGCACCGCTTTCAATCGTTTCTCGGCTTCTTTTATAGTACCCGCAAAATCCGCACAAGTACTTCACACTGCGCCGCCTTCAGCACAATATTCCGTATTTTCCGACGCTATAAAAGAAGCAAGTACTTCCACACTGCACCGCTTTCAGCGTGTAATTCTGCGAAGTCTTTGTATAGTGGCGTCCAGACTAAGTACTTCACACTGCACCGCTTTCAACAAGCCGGCGGAGACTTTTGCCAAATTCGGAAGGCTTTCCATTTCTGGCAAAAGTCCATCTACCGATTGCCTTGAAATGCCTACTAAGTACTTACACTGCACCGCTTTCAACGTGCTCCAGGGCAACCGAGAGTACTTGCCGTTTATCGCCTTCTACACTTACACTGCACCGCTTTCAACCTCACCCGGCAGACGAAAAGAGAGCGGGCAACCCGAAGGCCACCCGCTCTAAAGTACTGCCCTACTCTAAGTACTCTGCTCAGTCCGGCTCTTTTACTGTGCCGCGCGCTTGGCTACGGTTCTGGCGCGGGCTTCCACCCGCTTCGCTGGCGGCGCCGCCAGCCCGCGCTTCGGCCCGCGCCACTCGTAGTAGGCACGGCCATGATGGACACCGGCGCCATACCAGTAGGAAAAGCCATCACTACCCGCGCTCAGACCGTGCTCATTATTGGCCGCGAGCCACAACTGCCACACGCGCTGTACTTCCGGCAAGGCGAGTGCCGCGCGAATGGCCGTCACGTCCGGCGACTCAAGCAACCTGTCGGCAAACGTCGCCGCTGTCTCAGTCAGCTTCAAAATGCGACCGTAGGCCAGGACCGGCCACATCTCGGCCAATGCCGCCGCTTGCGCGCCGGTATCGTAGAGCGAACCCAACGCCCACACGGTGATCGCTTCGGGCAAGAGCGCATCTAAATCAAGCTTGGCCTGGCGGTACTTCCAACTCACGTTGAGATGCCACTGAATCAGGTCCTCGGCAAACATACACCACGCGCCCAGCAGTTCAATATCGCTGTCCAACTCCGGCACCAGGGCGGGCCGTGGCTCGCAGCCCATGTACACCGCGCAGAATGGGCAAATCAACTGCTCGAAGCGCAACTGCAAACTGCCGTGGCGCTCGTAGAACGTCTGCTCGCACACGCTGCACGCGGCGCGCTCTTCTGTCGTCTCTTCTGTCTTTTCTTCCATCGGTTCGGCTGTTTTCGCTTTCATGATAAAATTCCTTTTGTCCTATCCTTGTCGGGCGCTCAGGCAAGGTTGCCGCCTCACCTGAGCGCACACCCCACATCACCAGGCCAACAGGCCACACCACAAAGCGGCTTCGCACTCGCTCCACTGCCCAGCGGAGAGCTCACGGCGCGAATACACCGGACGGCCCAGGAAGAACCCCAGCGCCTGGCGCATCCGGTGCGCATCTGATGTATCAAGCCCTTCCTGCGCGGCGAGCCTGAAGAAGCGCTTCAGAGCCGTGCGGCGTTCGGCGTCTCTGGCATCCACGGTGCGGCTCACCATCGGGCGACGTGTGGCACCTTCGGGAATGACCTGGCCGCGCTTGGTTTGTGGCTGCACTACCGGCTGCACCGTCCTGGTGGCGCCGTACTCATCTTCAACATCAACCGGGCCAACGTTGCGACTTGCTGTCTGCATTTCTCTAACCTCCTGAATGAATTAACTAACACCCAAGAGTGTAACCTATGAGTAACGTTAATTACAATAGGTAAAGAGGTAAAATCGAATAATTATTTTTACCCTTGCGTATGCCTTTTGCGTTATACTGAGAGTATGAGCAAAATAATCATTACTCAGTTGGCGTGCCTTAACTGCGGTCACACCTGGCTACCGCGCAGCACAGAGCGCCCGCGCATCTGCCCCAAGTGCAAGTCCGCACGGTGGGATGTTGGGCCGCGCGCACCGCGCAAGCCCAGGGCAGACGCCGGGCTACCGCGCGGGCGGCACGTCAAAACTGATGAGGCGGCAACCAAATGAGCGGGGAAATGGCGGAATTGGGTCATGTCTGCATTTTGGATATGCGGCAGATCACACCCTCGCCAGGGAATGATCTGATATACCGACCCGCGAGTGAGGACGACCCCGACCTACAGGCTTTGGCGCGCAGCATCGCGCAGCGCGGCGTCCTGGAGCCTTTGGTGCTGACGCTGGATCACGTCATTCTCAGCGGCCATCGTCGCTATGCGGCGGCGCGGTTAGCCGGACAGCGCGAAGTACCCTGTCGCATCGAATCCATATACAGCTTTGACGATGATTTTCCGGCGCGACTGGTGGAGTACAACAAGCAGAGGTCAAAGACATTAGATGAGAAGTGGCGAGAGGAAATAGTAGCTGCCGACCCCGAAGACAGTTATCGCAACCTGGTCGAGCATCGTACCCAGCGCGCCGCCGTCAATGCCGAGTGCATCACCATCGAAGGCCATAAAAGTCGGGCCAACATCAGCCAGGCAAAGACGCCATTCCTCAATGCGATTGCAAAGGTAATCAACAGCTTAAAGGATTTTTGGCCGCTGTCGGTGCGCCAGATTCATTATCAGCTTTTGAATGATCCACCGCTCAGGCACGCCAGCAAGCCCGACTCAATCTATCGGAATGACAAGGCCAGCTATAAATCCCTGGTGGATCTGGTGGCGCGGGCCCGGGTTGTTGGAACGATCCCCTTTGAGGTGATCGGCGACGAAACACGTCCTGTCGTGGTCGGCGACACGCACACCGGCACAGCACCGTTCATGCGGCGCGAGCTTGATTGGTTCCTCAAGGGCTACCGGCGCAACCTGCAACAGAGCCAGCCGAACCACATTGAAATTGTCGGCGAGAAAAACACGGTGCAGGGAATCCTCAAGCCCATTGCCGAAGAGTACTGTATTCCTCTTACCAGTGGCCGAGGTTTTTGCAGTCTGCCGCCTCGTTACGAAATGATGCAGAGACTACAGGCCAGCGGCAAGGATAAGTTAGTCTTGCTGGTAGTGTCAGATTTTGACCCGGAAGGAGAAGTAATCTGTCATTCCTTCGCGCGTTCGATGCGTAACGACTTCAAGATCAGGAACATTCACCTGATTAAGGTTGCACTCACCTTGGAACAGGGGGTGCGCTTTAATCTGCCGCAGGACTTGGAAGCCAAGCCGAGTAGTACCAACTATAAAAAGTTTGTTGCCAAATACGGCACGGCGGTTTCCGAATTGGAAGCCCTGCCGCCGCGCATCCTACAAAGTGAACTGCGCGCCGCGATTGATTCCGTCATGGACTGCGCGGCCTATAACGCTGAAATCGAAGCAGAAAAGACAGATGCGGCTTATTTGGACAGGGCCCGGCGCAACATCCACCGGGCCGCACTGGTAGAGGCTCAGAGAAGTGACGCGACACCATGACCAAAACTGACGCGACACGTCGCGACACCGTGTCGCAGGATGGCATCGGCATCGAGGCGGCGGCCAAAGTACTGGGAGTGTCGCGCCGCACGGTGCAACGTCGCATCAAAGCGGGCGAACTTGAGTGCATCGAAGTTGACGGCGAACGCCTGGTAGTACTGCCCGCGACAGTGTCGCGACGTGTCGCGACAGAACCCGCGTCAATTGACGCGACACCGCGACAGATTGACGCGACAGACAGCGACACGGTGTCGCAAGTACTGCGGGAGGTGTTGGAACGGGAGCGGGAGCAGAATCAATTCTTGCGCTCTCTTCTCGAAGCCCGCGACCGTGATGCTGCGGAATTGCGCGCGGCATTGCGCGAGGCTTTGAAGCTGGCACCTAAACAACTAACTGACGGCAGCAAGTTGGAACAAGTTGAAACGGGCCGCGAGAATGCTCCACAAGCGGCTTTAACTACAAATGCAAGTCAAACCACGCCGGGGCCGATAACCGGCGCTGTAGGGCGCTCAGGTACGCGAGTACTCAAGCCGTGGCAACGTGTGATTATGCGGATGATTGGGGCGAGGTGAATCTATGAATAGCGACGCTGAGAGGTTGAATATGCATCAAACTAAAATCAGTTTCGACCACAACCACAAAATAGTACATCTATCGATAGACATCGGCGCTGATGAGGTAAAGTGGGATAACAAGCAGAGACTTTACTATGTGCCGGGACCTCGCCAGCGCCGTCTGCCGCGTGCCTTGTGGGACCAAGTTCAAGACAAAATCTCAGAGGCAATCTGGCGCGAAATGCTGAAGGCCACACAGCGGCTCCGGCGGGGACATGTCGGCATGCCTGCATGGCGCGAAACACTCCTAAGCCTTTTGCTTAAAAGAGATATGCTGCACATCTGGCTTATGCGGGGCGGTTTCGACACGGTTCAATATCCTGTAGAGGAACTGTCGCGCCTGTTCACGGATCGGGATCAGAAATACATAGCATTAACCCAATGGGCAGACAAAAGGTACTTAGACGACTTGATAGAAGGTATCCGCGCCGGCGCCTTTGGTGCAACCTTAGAATTCGGTAATTTTCAGAACCGGCTCAAGATACTGCTCACAGAGGATATTTACGACTTTTCACCGTGGCACGCGATAATTGAGGAAGCAATGCGTTGACCTTGTAAAGTTTAGTCATGTTAAGTAGAATTAAATGCAGATGTCCACAATTGAATAGGCCACCGCACGACGTTAGTGCTATTACGCCACCATTAACAAGTCTACGCTCTAAATTTTTAGAGCCACCGCTTGGCAATGGTGGCGTTTGTCGTTTTAGGGCCGATATTCCGCCGTAGCCAGTAGGAACGAATGAGGCCACACAGCGACCGCTTAATACAAACCAAAAAACCTCCATCGCAAAATGGAGGTTCCCAGGTAAAGCGGGCAGCTTATTTAGTTGCACAGGAAGCGGCAATTCCCATGCAAGGCAATTTTAACGCAGCATCAGACGCGCCGCAAGCCGCGCCGGAATCTCTCCGTAGTACTCCAGATACCCTCAACGGCACCAGTAACGGCCACTCTCCAAGGTTTGATGTTATAGCCTGGCTAAAACGCGCCGGCAGGCAAGCCGATGTACTTGTCTGGGCTATACACGATGACGCCGCCGCCGCCGAAATTTACCCCGACGCCTGGATACTTCCTGACCCCATAGCCCGCGCCATATTGGACACCGGGCGCGAGATTTATAACACGCCGACTTGCGATCCGCACACGCCCGAATCTATAGGCGAGCGATTGCAGGAAAAGGCGCGCGCGACAGCATCAAATGAGGAATTCCAAGTACTCACTAAAGCCGCCGCCGCCGTGGTAAAGCTGGGCGCGCCGACCGGCGACCCGCGCCGCGAGGTCAAGCGGC
>MWWE01000190.1_pt1 | contig 10923 bp, 18 predicted proteins | sample 1047301 | NCBI WGS metagenome assembly MWWE01 (sample SAMN06349973, study PRJNA376086) | soil metagenome | isolation source: MS1-1 sample Antarctic (ecotone) soil | place: Antarctica
GCCTGGGTCATCGCGTCGAAGGTGGAGCGCCGGATTGAGACCGGCTCTGTAACTATGCCCGCTTCGCGCAACGCCGCCGTCTCCAGCAGCGCGGTCGTCTCTTCTTCGATGGCTGCCTGCGCATCGAGCCGCGCCTGCACCTCCGCCTTCCGACTGTTCAACCGCGTCGTCTCGGCAACGTCCGTTGTCGCCGACAACTGCTCGCCGACCGCCTTCAGTTCTGCCTCAGCCACCTGCCGCGCTTCCGTGGCCGCTACCTTTCGTGATCTTAGTGCCACCGCTAGAGTGGCCGTTTCTACGCTCATTATCCGCTCCCTTGGTTTGTGACCGTCACCGGTCAGTTGTTCGGTGTTAGTGCGAGACCTGGCGCTCGACGCTGGCCATGTAATCGACGAGCTGTTGCTGCGAATACAAAACCCTTCGCTTGCCGATCTGGTAGAACTTCACTTCACCGCGGTGTCGTGCCCGCATCAACGTGAATCGGCTGACGCCAAGACGCTTGGCGGCTGTTTGCTCTGACAACATCTGTCCCATTTCGGTCTCCTCTTTGTGCTCCGGTCTAGTACGTCACTTGCCCCGCACGTGACGCACTTTACTGCCTCTCTTGCACTTAATTTGCGGAGGGGTGTCCGAAGCGACCCCTGCGACGGATAGATTAGGACGGGTCGGATTTATGGCGTGCGGAGGGATGTCCGAGTGGATGGATGAGGGATTGCACGTCGCGGCTGATAGTCGCTTCCGACACTTTCAACTCGCGCGCCATCCGCGCCTGCACGCCTCGAGACTTGTGCCCGTATGTCGTGAGTAGCACTCGCACCTTCGCGCGCCGCGCCCGGGCAATCATCTCGCGTTGAAAATTGTAGCGACGACGGCCACCGGCCCGCCGGTTGACCTGTTCAAGGGTCAAGTTCTGTCCAATCATAAGCGTGCAAGGTTCGGAGCTAAAAGGCTGTGTGGAGAGAGTTTTCAGACTTGAAAAACTTGATTATTCAAATCAGGCTACACGACTTGGGCGGGTTCGGGCACGCGCACGGACGTATTGACGTGGCCACAGGTCGGGCAGGGCGTTCTCTGGGCATACCGTTGGCGGTAGTAATTGATCGCGCGACGGTTTATGAGTGGCCACCCGCGCGCGGCGAGTTGCTGCCTGATATACACGGAGCCGTGGCCACCCGCGAGCCACTGGAGTACCTGCGCTCGCTGCGCTTTGTTAAGCCGCGGGGCTGTGCTGTTCATTTCGTGCCTCCGGAGAATCAGTCTCGAGATGAGAATCTATGATCATGGCCAGACTTCCCCAGAGAGCGCGATCCTTGGCTGTCAGTCGCCTGTGTCGAGCGTGCGACGCAGCTACATCAGCCATAACATGGAGGAAGGCCCGCGCTCGACACAGGTCGGTCAGGGCATCGAGTCGGAGAAAGAGGCGATCACGCGACTGTTGCCGGTCGTGCGCGTCGTGCAGGATTGCCAGTTCGCGGGGGGTGTGCAGCATGATCATGGAAATGAGATGCCACGATCCGCAGTGGCGTTATCTGACGCGCCGAAGCCGGGCGCGCAAGCCCTCGCGCGTGTAACCGTCACTCACCAGTGACGCGGCGAATTGCGCCGCCTCAGCGTGCCCGCCATGACCCAGAAACCATGCCGCCTCAGCGCGCGTCTCATCGTCCGCCGACTCAGAGAATGCGGCCATGTGCGAGCGTAGTCTATCAGCACCGCACGTCTCCAACACCTCGCCCCAATCCTTCGCCCCTTTCGAGCGCAAGCGAAACGTGCGAGCGCCGCGCGCCTCCAGATCGCGCGTAAGCCGCGCCGCCGCCTCATCGCCCGCCGCGTCCGCGTCCATCGCCACGAGCACCGGGCGGAAGGCGAGCGCCGCCGCGAGCCACGCCGGGGCCGACGTGCCGATGAGTGCGACGGAGGCCACGCCCGCGAGCCACAGCGCGAGCGCGTCAAACGGCCCTTCACAGATCGCCACTACAGGCGCGGAGAGTGCGCCCGGCGTGGCATAGCAGCCCAGACTTTTAGGCCCGGCGGTTTGCGTCTTGGGTTTTGCATGGCCGTCCGTGAATCTGCCGCTCACGGCCACGAGATCGCCCGACCTGTCGAGCACGGGAAAGAGCACAGCCGGTCGCCCGTACCAATTTTTTGAAAACCGCACGCCCGCCTCAGCTGCCGCGCCCGACGGGATGCCGCGCCTTTCGATGTAGACCGCGCCGGGCGTTTCATCGAGGGGCACGGATGCGGCCCACATTCCTTGCCAGTCGGGTGCGGCTGCCGCCGCACGCTTCAAGGGGTCGCCGTCGCGCGACGGAACAGCGAACGCCCGCGCTACAGCCGCCTGAGAGCGAGCCGCGCGGCTCTGTGTCGGGCTTGCCGTCCAATTGTCGGTGAGAAGCCCACGCGCGCCGCAGCGGTGACATACCCACGCGCCGGTGGAAGTGTTGAGCGCGAGTGAGCGGTGCGCCGCGTCTCGTGGTTTGCCGTCGCCGCACAGGTGACAGAGAAAGCGCCGCTCACGCCCGCCGCGCGGCGCTCGCGGGTCGTGTGCCTCCAGATCGGCAAGTGAGAGCGTCGCTGTGCTCACCCGTTCCCCCGAAACTCTTGCAGACGGCCACAGAAGCGCAGCGCGAACGTGACACCGGCGAGGCCGTGCCGATTCTTATGAATGGAGAGCGTCATACCCGTTTCGCCGCTCGCGTCGGGCCGCGTGTCTTTATCCGGCGACAGGTCAATCACCGTCTCCGCCATGTATTCGAGATCGCCTGAGCCTTTGCCCGCGTGCATCCCGCCGTCTTTCTGCCCCGCCCGGTTGCGGTGCGAGATCGCAAGGATCGGACACGCCAAATCAGCACCGAGGCGGGCCGCTGCGCTGAGGCCCGCGTTGATGAGATCGTAGTCAGAGGCCGCCACGAGTTCGCCGCCGACGCTGCGCGCAGATCGCGCCCAGATTTGAATTGAGTCTATGACCACGAGCAGATGACGCGCGCCCGCGCGCTCGCGCAAGGATTCTGCCACGTCTCGAATCGCTTCCGGCGACGCATAGCCGCGCGTGCCGTCCATGATCGCAAAGTGCGGCAAGTTCTCCACCGTCCGCAGGGCCAGCCGTCCGGCCTCTTGCGCGCCAAGCTCGCCGGTCTTGAGCTTGCCTAAGAATGTGCCCGTCTCTCGCGCGATGAGCCGCCGGAATAGTTCAAGCGTTGGCATCTCTGCCGAGACGTACAGCGCCGGGAAGAAACACGACGCCGCCGCCTGAAGAGCAAAGGCCGTCTTGCCCGCGCCGGGCGCGGCCTGAAGGATGTGGACGCCCGGCGCGAGGTAGCCGCCTAACGCTTCGTCTAACTCGCGCAGCCGCGTGACGGGGCCGCGCGGCATCCCGGACTCACGAGCGAGCCGCGCCGCCTCAGTGTCAGCCACCAGATCGGAAACCAGATCGCTCAGTAATGTGACGCGCGGGGCGTCCGTATCGCTCATGGGAACATTGCCTTTCTTGACGGCCTTCCGAGCGGCCGCTGTGGAATGCCCCGGATTATAGAGATGGCGCGTGCTCGCCGTAAGGGTGAGCATCGCGCCCGCTTCTTATTCTTTATTTATATTGTCGAAAGTCAGTATTGAGAAGAAAGGACTTACAGATACATTCCCGCAGTTTTGAGCAACATTCCCACAGTTTTGAGCAACATTCCCGCAGTTTTGAGCAACATTCCCGCAGTTTTGAGCAGTTATTTTTCGCCCGATTTTGCCGTGCGGCTGCCGCGCTTTCGTGCCAACACATTTTTCATTGCGGTGCTCTTGCGCGACAGTTCAGCAATGATCTTGATGCCGTCTGCCTTCGGGCGAATGTCGAGACGCTGACCTTTGAGCCAATAGTCTTGCCAGCCTTTGCGCTGTGTCGGCGCGGGATCAACCTCTTTATAGTCGTCGTGCTGCCGCCCGATAACACCACACTCTTTGAGCAGTTTGATTGCCTCATTCCAAATTTTTTGGGCGCGCTTTGGATCGCTACTATTCAGAACATCTTCAACCCATACTTTAGGGCGAAACAGGTCAAGCAACTCATAGCGGGTAAATTTACGTTCAAACTCTACGGTCATATCCTTTCCGCCGTGAGCGGGAACGATCTTCGCGCCCGCGCCGCGCTCGCGCCATAGTTGATTGAGAGCAAGCCCGATGCTGAGCGCCCACCCGCCGCGCGGCTGGTTCGTTGGGAGTCCTGCCAGCTTTCGCACGTTGATGAAGTGCTGTAGCACCCGCTTATCATCTCTGTGGCGGTCGAGCCACGGCCCGGCGGTCAGCGTCACTTTTACCGGCAATTCGCTACCGTCGAAACGCATTTGCTGTCCGGTTGCATACTGGAGTTCGCTGAGCATCACCAATTTGCTGGCAATCGTCAGATCGTACTTCGAGCCGGTCATCGGATCGGTGTAGCCGCCGGGTCGCTTGCCGTGTGAAGTAAAGCTATCGAAAACACACAGCACCCAGAAGATTTTCCGCCGCATGTCAACGCGCTCTTTAACGCTGCGCGGCCTCCATCCGACGGCGCGGATAAGATCATCAAGTTCAATAGTCGCGTGCTGTTCCTCTAGCGCCAATCCGAGACAGATGTTGTAGAGCAACACGCCTTCCGCGCCGAGGTCATGCAGTGCTGTGCGCAACCCGTCATAAGTCACGGGCATACCCCACCATTCGAGCGCTGGTCCCGCCGTTAATTTGGTCTGGATCGGTTCGCCCTCTACAGCATGCCGCAACGCAATTTCTCCGCGTACCTCTTGCCAGCGGCGCAGCGTGCGCCCATCGGCAATGGCAACGAACAGGTTGCGTGCTTCCATGAAAGTTTGCTGTGGCAAGACCTCCGGCAATTGCTGACGTTTCTTGCGAGGCGCGGGTTTCTCTTCTTTGGTTCGTCGTCGCGCAAGCTGCCAGAAGATTTGTTCTGAGACACTGCCTTTACTAATGTTCTCTGGTATGTGCTGCTCGATCTCATTAAGCAATAAGTCCATCACGCTGCTGATAGTCCCAGAGGTGAGCATGCCTTCTGTCAGATTCCACAGCGAGCCTTCTGTCAGATCCCAATCTGGCCGCGCTCGATGAAGCGCACTTGTTATGTCGTTATAATCGCTGTTCTCATCAACGTTCAGATCGGGAAATGCTAATCGTGCGGCCGTGCCGTAAATAACCCGTCCGATGAGCGCGTCATTTGCGTGTCGTTCTGCTTCGCTCACCGGCAATCGCCCCTCTTTCGAGCTTATAGTGAACACTTTGTCTCTCTCTTTCAGAAAAATCATTTTCTTGAACTTTTCATCCGGCATCGGCCAACCCCCGTTTCAACTCACAGCTTCGTCACATACGACTCCAAGTCTTTTTTCTTCACCTTCCAACCCCGCCCGATGATCTTCGCCTTCAAGTCGCCCGCCTCAATCGCCGCGCGCAGATGATTGCGCGAGAGACCGCTGAGCCGCGCGGCTTCGACGAGCGAGAGCGTCAACTTGTGCGCGATGTCTGAGAGCGTTGGGACAGGCTCCGTCAGGCGTCGCCGCTCTTGATCCAAGAGAAAAGCGACAGCTTGCGACAGCCGGTTGTCGCCATTGTCGCTACGTGTCGCTATTGCCTGCGACGGTTCCTGCACAGGCGGCGCGATGGCGGGCTGTGCTGCCGTGCGGGGCTGCTCTGCCAACCGGCGCACCTCATCCTCGTCATACATCGGCACGTCGCGCGTCGCGCCCTTCTCATAGGTCACGGACAGCTTGTTGCCCTTCGCCAGCCGCTCGACTTTGCGCGGCGAGGCGTTCAAGATTCGCGCGGCCTCTTCTTTCGTGATCTTCGGCATAAAAGCGAATGGCGACAACTGGCGACAGGTAACGACAAGAGGGTGTCGTTACCTGTCGCTATTCCTAATGCGCCGTGATGATGTGCTGCTCGAATAAACCGATCAATCTATCCAGCTTCGCATCCGTCCGCGTCTGTGCTGCCGCCAGCCCGGTAATGCTTTCAGTCGCCGACCGGATGAACTCGCTTTGCGTCTGTGCATATATGGCAAGCTGCCGCCCGGTCTCCGCGATCTGCGCGTCCGTGCGATCCTGACGAGCGGAGATGTCAGTTAGCCGGGACTCGTAGTTCGCCTGACTCTGCAATAGGAATTCAATCGCGCGTTCCATCTCTTCGCCGGTCATTTCTTCCCGCCTTTCTTATGCCGCTGGCTTGTCAGTCTCATCAAAGATAACCGCCGCGTCTTGTGCAGCCGTGAACTCCGCGAGGTTGAAGGGCGTCGAGTGCTTTTCAATCACCGCGACCAGCCGATCAAGATCAGGGTCAGCCGCGCGCCGCTTCGCGTGGCCCGGCATCGGCGGCATTTCCGCAAGCGCAGTTTGCACGTCTTGAACACCCCGCCCCAATCCTTCCAGAGCGAGGACACGATCAGCTTCCGGCAGAGCGTCGAGAACGCGCGCGACCGTCAGGACATACTTAGGCGCAGGGAGCGAAGCAAGGGCAGGATAACGCTCAATAGCCGCCATCGCTTCGGGCGAGGCTTGATGTTCGGGGGTGTTTTGCTTCACAAGGAACAACTCCATGAGCCGATGGTTCACTGTTTTACGAGCCTTCATTTCTTCCCGCCTTTCTTCTTCGTAGAAGTGCCATTGCTCGCGCTGGCTTGCCCTGTGGCTGCGTCTTGAGGATTTAGTGCGGACTTGGGCACAGGGCCGGGCTTCGGCAAGACGAAACCCTTCAACGCGCTTTCCGGCACGACCCAGTAAGACACGCCCAGTTCTGAGGTCTTCAACTGTGCTCCGACGAATAAACGCCGATGCAACCAGCCGCGCGCCGTCGATACCTTCACGTCGTAACGCGCGGCAATGTCTTTAACGCTTAGCATCTTTTCAGCCATGCCGAGAAGATAACACACCCGCTGAGATTGTTACAAGATAATTCTCAATAGGTGTACCCAAGACTTAAAGTAAATTCTTAACATACCTATTGAGAATTATCTTGCTATTCTCAATAGGTATGTTAATATCTCCCTTGTCAGACGGAATCAACGAAAGGACAAACGACAATGAACTTAGACAGCCTCAAAAGATTCGAGTCGGAAACAGTCATCACGGAAGACTTCGCGGTCACAGTCGAACGCACGGGCCGGGGCAGCTTCGCCACCGTCACGGACGAGATGAGCGAGTTCAACGGCCAGTACGCCTTCGCTTCGGTGCCGTCGGTCGCTTTCGGAATGTTGATGCAGAAGATCGCCGCCTTCGCGAAGGCGGCGTGAGGGGAGGGAACCGGTGAACTTGAATCAGACGAAACTCGAGGAAGTTATTCAGGCCGCCTTCGACGCGGCGACATCGGGCGGCGGGCGCGATGCGCAGAGGTGGGGCTTCGCCATCGCGAAGGCGAAGCAGCAACTGGAGTCGAATCCGTTTCTCCACTTCGACGGCGACGCGCTGTTGATTCTCTCGGACTCAAACGAAATCTATCGCGCGAATGGTTCCTGCCAGTGTCGCGCATTCAGGAATCATCAACCGTGCTGGCACCGCGCCGCGGCAAGACTCGTCGAGCGCTACAACGAAGCGAGGTAAAGAGATATGACCGCCACCGAACAGAAGATCGAAGCCCTGAAAAAGACGCTCAACTTAATGGCGCGCATCGCCGGCGACATTCAGAGCGACGACTACGAAGCCCTCGACGCGCTCCGCCGCGCGCTCCGTGACGCCGGGTGCGAACTGTTTGAACTGGAGTTGTCGTTGCAGCCTAATTTGGAAGGAGACTTTATTGAACGGTCGCAAATAGAAGCGCGCGGCGTGCGAGTCCTGACAGATGCACACGCCGCGCAAGTTATCAACCACCTCGCAAACGAAAGGATTGACGAGATGAAGAATACAACGAACAAGAGAGCAGGGAAAGCCGCCTCTAAACGAAGCGCGACACTCAAACAACGCGCGCAAGCGATCATCAACAACACGACCGACTACGACATTGACACGCGGCTGGCGGTTTCGCTCGCACTCAGTAGCCTGACGTTCTACGAAAGCGGCGGGCGCAGTGCTTTTTCGCCGGAAGAGTTGCCCGCTCACATCGCGGAAGGTGAAAAGGAATTGCTCGAAGCCGTCGCTCGCGCCGAAGCTGGAGAGCCTGTCAGAGACGATGGTATCGAAGAGGGATACGGCGCGGCGGCGCGCACCATGATCGGCCTACTCGACAATGAAGCTGTCCCTGATTTTTTCAAGGGAGCTATCACACGGATACTCAATTTAATTCAGGCCGAGATTGGCATAAAGCTATGGTCAGAGACAGCCGAAGGTGATGCGGAAACCGGAGGTTATTCCACACTCAGACTCGCCCGCTTCTTCAAGTTCCATCAGTTCTACGATCTTGAGATCGAACGGAAGAAAGACCTTGCCGAACTCATCGCCGCCGTGCTCAACCACCGCGACGTGCCGTGGGAAATCAAGAAATATCTGGACGAGGGTGTGAGCGAGACTTTCAACTCACTTGACGACGCGGACAGTGTTACCAGATCGCCTGAATACATTCGGCGCGTCCTCGCAGTTCGCCGGAAAGAGAACGAGCAGAAGAAGGCAAAGGATGGTGCATTGAAATGAGCGCGAACGCGCCTTTCAAAACGCTCCCGCTCGGCAGATCGGGCAAGGTCGCATTGGTTGATCAGGAAGAGTACCCGCGCCTCAGTTCTTACAGTTGGCAATTTACTTCTCGTCGCGGGCGGGATGACGCCCGCCGCTACAATCTCCCGCGCCACAAGGGATTGGGACACACGCAACTTTCACACGACGTTTTGAACTTGCCGCGCGGGTTGCACGTCCGCTATCTGAACGGCGATAGACTTGATTGTCGAAAGGCCAACCTCCTGCCCCTCTATGGCAACGTCGCGCAGCACAAGAGGCCGCTACGTAACCCTTTCTTCGTCACAGTCTCCATTGACGACATTAAGTTTCACGTCGGCATGTGGCCTACGAAACAAACCGCCGCACAGACGGCACGGATCGCGGGCGAAGTCGCCGCACAGCTTCGCGGGCGTGGACTCACGCGCAAGCGCATCCAGTGGCGGCTTGATGTTGCTACCGGCCGCGCGCGGCACTTGCTCGCCGACGGAGGCGCGGAACTGGCGCGGCAGATACGCTCCGCTCTACCCGCGAACCTCTCGCCGGACGTGCGCGACGAAGCGATCCAGGAAATTTCGCTCGCCGTGCTGGATGGTCAGATCACGCCCGACGAAGTAAGCGAATCGGGCGTGATCCGTCACTACTTGCGATCCGGCGCAAGGTTGGCTCGCCTTACTGATTACCGCCACATGTCGCTTGGCCACTGCATCGCCGACGGGCTGCGACTGATAGACGTACTGGCCGCGTGAACAAGTGAAAGCGGCTTAAACAAGATCGCTCTGTCAAAAGCAGAGCGCACGCATTCGCCGTGAGGGCGGCGAACGAAACATAATTTCCAATTATCGGACTTGATAATGAAAACGGGCGTGAATCTCGAGGCGAGACCGCAAGATGTAGATAAGGGCCGGTGTCACCATCGGTGACGATTGTTACGAACGGTGACGGCTTTTTCAAGATCGCTCGAAAGTGCGTCCGACCACAAAATCTAGCGCCCAATTTTTAGAAGCGAATAATTTAAGTGCAGACTCGGTGTACTCATGCTTTCCCCCTCTGGTTACGAATCCAGATAGGCGGATCTGCCTCGAGCTCGATGCGCAGGCGCGCCAACTCGAGGCGCTCGCGCGAGCGCGTGCGAATGTCGTAGATGCGCAGCAGGCCGAAGATGAGGAGATTGAGGAGCGACATGAGGACCGCGGGCGTGCCGTACTGCCCGAGCAGGGCCAGCGGCGCGAAGCCCGCGGTCAACACTCCGCCGTCTTTTACAAGGTCTTGGAAGTAGTGCATAGGATCGTCCATTGGTGTGAAACGTCCCCCGGTGCTGGCAGTGGTCAACGCCGTAGCACCGGGGGATGTGGACGGAACCGAAGGAGCGGTGCCAACCCCGGCTCCGAACATCGGTGAAAGCGGACCTAAGAATTCAGGCGCGTCAACTCTTCTTTGAAACGGGCGTTGGACTTGCCGAAGGTGTCGCTCAAGCCGCTGCATACGCCGGAAAGATAGTTGAAAGCCTGTCGTGCCTTAACAACTTCGGACTCGAGAGCCGCGATCTCCTGCTCGTGCTCCGCCCGGCGTTTGACGATGGCGCGCTCCGCATCAATGATCGCCTCTTCGGCGGCGGGAATTTGCGAGACCGGGAGAGCGAGTCTGGCAGCCCACTCTTTGTTGCTCCCCGCGTTCTCGAGCGCGCCCGCCTCTCCGATCAGGAAAGGCAATTCGCGCTTGCGACGGCCAAGTTCCGAGAGCCGGGGGGCGTCGCCGCGCGCGACGGCCGCCTTGATCTCGGTATCAATGTCGGCGAGTTCTCTTTCAAGTTTTCGTCGCTCGCCGCGCGCCGCCTCGTGAGCTTGCGCCAGTTCTTTTATCTTCGCTTCATTTTCCGTTTTGTTCATCGCTTCTTACTTCTCCTAGTTGCTGGGGTGATGAATTTAATCGACGACGTGGCCGCCGGTTTTGATGTGGGCCATGCGCGCGGACTGATCAAGCCGCTCGAAATCGGCGCGCCGCATCCCGCCGGCGGGGACGGGCAACTGCGACTTCACGATTTTCTCGGGCGGATCGGTGACTATGCCGCCCCTTTTCGCGTACGCCATCCGCTGCGCCTGGGTCATCGCGTCGAAGGTGGAGCGCCGGATTGAGACCGGCTCTGTAACTATGCCCGCTTCGCGCAACGCCGCCGTCTCCAGCAGCGCGGTCGTCTCTTCTTCGATGGCTGCCTGCGCATCGTGCCGCGCCTGCACCTCCGCCTTCCGACTGTTCAACCGCGTCGTCTCGGCAACGTCCGTTGTCGCCGACCATTGCTCGCCGACCGCCTCCAGTTATTCCT
>MWWE01000191.1_pt1 | contig 10858 bp, 15 predicted proteins | sample 1047301 | NCBI WGS metagenome assembly MWWE01 (sample SAMN06349973, study PRJNA376086) | soil metagenome | isolation source: MS1-1 sample Antarctic (ecotone) soil | place: Antarctica
CGGTGATCCACATTTCCACGTTGGGGTCCCGGACGGCCTCCATGTTGCGCGGGTGAACGTCGATGATGCACCGCGATCCGCCGGCGGTCTCGTACTTTACCGCTTGCTCCTCCTGTCCTTGCGTGGGTTATCGGGCCGGATCTGGTGGCCGGTTGTCTTCCCGTCGGGCGAGTACATGGGGACCACGAGGGCCGGCGCGCGGCGCTGGTACGACTTGAAAGCCTCGGGCAACTCCGAGCGCCCGTGCGCCGTCCGATAACCGCGCTCGGCTGCTATCTCAAGGGAGATTCCCGACCCTTCTATGTGTGAACGTTGGTGGTTCTCTGAGAGATGACTGAGGTAAAATGTCATCGCAAACCTCGACTTCTGGTTAAGGATTTGCATCTTCTGGAGGTCCGGATCGGCTTGGCGGCAGGTTCCGGGCCTCTTTGTTTGTTCCGTTCTGGCTATCATTCGGGTATACTCTCCTTCGGTTGTAGATCGGGGTCTCACGCTTGGTCGGTGGCGAGACCCTTTTTTATGCCGTTTTTGCTAAGTACGCTTCTCTCGTCGCCCCTGCCCGGAACGCTTCGATGATCTCGTTAACGCGTTCCAGCGGTATGCCTGTCAAGCCTATAGCCTCCGCTTCTAGAAGCGCCTCCCCTACAAGCTCTGTCAGGATCTCGGTCGATCTGACCTGGGCAAGGCCCACATACCGCTCCACCAGCACATCAAGCTGGGCTTCCGACGGCCGCGGGCCTTGCGCTAAAGGGCGTGCCTCGCCCTCCTCGTAGCGGGGATCGGTGAGCTGCAGCGGATCAACGTCGAGCGCCCTCGCGAGCTTCTGTATCGTGCTCGGCCGCGGGCTAACCTTGCCTCCCTCTACGAGTCCCACCGTGTACTCCGCGAGTCCTGCCTTCTCCGCGAGCGCTGCTTGAGAGAGCGCGTTGCGTTCCCTCCAGTACCGCACCGCGGGACCTATGCTCGCCTCCACTTCCCGAACCTCCAATCTCGAACCTCCGATAGGCGGATTTATTGACCCAACATTATGAGCACCTCTTGCCCAAACATCTAGGTCTAAGGCCAATTTTAAGCCAAAATCCAGGAATATATTACCACAACGGCCAGTAAATAGGGTATAATTAGGGTGTCGAATAAAGAAGGCCCCGCAGGAGTTCGCGCTCCCCGGAGCCCGGCCCAAAGAGCGGAGGCTCAATGGACACCAAGACTCTACCGCAACCAGAGCAGCGCACCACCACCGAACCACAACCAGGGTACGTGCTCCGCGGCCACGGCCTGTTCGAGCTTCACCGCGGCGAGGTGCTCCGCGGCTACCAGGGTGCCGGCAAGTGGCTCATCCCGTCCGGGTCGGAGTCCGGCAGGCTCTATGAGGTCCGCGTTGGCATCCGCCCGGAGCGCAACCGTTGCGAATGCGTTGGCTTCGAGCATCACCGGCATTGCAGCCACGTCGTCTGCGCTACCATCGTCGGCAAGAAGAGCGCCGTATGTGACTGTTGCGGAGAGCGCCGCTGGTGGTCTCAGCTTACCGAGGTCACCGAGGATCACGAATCGCTCACCTGGTTCCCCGGAGACCTGCTCTGCTACTCGTGTCTTCACGACCACGGAGGTATCGCGTAGTGGTGCGGGCGATCGTCGCGGGGGCGCTGCTATCCGGCGTCCCCGCCTACGCGGTGTTGGCAATCCTCGGCCGCCTGGTGGCATCGTGAGGCGGCCACTCTGGATTGTCGGCCTGGTGCTGCTTGTGCTGGACGGGCGGCGGGTGGTCGCTCTGATCGGCCCTTGTGACCTCGAAAACTCCCCCACCGAGGAGAGGACGGGGTAGAATGACGGCGACGAAACACAGACCGCACCACGACGCGACCTTGACGAGACGGCGACGAAACGAGGGAGGAGGAGACGGTGCCTAAGCTCTGCTCAGTTTGTACCAGCGAGCGGCGTGACGTGGTGAACCGGGTGGAGAGCCTGGCCGAGCCTTAGCGTCACCGAGGTGAACATCTCCATCACCGACGTCTTCTTCCCGCAGGAAGAGCAGAGCCAGTAACAGACCCGAGCCGCCGGGATCGTATAAGGTCCCAGGGCCCACGACAGAGGAAGGATGCAGTGAGCGTGAGCTACGGTAACGGAAAATCCAACGGAGGCGGCCAGCAGAAGTCGCAGGAAGTAGCGCAGCAGGGCCAGCAGAAAGCCGGCCAGGCCGCCGAACAGGGACGCGAGAAGGTCAAGGGCCAGATCGCGACACAGAAAGAGCGGGCGTCCGGGGAGCTTCAGGGCATAGCCCAGGCCCTCCAGCAGACGAGCCAGCAGCTAAAGGAGCAGGACCAGAACTCCATCGGCCAGTACACCGACAAGGCCGCCGAGCAGGCCGAGCGTCTGGCCGACTACCTGAGCGAGACGGACTCCGAAGAGCTCGTAAGCGAGGTCGAGGATTTCGCGCGCAACCGGCCGGCCGTCTTTCTGGGTGGCGCGTTTATCGTTGGCGCGGCGGCCGCCCGCTTCCTGAAGAGCTCCGCCGGCCAGACCGGCGACCTCAAGGAAGAGCTAAAGCAGGAGGCCGAGGAGATACAGAAGAGCGTCAGCCCCGGTAACGGAGGAGGGGGAGAGAGCTAGTGCAGCGGACCAGAGAAAACCAGTCCGTCGGGGAGCTTCTGGGAGACCTCTACCGGGGCGTCTCGCAGGTGATCAGCCTGGAGATAGAGCTCGCCAAGACGGAGATCGGCCAGAAGGCATCCCGGGTCGGCAAGAACGTGGGCCTTCTCGCCGCCGGCGGGGCCATAGCCTACGCGGGCTTTCTGGCGCTCCTCGCCGCGATCATAGCCGCGCTCGCCACGTTTACGTACACTTGGCTGGCCGCCCTCATAGTGGCCCTGATCGTGCTCGCCATCGGCGGCGTGCTGGTGATGAGCGGCCTCAAGACACTGCAGCAGGAATCCGTGGCCCCGCAACGGACGCTCGATACACTCAAGGAGGACAAGGAATGGATGACAGACCAGACCAGGTAAGAAGGCAGGAGACGCCGGACGAGGGCGCCCGCAGGAAACTCTCCCGAGAGAGGGGCGAGATCAACCCGAATCCCTCCACGGCCGAGGATGAGCTGGAAGAGATGCGCCTGGAGCTTGCCAGAACCCGGGCCCAGATGAGCGAGACGGTCTACGCGCTCCAGGAAAGGGCCAACCCCCAGTACGTGCGCGAACAGGCAATCTCCCAGGCAAAGGACTCGGCGAGGGAGGCCGGCTCCTCCATGGCGAGTACCGTCAAAGAGAATCCCGTGCCCGCGGCGTTGACCGGCGTGGGCCTCGTGGGCCTCGGCTGGCTCGTGGCGAGCGCCCGCAAGACGAGCTCTGGGCAGCAGGGCTCCGCGCAGCAAGGCGCCCCGCTCGGACCCCGCTACTACGGTTCCACGGAGGACTACGCAGAACGTTCCTACCCTACCCACTACGAGGACCGGGAGTTGGATCGGGAGTTCGAGATCCGGGAGCCCGAGAGGTCCTCGCAAGGTGCCGAATCCCAGGGCACCGGGGATGGGGCCCGTGAGAGGGCGGGCCAGATAGGCGGCCAGCTCCAGGGACGGGCGAGAGACGCCGGAGGGCAGGCCCAGGAGAGAGCCGGCCAGGCCGGCAGGCAAGCCCAGCAGCAGGCCCAGCGGGCCAAAGACGGCTTCCAGCGGGTGCTGCAAGAGAGCCCCCTGGCCCTTGGAGCCCTGGCCGCCGGTATAGGGGCGGCGGTGGCGTTCGTCGTTCCCGCCACCAGCAAGGAGAACGAGGCCATGGGCGAGACCCGGGACAACCTCGTGGAACGCGGCAAGGAGGCCGCCAGGGGACAGCGGCAGAAGGCGCAGCGGGTCCTGGAGGAAGGCCGGAGCTCCGCCGAGCAGGAGGCCCGGAACCAGGGCCTCGTCGAGTAACCGGGCGACCGATGGCGCGAGTATCGTCGGAGCTCGCCGCCGGCGCGTCCGGGGGTCGGCGGCACGAGGAACTCTGCGGTCTTCTCCAACGGGCGGCCCGGCTCCTCGCCGGCGACGACCTGAGGGGTGCCCGAGAGGCGCTCGAAGAAGCGTCCATGCTCATGGCCCTTCGGCCGCACCACGATGGAGTTCGACGCGAGGACCACCCGCGACGAGGAGGGTGACACCATCGCGTGGGAGACCGTGGAGGGACAGAACGTGCAGACCCCGTTTTCGTCTCCCAACCCCGTAGGCTTGCGAACTTCTACAGCGTGTAGACGGGCTCCTGGCGGCCATCTTGTGCGTTCCGTAGGCGGAAAGCCTGGAGATATGCTGCAAAGCTTCGGTTACATTCGCCGATGCTAGAGAGCATGGTCTCCACCATACTTTCTCTGGCAGATGCTGCTTGGCAGCATCTGGTTACATTCGCCGATGCTAGAGAGCATGGTCTCCACCCAGCGGGTTCGGTTGGGGCTTGCGCAGGGAGATAGAGAATCGTCTCGCGCAGAGAATCGTCTCGCGCAGAGAATCGTCTCGCGCGAGACGATTCTGACTCTACCGAAACTCGTTGTGGCCCCACCTCTGTTGGACCGGGGAGTTTTGAGTCACCGTGACTCAAAACTCGGAGAATCGTCTCTAAGCGACGTTGTGGCGGTGCGGTGGTTATAGGACGCCGGACCAGACAACGACGGACGTTACGGGCTGGCCTCGCGCCGCTGGCGGAGGTCTCTAAGCGCCCGCAGCCTCGCACGGCGGATGGCCGCGCTGTTTGCGCACGGATGGCACAGAATCAGCGCGATGGTGCTGTCGGCTAGCGGGTCGTGTCCGGACGGGGACGGGTGGAATTCCCTCACCGGTGTTTCTTCGAGTGCGGCTATGGATTCGCGTCCGGTACCGCCACGAGCTCTTCTATTCATTCTTGAGGGTCCCCCTCGTCCTCTTCTGGCTCTGCCAAGGCTTCGCCGGCGTGGGGTGAGACACAAGGCATGGTAAAACGGCGGCCGGTCGCCGTTTTTGGTGGCAGCTGCCGATCTTCGCCGGCGTGGGGTGAGACCGGTGAAGGGAGGTTTGATATCAATTCCCCCCGTCACAAGTGGCAGCTGCCGATCTTCGCCGGCGTGGGATGAGACGGTGACCCAGATCTGGGTCACCCTGGTAGTTGCGGGGGTGCCGGAGAGATCAGCCCACACGGGTCGAGGATCTCCGGCCCTCAGAACACACACACCACCAACGCCTGTACGGGCTCGTGCGGGCCAGCCTCGCTCGCCTGTGGCGAAGCCTACGGCGAAGCCTACGAAGGAAACCAGCAACCGCCGCGAAACTTCGCGCACGGGACCGCGTAGGCTACGCGCAGCCCTGCCGGCCATACAGATCCACGGATATCTATCCAACCGCGTTACAAGCGCTCTTTACCACACCCCGGAAGCGAAGCCGCAATCGCGACGCAATGCGGGGTACGGGACCGCGCTGTTTCGCGGCATGCAGGATCTTGTATGTGGGCTTCCGGGAATTCTATTTATCGACAGCTCGGCAGCTGCAACAAAAGGCTAGCGCAGGCTAGCAGCTGGGGGTATCAATCCCGCACCCACCGTCTCCCGGCCCTCGTGCGCGGTGGTGGTCTACCTACGACGGCCGTTGTACGGCGGTTTGTTCCACCACTCGCTGCCGGGAGGTCCATTCTCTGGGAGGCCGTCATTCTCGCCACCCGGCGGGGGGTGGTACTCGTGCGGCGGCTTCGTGCCGTAATTGATCGGCAAGACGCTCGTAACCTCTCCTCTGGCCCCGAACGCCAGGGTGCGCCGCTGCGTCGGCCCCATGACGCCACGCAGGCCTCCGCTAGGCTTGAGGTTCCCGACCGCCTTGAGGTTGCCGCGGGGAAGTCTCTTCTTCTTCGCCATTCAGTGCCTCCTCTATCGTAGTGCGTTCTTGATAGTTCGTACCTCTCCGTCCCCGCGCCTGATAGCCATCCACAGCGCCAGGCTCACCGCGAATATAAGGTCGTCGTGATCCCCCTCCCGGATGGCTTCGAATACCACGTTGCCGGTGTGCGTCTGTCGTGGGCGGAAGCTACGTAGCTCTTCGGCGAAGATCGGTCCGTGGGGCATGGCATCCGCCGGCGGAAGCTTCAGGCGTCCCCACCCTAAGAGCTTTTTGCTCTCGCCCACGAGGATATTCCGGGCGACGTTCATGTAGTTCATCTTTCCCCGGTTCTCGCTCTGGCCGGTCGTGATGGTCACGGGTACGAACAGGTCCACACCTTCGAGCCGGGAGCCTTCGGCGCCGCTCCTCAGCTCGTCCACCATCGAGCGGCCAGGCCCCGAGCCGTCTATCGCGAGCGCAACCCTGTGGTTTGCCATCTGCGGGGAGTCGATAACCTTTTGGAGCGTCTTGCGGATGTTGGGATACAAAAGATGCCCAACTGAAATCTGTGCAAGGCCAACACGTGGTAATCATCGTGGAGCCACTGAGGCACGGCGTACTTAAAGCCGGGCTTGCGGTTCTGCCTGGCGTACGCGGCGATCTCGGGGTCGTGCTCGGGGTTGGGGTTCCGGATCCGCTCGACTATGGCGAGCGCGGTGTGGTCGGCCGCCTGGCCCAAATCACACCCCATGAAGCGTGTGCTCCTCATGCGGGACGCCTCGCCGGCGTAGTTGCCAACAGAGCTAGTCAATGGAGTACGGCTCCTCTCCTGGAATGAACAGGGGTTTTACGGCCGGGTCGTACATCCCGGATATCTCCGCCTCGCTAAAGAGTTGCTCAGCGCTCTCACGAAACTCACACATAAATTCCTGCGCGAAGAAGCGCTCACCCAAAGACTTCTTCTCGGCCTCCAAGAAGAGGGGCGGTATCCGCGGCACCTGAGTAGCCGGAACCTCGAACCTCTGCCACGGCTCGAAGCCGTCGTGCCATTCTCTGAAGAAGAAACCGCGCCTACCCCACGGCGTGCTGAGAAGCATGAGCCTTCCGGCGGAGACCGCCAACATGGGCCGAATCGCAAAATAAAGCTCGTCTGAAACCCTGGCCGCCTCATCTACGATGAGCAAATCCACGTTGGAAAAGCCGCGGACCGAGGCGTCGGTGGAGCCGGGCAAAGAGACGATCCTGCTCCCGTTTTCGAGTGCTAGCCAGAGCGTCGTCTCCGAAGCCGCCGGTACGGGACGCCCGAGAACCCGGTAGAGGCCAGCGACCTTCATGTAGAGTTCAGAAGACTGCCTCAAAGCCGGCGCCATAAGCAGCACCAGGCTCTCGGGAACGTACAGGGCGCGGTGTAGGGCAAGGACCGCCGCCATCGTGGATTTTCCCGACTGGCGACAACAGTTCAGCATGGTCCGGTCGGCATCGGACGACAGGAGGTCCTCTTGCCACGGATCGGGGTCGAGGCCGACCCCACGGGCAAACGCCACGCGGTCGAGGGCGAGGCTGAGATCGTGGCTAAGGTCTAGCACTACTCGCCTCTTCGATGGCCACCAAAACAGCGTTACGGGCCTCCGAGTGGCCCTCCAAAGCCCCGACGATAAGAGCACGTAACGACAACCACTGCGGGCTCAAGTACAGGTTGAGGGTTGGCGACTCGTTTATGAGCTGGGCGAGCTTGGCCTGCAGCTCTAGAGCCTTCAATGCTTTATCGCACGCGGCAAGGGCCGTCCTGAAGTCCTCCGCTTCTTCGGCCTTCCCCTTGAGCCGGGATATATCGGCCTTCTCGGTTTCCAGCTCGCGTTTCAAGAGGTCCGCGTCGGCGATGTCTCCGGCATCCTGGGAGGCCAAGATCTTGGCGGGCAGGTGCTCCTGGACGTGCCTACTGAGGGCTGCGGGCGATACCGAAAAGCGTTTCGCTATATTCCGGTAACTCTCTCGGCGCACGAGGTCTAAGTCGATCTGCCAGGCGCCTTCGTGGATACATATGGAACACGCGCGGGCCACTTAGCTAGCCACCGCTTCCGATGGTTCGGTGTCGTCGAGGCCGGCGTCGTGAGACTCTATCCCGTGATATCCCGGACGGTATCGTCCCGCCCTGGCGGCAATGATGCCACGCTCTCTCATGGAGGATGCTAACTCGAACCGGTCGCGTCCGAGCTGAAGACTGCGGCCCTCGGTCTCGGCCTTGACCACCGCGTCGGTCTTGTGGTCGGCGAGTGCTTCGCCGATACTCGCGGCGGCTCCGCTTCGCTGCCCAGGCGCAAGCAACCCGACATGTTGGCGGGCGAGTTTAAGGCCGGCCAGGTCGCCCTGCTCTTCAAAGCCCGCCGCATCCATGACGAGGTTTCCCGGGCTCCGCTGCCACACGGGGAGATGCACACTAGTGAGTAGCGACATTCTCTCCAACTCCGCGTTGGTCGTCGGTGGATTGGCCTGCTTCTTCGCCTCCTCTATCCCGGCGTCGAAGCCCTGGAGCACTTCCCGGCGCATCCTCGCGTAGTCGGAGGCGAAGTTACGCCGAGCCTCGGCCAGCTCCAGGGTTTTGGCCTCCGGGGTCAGCGTCCTCGACTCTTCGATCTTCTCTACCGCGGCCTTATGCGCCTTTTCGAGGCGCCCGAGCAGGGCCTTCGTCGGAGCCTGGCGAAGTTTGCCAGCTCGCCAGCTCGCCAACATTTCTGACAAGTCCATAACTACTCACCGTTCCTTTCGCTAGATTTCTTCTTCTGCCGGGCCTCCCGACGCCTCTCCTCTCGACTGGAGAGCTGCTTAGGGCCTCGGGGACCTCCAGCGAAGCTCGGAGGCGCCAGGCCCGTTGACTGGGGCGTTGGAGGCAACTTCCATTTGCGCGTCATGATCGGCCCCTCTCATTTTTCGGCTCGCCCCCGGTCCGATGGGGCAGGGATCCCACCGCGGGGGTAGGAGGCGTCTCAGTTGTATTATGTTGATTACCCTCCGGAGGCGGGATCTTTCGTACCGCGGCGCCGCGGCGGCTGGTGATGGCGGCCCACTCGGCGCGGGTAGGTTGACGGCGTTCCTTCACGCTAGAGGTCCTCACCGTCGAGCAACCGCCGGTGCATCCCCATCATCTTCGTGTGCCGCTTCAACGCTCGGTCTCGGGCGTACTTCGCTCTCTCGTACTCGACAGCGGTCTGCCCCACCATCGCGCCGGCGGCGTCTAGCTCCTGCTCGATCTCCTCCAGTCGCTGGCGCCCGGCCTCCGCTTTGGCCCGGGCCATCTGTGATTCGACGCGGCCGTCGGTCTCATTCGTCGTCGTCATCGTCGTTGCTCCTTTCGATCGGTTGTCATGCCGCGCTTCTGTTGAAGACAAATTCCGCGTTCCCGTACTCAGGCAATCGCTCGATCCGGTAGCCCATCCGGCGCACGGCGGGCGGGATGTCCCGCCACCTCAACCCCTCCTCCATCGCGATCTCGCACAAAAGGCCCATGCGGACCTGCTGTTGCTGGCTCATGGCGCGCCTCACCAGGGCCTCGATGGCTGGCGGCGTCGGGGCGCGATTCAGCTCCTCTTCCTCACGCATCTCGCGCATCCTCCTTTCACGCAGCTCCTTGCTCCGTCGCGCCGCAGTTAGGCCGGCCACGGTCCCGCCTCGCCTGCGGGCCTCCAGGTGTGTCCGATACGCAATCCCATCCTCGCGGTCCTTGTTCGCCTGGCGCCTGGCCTGCTCTATCTCTCCCGTGCGCTCGCGCTCCTCTTCGAGCCGGGAAAGCCATTCGCCCACGAGCCGGATAACGTCGCCCTCGCATTCGATAACTCCGGCCTCTTCAAGCGGCTCTAATATGCGCCTCCTCACGTCTATCGGTCTCTGGTGCGCGCGGTTCAGCGCCTCGCACAGCTCCCCGAACCCCATTTCTCCGCCGGCGGCTTCGAGGGTGTCGAGCACGGCGCACCTGTGGGGCCCCAGCCTCTCTACGCGCTCCCTCGCGCCGACCGCATCGGTCACGGTGCGGCCGGTATCGCCCTCGTAGTGGCGCATCAGCCAACCGCGTCGCCCGGGCGACGAATACCGCAGCCGGGGAGCGGTGGCGCCCAGGGGTGCGCGCCCTTTGCACCTATGGGCCTCTCCCTCCGACTCTGTCCCTTCGGCCTCGCTCCCCTCCCTAGTGCAAAGGGTGCGCACCGGGACGAGAAGCCGATACTTACGCGGCTGGCTCCGGTCTTCGGCGGGCAGGATCTCCAACTGGCCGTCCGCCTGCAGGTGCTTCAGGGCGTGGCTCACCGACGGGGAGGTCTTCGCCGCCAGCTCCGCCAGCCGCCGGGTCCCGCTCTTGACCACTATCCCGCGCCCGTCAATCTTCCCGCCCGTCGCGGCGAGGTCTATCAGGGCCTTCATCGTGTCGCGGGCGGTGTAGCCGCGCTGCCAGTTGCCCCGTTCAGCCGCGCCGACGAACCGCATCCAGTCGCCCTCGCGCCAGCTCCGCCACAGGTACCCGACCGCCGATCGCAGCTTCTCGTCTTGAGAGAGCCGGATCCGTCCGAGGTCCTGGGGCTCGAAGCGGCGGGCGAGGGCCTTCAGCTCCCCTACGGTACCGACGGCGGCGAGGTAATCATCTACGCCGACCTTCTCCTCGCCTTCCCCGCCCGGTAGGTAGACCACGCGGACGTCGGCACCGGATGCCTCCAGGAACCCGACCAGGCGTTCGAGGGCGAGCTGGACGTTCTCCTTCTCCATCACGTCGCTATCGAATGCCACGTACACACGCCGGCCGTCGAGCGCGACGTGCTCCCAACACGGAAGAGGCTTGCCGTCGCGCTGCCAGTTCCAAACCCCGATAAGCGAGATCGCGCACTCCCCGCGGCTCGCGAGCGCGTCGCCCTTCTTGATTCCCTCGGTGATCCACATTTCCACGTTGGGGTCCCGGACGGCCTCCATGTTGCGGGGGTGAACGTCGATGATGCACCGCGATCCGCCGGCGGTCTCGTACTTTACCGGCTTGCCCCTCCTGGCCTTGCGTGGGTTATCGGGCCGGATCTGGTGGCC
>MWWE01000192.1_pt1 | contig 10856 bp, 8 predicted proteins | sample 1047301 | NCBI WGS metagenome assembly MWWE01 (sample SAMN06349973, study PRJNA376086) | soil metagenome | isolation source: MS1-1 sample Antarctic (ecotone) soil | place: Antarctica
GCAGCAGGTGCCGGAGACGCTCGCGCGCCGCGTGAACGTTCGGATTCGTGCTTACGTCCGAGTCGAACACGATAAGCACGCGGCGGCCTTTCAATGGGATGTGCCGAAAGTCTTCGAGCGGCGCGCTAATGCCGGCTGGAGTCTGACCGGCGAAGTTCCACACGCCGGAAAGGCCCACGACAGCCACGCTGTGCGACGCAAGCGCTCGTGCCTTCTTATGGCCCTCCACGAAGCACAGTGGCTCGTTACCGTCCAGCACAGCGGCTCGTACGGCGCCAGGCACGTCCAGCACGTTGCGTGCGCCTGCTGCGATCTCGTATTTGAGCGGCTTACCGTCAATCGTACGCGGATTATCAGGCTTGATTATGCACGGAGCCGGTCCAGGCGTAAGTGTCTCGAAAGGCAGGACCATGGCCGGTGCTAGGTCGGCCTGTGCTCCTTTGAAGCCAAGCGCGAGCAGGTCGGCGCGGCTTGTGGCCGTCCAGGCGCCGCTTTGTGCGACCACTTCGGGTGATATACCGGAGCCGGATTGTAGCTCGTCTCGGTGTCGGTCCGATAGGGTGTTGTGTATGTCGCGATGTGTTGTATACTCTACTAGGACGGCGACCATATCGCTGTCTCCTTTGTACTTGGGATCCTGTCTGCAGGCTTGGCTGGCGGCGACGGGATCCTGTTTCTTTGTCCGGTCGGCGCTAATCGGCCTGGTCCGGATACTCTTCCCTCAAGCATGCGCGCGATCGCAGCACCGAGTCAATAGGCTTGCCTATCAGCAGCACCTTGAGCGTCAGGCTGTCAAGGTTAGGCTTGTTTCATTGCCACATTGGCAATAGGGCTGTTTCGGCGTCTGTTTTCGGGCGGGTTTTGGCCTAAATTGGGCTAAATAGGGTCCGCTAATGTGCATTAGCATAACCTATGTTATGGTTATACATAACCTTCCACCGCGGGCAAGGTTTGAGCATAAATGGTAGTCTGGAGGGTCAGGTTGACGCCTGGCGGTAATCGGTTCCAGGCGGACAGGTCGCCGTCGCCAAATGGCGGCCTGTCTCGTCAGGAATGTCGTTAGACGACACGGCGCGGCGGCTGTCCCGTGTGGGACAGTGGAATAAGATTCCGCGTGTCTCCCGCGCGCGCGTGGGTCGGTGCATCCGGGCCGGATGTTTCCGCGACGATTGCGCGTGTCTCCCGCGCGCGCGTGGGTCGGTGTGTACTCAACGGACTCGCAAATGTGCGAGTGACGTGTCTCCCGCGCGCGCGTGGGTCGGTAGCTTGCGGGAAAGATCGGGGCCCGACGTTTCCGTGTCTCCCGCGCGCGCGTGGGTCGGTGTACACGCGATGTACTTTCACAGCGCCTCGACTAGTGTCTCCCACGCGCGCGTGGGTCGGTGGCGACGGGAGCCCCTCCCGTCGCCATAATCAGCGTGTCTCCTGCGCGGCGCGTGGGTCGGTGCTGCACGTGCAGCAGGTCCCAGGCATAGGACGGCTGGTTACCGTCCGTCTATGACGCTCTAATACGCCGTGTGGCCGTTCTGCTCGCCTATGGACCGCATAGGTATGTCGGCCAGGTCCATACCTACTTCGTCCGGATATATCACACGGAACACCACCTTCGGCGGAGACTGTGTTTCAATCACGAGCGGTTGGTTTGCCTTTGGCGTTTCTTCGTTCCACTCGTCACCGCCGAACGTCTTCAGCGCGAACATTATCGCCCACGGCGCGCCTGCTTCTACCGCGTCCCAAAGGCGATCCGTGGCCACGTCGCGGATCTCACAGCGCTTGCTCTTCAAGGTGGCGGCGACCGTCGGAAACTTCGCCGCGTAGTTGTGCACCGTGTCTCGGCTGCAACCGAGCCGCGCCGCCGCGTTCGTCACGATACCGCGCGACTGTTCGAGTGCTTGGCATACTTCGGTGGCTGTATATCTGCGTTTGGACATTAGATACTCCTTTGAGTGTAAGTGTGACGGATTAGGTGGGCGTACAACGCCCGCCACGCGGTGGTAACCGCCTAACCTATGGTCTACTATTCCTTGTCTTGCTTGTCTTCGCTGTAGAGTCTACGGCGTCCGTGCTCGCTGCTGGTCTCTTCCGTCCACGATACCGCGCTTGTTGGAAACGACGGAGACTCTACACTGAATGCGTCGGGATCGCCGGTCCACTGCTCACGTGCTCGCTTGCGGTCGGCGCTCCACTTGCTGTTAGCGTGCGCGGCCAGGTCGGCGTCGGCGCGGTTCTGAGCTGCGGCGTTGGCGAATCTTTGTAAAGGCTCGATTAGGACTGTCTCGATTGTCGACCGCAGACTCACGGCGCCACCGGCCAACGGTAGGCTCGGTATCGTGGCTCCGTGCGTCCGGTATAGGTTCTGGCTCTCGTCTTCGAGCCGCGCCATTGCTTCGGCTTCGGCGCGTGCGGCTTCTGCGTGGTCCAGTATGCGCGTCGCGCGCGTCGCATACTCGGTGGCGATCTCGTGCGCGCGTTCAGGCGCTCTTCGACCGACAGCGCCGCGCACGGCGGCTTCAGCGGCCTGCTGGTGCGGTGCGAGTGCCGTGTAGTCGGCGAAGTGCCGTTGACCGAGCAGCAAGGCGGCTTCCATACTTTCAGTGTTCCTGACAAGCGAGACGGCGTCTCCGTCCAGCAGCAGGACGCCGCGTTCTGCCTCGAGTTCATGCGCGCGGACTAGGTGATTCTGAAATTCGGATCACTGCGTCGGGCGTTACGTCTCGATCTCACGCAACTTCGCGCGAGCGGCGGCGATCTCGTCTGTCGGCGTCTTCAGCTTGGAAAGTATCGTCATGATCTACTCCTTGGAAAGCCAACCGACAATCCTGCCGGTGGCGGAACGTATCGGATCCTGCTGTAGTGCTCGCGCGGCGTCGGCTTTGGCCTGCTGCGCTTCCAAGTCGGCCAGGTCTCTGTAAACGTTCGCGCGCCGTAGGTCGAGCGTCAGGCGCATTACGCGTGCTTGCTCGGTCAGTAGGACGATTTGCTGCTCAAGTTCGGTCACTGTAGTTCCTTTCTTGCTTGGTAGCTTGGTAGCACGGTCGGCGGTATCGGATTCCACCGGCACCGGCCTTGCTTACTGCAGTAGGCCGTCTGGAGACAGCCGATCGCGTCGTTACACGTGGGCGGCGGCGTCTGCGGCGGTTCCGGCGTCTCCGTGTCATTTATGACCCGTAGTGTCAACTTGGCAGTACGGGTATCAACCAGGGCCGCGCCTGCGGCGCTCTCTATACTAGATAGGACACTTTGGGAGTACGGGTCTCCGTGGCCGTGCTCTTCAGACCGAACGGTCATCTTGACACTACGGGTCTCCGTCTCCGTTTGGTGTGCGCGGCGGTGCTCGTCGCCGCGATCTAACAGCCTGTCGCACTCTTGGCAGTGTAGAGTCCACCGCTTCACGGTTCCGGCGTCAGGGTGGTCAGGGCAGGCAATGCGCCTGCCGCCGTGTGTTGGCCGTTGTGGGTCGGTCTCAAGGCTCGCTAGCAGCTGCAACGTTCTGGACTGTGGACGGTCGGTCCGCAAGTACATATACTTGACGCCTTCGCGGATAATCTCGCCGGTGTCCGTGTCCACGACGTCGCGCGAGCTCCACTCCACCTTCTTTTCTATGACGCCTAGTTCGTGCAGCCGGTCCAGGTGCCCGCTCGCACGCCTGCCGCTACAGCCTGCCTGCTCTCCTACAGCCGCAAGGCTCACACGGTAGAAGCCGTCGTCGCTAGGCTCAAGGCTCGTCCTATGCTCCAGTATGGACGTTGCGGCTATCGCGGTGCGTGCTTCGGTCTTGATAGCCGGATTCCGAAGCACATAGACAAGCGCCGACTTCGCCGCTCGCTCTTCGGCTAGTTCCGACTTCAACGCGGCGACTTCGGCACGAAGCGCGGCGGTCGCACCGTCCAGCGGATTGTAAGCCAGGCCGAATAGGTCTCGCGCGACGGTGTGAGTGAGTAAGTAGTCGTCCACGCCGCATTTACTACCGTCAGGAAGCGGCGGCAGGTCCACGTACTGGACTTGCGCGCCGTGTCCGAGCAGCAGGTGCCGGAGACGCTCGCGCGCCGCGTGAACGTTCGGATTCGTGCTTACGTCCGAGTCGAACACGATAAGCACGCGGCGGCCTTTCAATGGGATGTGCCGAAAGTCTTCGAGCGGCGCGCTAATGCCGGCTGGAGTCTGACCGGCGAAGTTCCACACGCCGGAAAGGCCCACGACAGCCACGCTGTGCGACGCAAGCGCTCGTGCCTTCTTATGGCCCTCCACGAAGCACAGTGGCTCGTTACCGTCCAGCACAGCGGCTCGTACGGCGCCAGGCACGTCCAGCACGTTGCGTGCGCCTGCTGCGATCTCGTATTTGAGCGGCTTACCGTCAATCGTACGCGGATTATCAGGCTTGATTATGCACGGAGCCGGTCCAGGCGTAAGTGTCTCGAAAGGCAGGACCATGGCCGGTGCTAGGTCGGCCTGTGCTCCTTTGAAGCCAAGCGCGAGCAGGTCGGCGCGGCTTGTGGCCGTCCAGGCGCCGCTTTGTGCGACCACTTCGGGTGATATACCGGAGCCGGATTGTAGCTCGTCTCGGTGTCGGTCCGATAGGGTGTTGTGTATGTCGCGATGTGTTGTATACTCTACTAGGACGGCGACCATATCGCTGTCTCCTTTGTACTTGGGATCCTGTCTGCAGGCTTGGCTGGCGGCGACGGGATCCTGTTTCTTTGTCCGGTCGGCGCTAATCGGCCTGGTCCGGATACTCTTCCCTCAAGCATGCGCGCGATCGCAGCACCGAGTCAATAGGCTTGCCTATCAGCAGCACCTTGAGCGTCAGGCTGTCAAGGTTAGGCTTGTTTCATTGCCACATTGGCAATAGGGCTGTTTCGGCGTCTGTTTTCGGGCGGGTTTTGGCCTAAATTGGGCTAAATAGGGTCCGCTAATGTGCATTAGCATAACCTATGTTATGGTTATACATAACCTTCCACCGCGGGCAAGGTTTGAGCATAAATGGTAGTCTGGAGGGTCAGGTTGACGCCTGGCGGTAATCGGTTCCAGGCGGACAGGTCGCCGTCGCCAAATGGCGGCCTGTCTCGTCAGGAATGTCGTTAGACGACACGGCGCGGCGGCTGTCCCGTGTGGGACAGTGGAATAAGATTCCGCGTGTCTCCCGCGCGCGCGTGGGTCGGTGCATCCGGGCCGGATGTTTCCGCGACGATTGCGCGTGTCTCCCGCGCGCGCGTGGGTCGGTGTGTACTCAACGGACTCGCAAATGTGCGAGTGACGTGTCTCCCGCGCGCGCGTGGGTCGGTAGCTTGCGGGAAAGATCGGGGCCCGACGTTTCCGTGTCTCCCGCGCGCGCGTGGGTCGGTGTACACGCGATGTACTTTCACAGCGCCTCGACTAGTGTCTCCCACGCGCGCGTGGGTCGGTGGCGACGGGAGCCCCTCCCGTCGCCATAATCAGCGTGTCTCCTGCGCGGCGCGTGGGTCGGTGCTGCACGTGCAGCAGGTCCCAGGCATAGGACGGCTGGTTACCGTCCGTCTATGACGCTCTAATACGCCGTGTGGCCGTTCTGCTCGCCTATGGACCGCATAGGTATGTCGGCCAGGTCCATACCTACTTCGTCCGGATATATCACACGGAACACCACCTTCGGCGGAGACTGTGTTTCAATCACGAGCGGTTGGTTTGCCTTTGGCGTTTCTTCGTTCCACTCGTCACCGCCGAACGTCTTCAGCGCGAACATTATCGCCCACGGCGCGCCTGCTTCTACCGCGTCCCAAAGGCGATCCGTGGCCACGTCGCGGATCTCACAGCGCTTGCTCTTCAAGGTGGCGGCGACCGTCGGAAACTTCGCCGCGTAGTTGTGCACCGTGTCTCGGCTGCAACCGAGCCGCGCCGCCGCGTTCGTCACGATACCGCGCGACTGTTCGAGCGCTTGGCATACTTCGGTGGCTGTATATCTGCGTTTGGACATTAGATACTCCTTTGAGTGTAAGTGTGACGGATTAGGTGGCCGTACAACGCCCGCCACGCGTCGGTAAAGGCCTTGCCTATGGTCTACTACTCTTTGTCTTGCTTGTCTTCGCTGTAGAGTCTACGGCGTCCGTGCTCGCTGCTGGTCTCTTCAGTCCAGGACACAGCGGCGTCAGGAAACGACGGCGACTCGACACTGAACGAGTCGGGATCGCCGGTCCACTGCTCACGTGCTCGTGCTCGATCTTTCTGCCACTTCGCATTGGCTGCGGCGGCCAGGTCGGCTTCGGCGCGGTTCTGAGCTGCGGCGTTGGCGAATCTTTGTAAAGGCTCGATTAGGGCTGTCTCGATTGTTGACCGCAGACTCACGGCGCCGCCGGTCAACGGTAGGCTCGGTATCGTGGCTCCATGATCCCGATACAGTGTCTGGCTCTCGTCTTCGAGCCGCACCATTGCTTCGGCTTCGGCGCGTGCGGCTTCTGCGTGGTCCAGTATCCGCGCCGCGCGCGTCGCATACTCGGTGGCGATCTCGTGCGCGCGCTCCGGCGCTCTTCGTCCCACAGCGCCGCGCACCGCGGCTTCAGCGGCGGCCTGCGGTGCGGCCAAGGCGCCATAGTCGGCGTAGAAAGTTTGGCCGCGCTGCAAGGCTTCTTCCGTGGCTTCGGTGTTCCTAATCAAGCTGACGGCGTCTCCGTGCAGCAGCAGGTCGGCGCGCGCGGATCGCAGCTCGTCAGCCTGCGTCAAGCAAGTCTGGAAGGCTCGCCACAAACTGTGGCGTTGTGTCTCGATCTGCTGGACTCGTGAGCGCGCGGCGGCGATCTCGTCTGTCGGGCTAGTCTTAGATAGTAAAGACACGTTAGTACTCCTTCTTGAGCCAGCCGACGATACGGCCGGTGGCGGATCGGATCGGATCGGAATGTAAGGCTCGTGCGGCGTCGTAAGCTTCGCGCTGTGCTTCGAGCTCGTGAAGGTCGCGATAGACATTCGCGCGCTGTAGCTCCAAGGCGAGACGCGCCGCCTGTGTTTGCGCCGTGAGTAAGGCGATCTGCTGCTCAATGTCGTTTGCCTTCACTGTTGTGTTCCTTTCTGAATGGTTGGAATGGTAAAACGTCGGTCGGCGTCGGATCGAATGGACACCGGCCCTGCTTGCCGCAGTAGACCGTCTGCAAACAGCCAAGCGGCGAATGGCACTTCGGCGGCGGCGTCGGTTCGCCTAGTGGAACGAAACGTTCCGTAGGTCGCGCGTGGACGGTCTGTAGGTCGCGTGGTGCGTCGGTTTCGGCGTCCAGGTCAATCTCTATCATTCCGTCCAGCGGCGGCGGTATGGCGGCTTGTACGGTCGGCTCTACGGTCGGTTCTACAAGGTGAACGAAACGTTCAGCAGTACTTAAGATAGTATCCTGCTGAACGAAACGTTCAGCTTGTGGTTGCGGCGTCGGATTCACGTCGCGCGGCGCGTCTTGCCACGTGTGGCCGCAACCGAGACACTCATACCGCGCTGTCACTCTTACGTCGTCTGAGCGGCAAACGTCGCACCGCCGTGCGTGGAACGTTCCACGCTTCACCGTCTTAGAATCCGCCGTCAGGCTTGCGGCTCGGTATAAGTCGGCCAGGCTTCCAGGCTCGGTCGGTTCCACGAATACCGGCCTATACTCGTGGCCGTCCACGAACGCACGCGCGCCTTCCGTGCGCTTCCAGACGCCTGCTGCGTCGCCGCGTGCGATCCAGCGTCCGGCGGCGTGCGCGCTAAGTCCGGCTTTGGCTGCGAGACGCTCAATCACGATCTGCTCGCGGCCTTCGGTTCGCCGTTCGGCGTAGTCTCGCAGCACAAAGGCTTGCATAATTCTGGCGTTGCCTTCGTGGCGTGCGTTGCCTAGCAGGTCGAATAGGGCGCGCTCACGGTCTCGCAGCTCGTCGCGTTCGGCCTTGTACTTCTCCTTCTGCTGTCTCTCATAATCCACCGCGCCGTCCGTCGGCTTGCGGGACAGTTGCCACAAGTCGTCTGCGTCGTGCGTCAATAGGTAGTCGTCAAGGCCGCATTTCTCGCCGTTCGCGCCGCGCGGCAAGGTTATCAGCCGAACGTCGCAGTTGTAGGCTCCTTCCAGGTGCAGACCGAGACGCCGGAATGCTTCGGCTACTCCGTGGTTAGTCGCGGCGTCGCTGTCCGGCGCCAGGTGGACGGTCCGGCCTTTCAAGACCGCAAGGTCCGGTATCGGCGCCGTCCTGTCGCCGAACGTCTTTGTAAGCCAGTTGTAGACTCCGGTTATCGCGACGCACGTCAGGCCGTGCGTGACGGCGGCGTCTGCCTTTTTCGTGCCCTCCGTCAGGATCACGTCTCCTGCGCCGTGTAGCACCTCGTGGCGGCAACCAGGCGGTATGTCGAGCCGGTTAGGCTTGCCTGCCGGAAACTCATACTTGCGTGGCCGGCCGCGCTCGTCTAGTCGTGGCCGGTCCGGCTTGAAGATATACAGCCGGTCGCCGTCAATGGCGGTGTGGAGCGGATCCATACGTCCAGGAGTAAGCCGCGCCTGCTCTGGACTGAATCCTAGTGCGAGCAGTTCGGACGGCTTCGTGGCGGTGAATACGCCGCGCTGTGCGACCACAGCCGGTGATATGCCGCTCTCGGTCTGCAGCTCGTCTCGGTGCCGGTCCGACAAGGTGTTGTGTATGTCGCGATCTGTTGTATACTGTCCTTGGATAGCGAACATGAGCGCTGTCTCCTTCTCTGTGGATCCCTCCAGCGTGCTTTCGACGGCGATAGGAGGGATCCCTCTTTGTGTCTCGGTTGGCGCTTATGGCCTAGTCCACGCTTCGCGCGTGGACCGTAGACAGTCGTTATTGTCTACTGTGGACTAGATTTGGTTCGCAGTCAATTACTTGCCTATCCGCAGCACCTTGAGCGTCAGGCTGTCAAGGTTCGTAAAGTTTCAATGCCACACTGGCAATAGCGGCGATCCGGACTCCGGAAAGTCAAGCAATTGGCCTGTTATTGGTGGTTATTGGTGCCTTTAGTCACTGTGAACCAGCGTTCACGTTAGCTATATTAGTAAAGCTGCGTGGTGCGTTTGCACCGCATTTGGTAGTCTGGAATGTCAGGTTGACGCCTGGCGGTAGTCGGTTCCTGGCGGTCAGGTCGCCGTCGCCAACTGGCGGCCTGTCTCGTCAGGAATAGTGGTTACAACTACGGCGCGGCGGTGTTCATTTTGAACGTTGTACAGTTTCTTTACAAGCGTTAGTCTCTAACGTCAGGACCGCGCGCGCGTGGCTCGGTGCTGCACGTGCAGCAGGCTCCAGGCATAGGCCTGCTGCTTACCGTGCGTCTATGACGCTCTAATACGCCGTGTGGCCGTTCTGCTCGCCTATGGACCGCATAGGTATGTCGGCCAGGTCCATACCTACTTCGTCCGGATATATCACACGGAACACCACGTTCGGCGGAGACACAGTCTCAATCAGTAGCGTATCGTTCGGCTTCGGCGTCTCGGCGTTCCACTCGTCACCGCCGAACGTCTTCAGCGCGAACATTATCGCCCACGGCGCGCCTGCTTCTACCGCGTCCCAAAGGCGATCCGTGGCCACGTCGCGGATCTCACAGCGCTTGCTCTTCAAGGTGGCGGCGACCGTCGGAAACTTCGCCGCGTAGTTATGCACCGTGTCTCGGCTGCAACCGAGCCGCGCCGCTGCGTTGGTCACGATACCGCGGCTCTGCTCCAGCGCTTGGCATACTTCAGTCGCCGTGTACCTTCTTCTGGTCATGTTCTTGCTCCTTATGAGTGTTTGAGTGTAAATCTGACGGTTCAGGTGGCCGTAGGAAGGCCGCCACGCGGTGGTAACCACCTAACCTATGCCGTGCTATTCCTTGTTTTCTTTGTATAGACGTCGGCGTCCGTGCTCGTCTTCGACTTCGGTCCAGGCCACCGTCCCGTCTGGAAACGACGGCGATTCTATGCCGAACGCGTCCTGGTCGCCGGTCCACGCCGCTCGAGCACGAGCTCTGTCAGCTTGCCACTTGCTGTTGGCTGCGGCGGCTAGTTCGGCGTCGGCGCGGTTCCGTGCCACTGCGTCGCTGTGCTGCATGAGCGGCTCGAGCAGGTGCGTTTCTATCGCCGACCGCAAGCTCACGGCTCCACGGCCAAGCGGCAAGGCTCTGATCGTCTCGCCATGGTTCCGATAGAGTGTCTCGGCTTCTTCTTCTAGCCGCGCCATAGACTCTGCGTGGTCTCGCGCGGCTTCGGCGTGGTCGGCGATCCTGGCTATGTGCTCCGCGTACGCGTCGGCTATCTCGTACGCTCTGGTAGGCGCACGTCGTCCTAAGGCGCCGCGCACCGCCGACTCTGCGGCGAGCTGCGGCGCTGCGAGTGCAGCATAATCCGCGTAGTTCGTCTGCGCGAGTAGCAAGGCTTCTTCCGTGTTCGCCGCGTTCCTTTTTAGGTCGATCGTATCGCCCTTCAGCAGCAGGTCGGCGCGTTCGGATTGCAGCTCGTCGGCACGTGCTAGGTGCGCCTGGAAAACGGCCCACAAACTGTGTCTCTGAGTCTCGATCTGCTGGACTCGTGAGCGCGCGGCGGCGATTTCGTCTGTCGGTTGCGTCTTGGCAAATATGCTCATGTTAGCTCTCCCTGGTGACCCACCCAACAATCCTGCCGGTGGCGCTGCGTATCGGATCCTGCTTAAGTGCTCGTGCGGCGTCGTATGCTGCGCGCTGTAGCTCGAGCTCGTGAAGGTCTCTGTAGACGTTCGCGCGCCGCAGCTCCAAGGCGAGACGCGCCGCCTGTGTCTCCGCCGTGAGTAAGGCGATCTGCTGCTCAATGTCGTTTGCCTTCACTGTTGTGTTCCTTTCTGAATGGTTGGAATGGTAAAACGTCGGTCGGCGTCGGATCGAATGGACACCGGCCCTGCTTGCCGCA